>ENA-UPTF01000260-UPTF01000260.1-marine-metagenome-genome-assembly--contig:-NODE-260-length-38071-cov-7.366926_pt1 | contig 38071 bp, 49 predicted proteins | sample MGYA00238166_ERZ767019 | MGnify/ENA primary metagenome ERZ767019 (study PRJEB28930, sample SAMN06266391) | marine metagenome | isolation source: Sea water from 250 m depth | place: Atlantic Ocean | study... | reverse complement strand
CTTATCAAGTTAAATAACAGAATAATTAATTACAAGAATTAAGGAAAATATAAATATTATTTGTTTTTTATGTATTTGATGGTTCGATCGCTGCATACTTCTGCCAAAATCTGACTGATCTTGCCCATTCTTCAGAGGAGTAAACAGCTTCCGTTCCACCTACCAGATTTAGTTGGTTTCTCATCATAGTTACTGGCCCTATTGGCATGACCTCCTCACCCTCAGGGAGAGCGTTAATACTAATTAATTCCCAATCTGAGTTTGTAGTATTCTCATCATTCTCTGCCAAAACATCATGACTGTATAAGATTAGACTGACAGAGCCAGCTTTCAACGGAGTTCCGTTTAATGCGCGTATTTGTATATACGGTTCTTCTTCGGGCCTTCTTTTCACATGTTTTGCAATTAGCTTGGTTTCATCAGTTATTTTTACATATGGACAGAATACCTGTTCAACATAATCATGGTCAAGCTTTACAATCCGAACCCCATCTCTGTACCCATCTTCAAACTCATTCCTATTCAATTTATCTTCAGCATGTTTCGCGAAAAACTCAAAGGATAACTCTTCAGAATAGGTTTTCCCTGATTTTTTAATTTGCCTTCTAACAAAATTATTTACTGCAACTTTCATATAATAATTTATATAATAAAAGTAATAACCTTGCAGTATGGATATAAAATCAAATAATTTGTAAATATAATGAATAATATTTTTATAGATCTGGTTACAAATGAGTGGTATCTATTTATACTATTTTTTATCTCAATAATCATATTGATATCATTAAGCGAGCTCTCATTAAGAAAAAAAATATGTTCGAACCATACGAATAGGATAATAATTCATATAACTGTTGGAATAGCAGTATCGTTAACCCCTCATATTTTCACTACTAGCTTACAACCAGGTCTACTAGCGTTGATTTTTTTTCTCATTAATCTAATTAGTTATAATAATAATATGCTCAATAGCTTTCACTCTATTGGAAGGGTCTCCTATGGCACCATATTCTTTCCACTTTCGTACTTATTGATCGCTATTCCATTTTGGGATTATCCGATCCATATTACAATATCATTAATGCTCTTGGCAATAGCTGATCCAGTTGCAGCTATTGTTGGTAAAAATATAACAAAACCTGTTTCTTATACTATATTAGATGATCAAAAAACTGTACAGGGCTCAGCGGCTATGTTTATATGCTCCATGATAATTGTATTTATACTATCTAATTATTTTTTCCATGATTGGAATTTAGGTTTTCAGATAGTTGCAGCAATATCTATCGGGCTAGCTGTGACACTAGCAGAAGCTCTAAGCTATAGGGGATCTGATAATCTCACTGTCCCCATTACAGCTTTTCTTTTCATCGAATTATTCAATCATATAAACAAAAATCAATTAATGATAGATAATTTTCTTTTTGTGGCATTAATTCTTTTTATCCTATTTATTTCATATAAAAAAAAACAATTATCCATTAGTGGATATATTGGTGCGGTCATAATGGCCATACTTTTATATGGATTTGGAGGAAGTAGCTATATATACCCCTTAGTAGTGTTTTTCATTACCTCTTCTATTTTATCTCATTTCAAAAAAGATTATATCAAAATAAAAAAAAGTGATAGAAATATTTCTCAGGTTTATGCTAATGGTGGAGTAGCATTATTTATCTGCATAATAAATCATTTTTATTATCATGATCTAATATATCCTTGTTTTTTAGCATCCGTTGCAGCTGCTAATTCAGATACTTGGGGAACAGAATTAGGAAAAATGTCAAATAAAACTCCAATAGATATTATCTCTAGGCACAAAACAGCGCCTGGCACATCAGGCGGTATTACTCTAATCGGTACTATAGGATCCATTCTAGGGTCACTGGTAATTGGAATAGTAGGTCATTTTTTTTATATCAGTTTAAATCTACTATTATTAGTGATTATTTCAGGCTTTCTGTCATCCATAATCGATTCAATACTTGGGAGCACATTTCAAGCCAGGTACATATCAGCAGATGGTTCCATCATCACAGAAAAATATAAAAAATCATTTTACTTATTCACGGGCTCAAACAAAATTAATAATGATATAGTAAATCTCTACTGCACTCTATCAGGGCCATTTATTTTTTTATTATTATTATCTTTTATATAAAAAAATAGAGTCTCAATAGAGACTCTATTTACCATATTTAATCTGATATATTCTGTATATATCAGATAACTTTATATACTAGCAAACCAACCATCACAATAAGAGAAATAAAAATTAGAGCGACACCCATGTTGCCCTTTTTTATTTCTTCCCACTCATCAATTTCAGTTGATAGCCAATCAAAAACCTTTAGCGCTATTCCTACGCCAAACGCGAATCCTACCGCAGCAGTAATAGACCATCCTACAGCCCTTAGATATTGTAATAATGTTTCTTCTAAACCAAGACCAAGCATATTCCCTCCTTATGATGTTACTAGATTAATTTTTTGCATAAACTCCGATGAATCTAAAGTGCCAGCTGCAAGATTTATCGCAATATCTGAAGAACATGTTGCTTCAAAAACCATTGTCTCTCCTTTAGATGCTGGAACATTTACTCTTACGCTGATTTCTTTAGGCACATAAGCATTTGATAAGCCTAGGCTATTCTGATGAGATACAGCCTGACCAGCAGATGCAAAGCCAACAAGCATAACCATTTCAAAGTTATTTCTATTACTTTCGAGCGTCAGAGAAAATAGGTTATTCCCAAAATCCATAGCTGAAGCATCTACAGACACTCTATAAGATGAACAGACAGTCTTTATTTTCTTTTTAAATGCATAGTTCGCAAAGGTGTAGTTCATCGCCAATATTGAGAGGCAACATATAAACGCTATAGATCTTTTGTTTATCAAAATATTTTTCCCAAAATGATGTTCAATTTTAATCTTTAGATATATTTTAACAAAAGGTTAAAATATAAATTTTCCGGATTTTATTACTGATTTTATCGGATTTGTAGAAAATTTGTAAGGTATCTGAATCGGGTTGTATATATCCCAAATGATTATATCCGCGTTCTTACCATTCTCAATTGAGCCACATTTGTCACTAATGTTCAGCAATTTTGCAGGGATATAGGTACTCGAATAGATTGCATCTAATATATCCATTTTCATAAAAATTGATGATAAAGTAATAATAAATATCATAGACTGAATATTACAGCTACCAGGGTTATAATCGGTGGCAATAGCAACCTCTATACCCGCCTCTTTTATTTTATGATATGGAGCAAAATTTGAATGCCCTAAAAAAAATGTTGTGCCCGGCAACAGCACAGCCTTTGTTTTTGATTTAGCCATACTTTTTATATCACTAGCATCTATATTCATTAAGTGATCGGCAGAAACAACGTTTAAAGTACTAGCTAATTTTGATGCTCCCAGATTATTGAATTCATCTGCATGGATTCTGGGAAGCAGACCATATTCTAACCCTTTATTTAAGATACGTTCTGATTGATCAAGATTAAAATATCCCTCCTCGCAAAATACATCATTAAAAACTGCAATCCCCTGGTCTGCGACTTCGGGTATTATAACATCACATAATAGATTCACATAAGACTCTGTATTATTTTTATATTCTAATGGCACTGCATGAGCGCCCATAAATGTAGGAATTATATCTATATCATGATCAATATTTACTTCATGTAATACTTTAAGTGATTTTAACTCTGACTCTAAATCTAAACCATATCCACTTTTTGCTTCTATTGTAGTTGTACCTAATTTCAGAAAATTATTCATCCTGGTTGTAACTCTATTAATTAGTTCGGCTTCAGATGAACTACGTACACCATTTACACTATTATTAATACCGCCGCCCTTATTAGCGATCTCTTCATAGGTATATCCCTTTGTTCTCATATCAAACTCATTTTCTCTTTCATCAAGAAAAACAGGGTGTGTATGGCAGTCTACAAATCCTGGGGTGACTAATTTATTCTCGCAATCAAATACTTCATCGGCATCGCCTATCTGTCTTCCTATATCAATTATTTTACCATCAGAAATAACAATTTCTATGCCCTCTAAAGAGACCACAGAATTATCTACAGAGCTATATGTAACTAGATTACCAATATTAATTAATTTTACTGTATTCATATTTAGCAACCTTGGCTCATAGGTATATCTATATCCCATTTATCCGCATTATTAATAGCATCATTATATCCCGCATCAGCATGTCTTATTACTCCTATTCCTGGATCATTAGATAATACTCGCGATATGCGTTCTGCCATATCAGAGGTTCCATCTGCCACGATTACCTGTCCAGAATGAATTGAATAACCCATGCCAACTCCACCTCCATGGTGTATCGAAACCCAAGACGCGCCACTGGCAGTATTAATGAGAGCATTTAACAGAGGCCAGTCAGCGACTGCATCTGAGCCATCCTTCATCGCTTCTGTCTCTCTGTTTGGAGAGGCAACAGACCCACAATCTAAATGATCTCTGCCAATAACAATTGGCGCTGACAAGTGCCCGGAGGCGACCATATCATTTAATTCTAAACCAAATTTTACCCTATCTTTGTAACCTAGCCAGCATATCCTTGAGGGGAGACCCTGGAACGACACTTTTTTATTGGCCATATTTATCCAATGACATAATGGTTTATCTTTTGAGAACAATTTCAATACAAGCTGATCTGTTTTATATATATCTTCCTCATTCCCAGATAATGCTACCCATCTAAAAGGTCCTTTTCCTTCGCAAAAAAGAGGCCTAATATATTCTGGAACGAAACCTGGTATGTTAAACGCATTATTTATACCTGCATTTTTAGCCTGAGCTCTAATATTATTCCCGTAATCAAAAGCGATAGACCCTTTTCCTTGTAAATCCAGCATTCCCTGTACATGTTCGCCCATAGATCTAACACTCTCTTTTTTATATTTAATCGGGTCATTAGTCCTTAATAATATTGCCTCTTTTAGAGAAATATTATTTGGAATATAACCATCTAATTCATCGTGCGCCGATGTTTGGTCCGTAACCATATCAGGTATGATATTCCTCCCAACAAATTCTGGTATTATATCGGCCGCATTACCTAATAATCCAATACTAAGTGGGGTTTTATCTTTTATCGCTTTTTTAGCCCATAAAATAGCCTCGTTTATATCTTCAGTCGATCTATCTAAATAGTTAGTGTCAATCCTACGTTTTATTCTATTATGATCTATTTCAACACATATTGCCACACCTCCAGCCATAGTCACGGCTAGTGGTTGGGCGCCACCCATACCCCCGAGACCCGCCGTTAGTATCAGCTTTCCATTAAGATTATCCATATTCCAATGTATCTTAGCCGCTGAAATAAAAGTTTCATATGTACCTTGCAGAATACCTTGGGTTCCAATATAGATCCAACTTCCGGCTGTCATTTGGCCATACATCATCAATCCTTTTGCCTCAAGATCATTAAAATGATCCCAATTTGCCCAGTTAGGAACAAGGTTAGAGTTTGCTATTAATACTCTAGGAGAGTAAGTATGCGTTTTTAAAACACCAACAGGTTTTCCAGATTGAATTATTAATGTTTCATCAGGCTTTAATCTTTTCAATGTATTCAATATTGAATCAAAACACTCCCAATTTCTTGCTGCCTTACCTTTTCCTCCATATACAATTAGCTCATCAGGGTTCTCAGCTACATTTTGATCTAGGTTATGCTGTATCATACGATATGCGGCTTCAATCTGCCAATTACTGCAGTTTAAATGGCTACCAGTTGGAGGTGTTACTTTTCTATGCATTTACAAAAACAGAATTTAATAGAGATATTTTCTTAATCTTCTCCAGTAATTAGGGTTTTCAACCATCGTATTATATGAAAAAATAGAAATATTATTAAATCTCATTCTTTTTAATTTACTAATTTTTTTCCCTGCAGATCTCGGAGACTGATTATATGTAGAAATTCCAACAATAATTTTGTCATGATATTTTTTTGGAAGATTATCTTTAATCATATACATATTCTGAATAAAATCATTGTTGTCTGTAGCATAATTCATCGGGACTGCCCAATCAACATACCCTGCAGAAAGCCATAAATCCCATTCTTGGAAATAATTTAATTTTGCATTATAAATATTTGGTTTTACTGCTGCAGATATAATACAATTAGGTAAGTTAATTTTTATCTGAGTATTAGCAATTTTTACAAACTCTGTTATTGCATTCCTTTTAAAATCAGAAAATATTCTATTAAAATTGTCTTTTAAATAATTATCGTCATAATCATTCATTTCTGAAAAAAAAGAAAAACCGACTTTATTATATCCGTAGTCTAAACTATGATACCTTATATAATCATAATGAATACCATCAATATGATAATTACCAGATAATTCAGATATAACATTGATCAGATAATCTTTCACATCCGGATTTGTAGGGGCTAAAAAGAATCCCTCTCCATCGAGAAGTATATCTTTATCCTTATTTAAATATGATCTATTCAATATATATTTATCATCTTTTTCCTGATCTATCCACTCTGGCCTTTGAAAAAATAAATGATCATTTTGGGGTGGGTGTTTCTTTGATGACCACAAATAATATACATTAATCCATGCATGAACTTTTATGTTCTTACTCTTGCATTTATTAATTAAATAATTGAGAGGATCAAAATTAGGATCAACTAAAATAGATTTAGGAACAAATTTAGAATTATAAAAGGAATCACCTCTTCCTCTGACCTGAGCAAATATATGATTAAAACCATTATTTTCAGCAAAACCCAGAGCTTCATCTATCAAATCAGGATTAGTCATATGATCTCTAACTATCCACAAGGCCTTTACATTAGCATCAGGGATAGAATAAATAATACTGGTTAAGAAAAATATAGATATAAACTTTAAGATCACCATAATAGCTATTATTAGGCTGGGCGTAAAATTTATTTTTTAGGAAGCATCAGTCTCTTTTTCTTCAGAAGTAGAAACATCAACCATATCTACAAATTCTATAATGGATACGGGAGCTCTATCATTATCTCGATAACCTAATTTAACTATTCTTGTATAACCACCTGGTCTATCAACATATAATGGAGCAATTTCATCATATAAAATTTTAACAATATCTTTTTTTGGTAATTTTTTAATGATCATTCTTCTAGAATGCAGATCGTTTTTCTTTGCCAATGTAATTAAGGGCTCTATATATGTTCTGAGCTCTTTAGCTTTTGAATCAGTAGTTTTTATCCTCTTATGAGTAATCATTTGAGATGCTAAGTTCATGAGCAACGCTCTACGATTACCTACCTTTCTTCCTAGCTTACGACCTTTTTTCTTGTGTCGCATTTATCTATCCCTCTTCAGCCATAATTTTCCGTGTATCCATACCAAAATGGAGTCCCATTGAACTTAATTTATCGACTAGTTCTGTTAAAGATTTTCTACCAAAATTTTTATACTTTAACATCTGATTTTCTTCTTTACTAACTAACTCATGAATATATTTAATCCCAGCCGCTTGTAAGCAATTAAAACTTCTAACAGATAGTTCCATCTCATCGATTGCTTGATTCAATAAATTTCTGAGTGCGAGTGTTTCATCAGACACACCTTTAGTAATCTCAAGGATTTCAGGATTAGCAATAGCCTCTACGAACTTTAAATGCTCTCTAATATATGTTGCAGAATAGCTAATTGCATCTTCAGGATTAATAGATCCATCAGTCTTAACTTCCATAGTTAATATTTCAATAGGATCTTTTGCACCAGGGACAGGCTTAACACTATAACTAACTTTAGTAACTGGATTAAAAATACTATCTATAGAAAGAGTACCAAGTGTTAGATTAGGTAATTCATTTTCCTCAGATGGGACATATCCCTTACCTATGCCTATTCTAATCTCCATCTCTAATTTACCACTTGAATTAACCTCAGTTATGTATTGCTCAGGATTTAATATCTCAAACTGGTCACTAGCATTTTGAATATCTTGAGCAGTAACAACAGACTTTCCTTTAAATGAAAGATTTATTTTATCTGGATTGTTATCCATTAGATGAAATCTTACTTTTTTTAGGTTCATTATAATATCAGCGACATCATTTTTCACTCCTTTCACAGAGGAAAATTCATGTTCTACACCTTCGATCTTAACATGTGTAACCGCTGCTCCCGGGATACTAGTCAATAATACCCTCCGCATTGCGTTACCCAATGTTATCCCATAGCCTCTATCTAAGGGCTGGATTATAAATTTACCATCAGTTTGTGTTAATGATTTTTTATCAGTTTTGACTTTTAGTTTAAATGACTTATCCATTAATAATTTATCCTTTTTTATTATAAAATTATTTAGAGTACAGTTCTACAACTAACTGTTCGTTAATTGTTAAGTTCATTTGATCTCTTTCAGGAATGCTATTAAAAACACCTAGCATTTTTGCTTTATCAAGATCAAGCCAAGGTAAATCAATATCACCTTTAATCATTCGTATAGAATTTAGAATAATATCCATCTTCTTACTTTTATCACGTACAGAGATTTCATCCCCAGGCTTAACTATAAATGATGGAATATTTACTAATCTACCATTTACCAAAAAATGTTTATGGTTTACCAATTGCCTAGCTGCTGGCCTAGTTGGAGCGAAACCTAATCTATAAACAACATTATCTAATCTGCTTTCTAGTAATTGTAACATATTTGTTCCAGTTTCACCCTTAAGTTTTTCCGCTTTTTTAAACGTGATTCTAAATTGCTTTTCTAATAACCCATACATGAATTTAATTTTTTGTTTTTCTTTTAATTGAGTCCCATAATTAGAAATCTTTGGTCTACGAGACTGGGCATGCTGACCAGGGCCATATGGCTTCCGATTTAACAATCTATCATATTTAGGATTACCAAATATATTTTCACCGAATTTTCTTACTAATTTACCTCTTGATTGTCTTGTTTTTGCCATATTAGATATCCACGTGTTTTTGTTAGACGCGCCTTCTTTTTGGTGGACGACATCCGTTATGTGGCAATGGTGTGACGTCCTTTATTGATGTTATTTGTAATCCTGATACTGCTAAAGCTCTAATCGCAGATTCTCTTCCTGCTCCTGGACCTTTCACCTCGACTGAAATACTAACTATACCCATAGCAAGGGCAGACTCAGCAACCTTTTGAGCAGTCAATGTTGCAGCATAAGCAGTACTCTTCCTAGACCCTTTAAAACCTGAAGACCCAGCTTTTTGCCAAACTAAAACATTACCAAGCTTATCCGAGATTGTGACATGAGTATTATTGAATGTTGATTTAATATGAGCGACCGCATTTGCGTCGACTACTTTCTTCTTTTTCTTCTGTTTCTTTTCAGCCAAAATTTTTCCTCATTTATTATTATTATATAGCAGCTTTCTTACCAAGACCAATGGTACGTTTTTTCCCTTTGCGCGTACGTGCATTTGTTTTTGTGCGTTGTCCATTAGCAGGTAAGCCCCTTCTATGCCTTAAGCCTCTATATGTTCCAACATCTTTTAATCTTTTAATATTCATAGCATTAAAAGAACGTAATTCACCTTCTACATTAATACCTAAAGCGCTGATAGTTTCTCTAATGGAAACAACTTGTTTTTCTGTAAGGTCTTGTACTCTTTTTTCAATATCTATTTTTGCTTTATTGCAGATCATAACTGCTGTCGATAAACCGATACCATGTATATAGCAAAGAGAATATGCAACTTTTTTATTTCTTGGAATGTCTATACCTACTATTCGTGCCATTATTTCTTATCCTTGCCTTTGTTTATGTTTCGGAATCTCACATATAACCATTACTTTTCCTTTACGCCTTATGATTTTACATTTCGAACACATTTTTTTTACTGATGCTCTTACTTTCATATCTACTTCTTTCTGTAAACAATCCTCGCTCTAGATAAATCATATGGACTCATCTCAAGAGTAACAACATCACCAGGAAGAATTTTTATAAAATGCATCCTCATTTTACCACTCACATGAGCTAAAACTGTATGACTATCACCACCTATTTCAACATCTACTCGAAACATAGCATTTGGTAAAGTTTCTTTTATAACACCATCAATAGTAATTGCTTTTTCTTTAGCCATTTTATCGTACCTCACTTAATATATGTGGACCATCTTCTTTTATTGCTATGGTATGCTCAAAATGTGCTGATACTTGTCCATCCATTGTAAAAATCGTCCAGCCATCTTTTGCAGTATAAACTTCTTTTGAACCAAGGTTAATCATTGGCTCAATTGCAATACACATCCCCGCATGCAGCTTATATCCCTGATTAGGATTTCCATAATTTGGAACTTGTGGTTCTTCATGCAATTTTTCACCAATACCATGGCCAACTAATTCTCTTACAACAGAGTATCCATAAGATTCCGCATGCGATTGAACAGCATGGCCTATATCCCCTACATAATTCCCTGGTTTAGCCTGCTCAATGCCTTTATATAGCGATTCTTTTGTAATCTGCATAAGATTATTTTTTTCATCAGAAATCTCACCAACTGCAAATGTTTTGGCATGGTCACCATAATATCCATTTAACTCAGCACCACAGTCTATACCTACAATTTGCCCTTCTCTCAAATATCCCTCATGAGGAAGACCATGAACAACAGCATCATCAATAGATATACATAAAGTAGAGGGGAATCCCATATATCCTTTAAATGCTGGCCTAGCCCCACAAGAAACAATGTATTCTTCTGCTTTATTATCCAAATCAATTAATGATGCCCCAGAAATAACGTATTCTGATAACATTTCAATAGTATCTGCTACAATTTGGCAACTTTTACTTATCATATTAATCTCACGCTCTGACCTAGTATATACCATTACATCCTTCTCCTACCACGAATTTTTCCTTTTGTTAAAAATCCATCATAGTGTCTCATCATTAAGTGTGATTCCAGTTGCTGTAGCGTATCTAATGCTACCCCGACTATAATCAGAAGACTAGTACCACCAAAAAATGAAGCTAGATCATATTCAACATCCATTGTCTGCATTAGTATATAAGGGAATATCGCAACCATAGCCAAAGCCACAGATCCAGGAAGTGTAACCTTAGATAATATGTTATCTATAAATTCTGAGGTTTTTTTACCTGGTCTGACTCCTGGAATAAATCCTCCTTGTTGTTTCATTTGGGAGGAGACTTGTATAGGGTCAAAAGCTATCGCAGTGTAAAAATAGGTAAAAAATATTATCATTAAACCAAAAAATATCCAGTAAACAGGATGTTCAAATGAGAACCAGCGCATAATACTTGTTGAAAAATCACTATCCACAAAAAAAGTTGACACTGTACTAGGAATAAACATAATTGATTGAGCAAAAATGATAGGCATAACTCCGGCAGTATTTACCCTTAGAGGAATATGAGTATTCTGCCCACCATAAACCTTCCTGCCTACAACTCTTTTAGCATATTGAACTGGTATTTTTCTTGTGCCTTGCGTCAGAAGAACAACAAAACAGATAACCAAAAACATGATTCCCATTAGTACTAATTCAGAAATAAAAAGCTTTTCTCCAGCAATTACTGCTCGTATTTCATTACCAATGACAAATGGTAGACTAGAAATAATACCAACCATAATAATCAGAGAAATTCCATTACCAATACCTCTTTCAGTTATTCGTTCTCCCATCCACATAAGTAGGATAGTTCCAGTAACCATACTAATTATAGCAGTAAAAACAAAGAGAGGTCCTGGATTTACTACAACCTGGAGTTCTTTTTCAAGAAAGACTGTAACCCCATATGACTGCATCGTAGCAATTAAAACGGTCCCATATCTAGTAATCTGTGTAATCTTTTTTCTACCGGCTTCACCCTCTTTTTGCAGTCTTTGAAAATATGGTAACACCGATCCCATCAGCTGAATAATAATAGAGGCTGAGATATAAGGCATTATGCCAAGAGAGAATAAAGATGCTTTTTCAAAGGCACCGCCAACAAACATATTAAACAGACCAAATAAAGTATCTTGCAACCTTTCAAACGCACCAGCTAAAGCATTAGCATCTACACCAGGTATTGGAATATGTGCACCAACTCTTACAACAATTAATATAGATAGTGTATAGATGATCTTAGACCTTAATTCAGGGATATTAAAAATTGTTCTTACCTTATCTATCATAATATGGTTGCTGTCCCACCAGCTTTTTCAATTTTATTTTTTGCCGATGCACTAAATGCGGATGCTGTAACATTGAGTTTTTTATCAATATCACCTTCTCCTAATATTTTTACGGGTTTTAAAGAGGATCTAATCATACCATTTTCTTGTAATACAACTGGATCTATTTCAGAATTTTTCTCAATTCTATTCAAATCTGATATATTTACAATTTGAATTTCTTCTTTAAATATATTAGTAAAGCCCCTACGAGGTAGTCTACGTGCTAGCGGCATCTGCCCACCTTCAAACCAAGCTCTTCTTTTATTTCCTGACCTTTGTCCAGCACCTTTATGACCTCTTCCAGAAGTTTTTCCTAGGCCAGATCCATGACCACGACCTATCCTTTTTTTATTCTTTATTGAACCTTTAGATGGTTTTAATGAATCTAGCTTCACGTACTATATCTCTTCGACCTTAACAAGATAATCAATTTTTTTAATCATCCCTCTTATTTGTGGAGTATCAGTTTTCTCTACGCATTGATTCATCTTTTTTAAGCCCAATGCGGATAATGTACGTTTTGCTTTTGGCTGATAGCCTATAGCACTTTTTATTTGAGTAATCTTTAGCATATTATTTATTAATTAAAAACTTCTTTGATAGTGATTTCTCTTTTATTCGCAATAGTTACAGCATCTTTTAGATTTAATAACCCATTTAATGTCGCATATACTAAATTCATTGCATTTTTAGATCCATACCGTTTTGTAAGAATATTATGAACTCCTACCTGTTCCATCACTGCCCTAACTGGCCCGCCTGCTATAATTCCTGTACCTGGAGATGCCGGTTTTAACATCACCTTACTCGCTCCATGCTTTCCTATAATTTTGTGTGGGATAGTACCATTTATTACAGGAATCTTATACATACTTCTTTTAGCAATTTCTTTACCTTTTTGTATGCACATTATTACTTCATTCGCCTTACCAAGACCGATTCCAATATGACCTTTCCCATCTCCAACTGCAACCAATGCAGAAAATCTAAATCTTTTTCCTCTAGAGGTTACTTTCGCAGTCCTATTTATTTTAATTACGGATTCTTCGAGTAAGTCTAATTCTGATGGATTGATTATTGACAATTTATGCTCCTTTAAAATTCTAATCCTGCTTCACGGGCAGCATCTGCAAACGCTTTAACTCGACCATGAAAAGGATATCCGTTTCTATCAAATACTACTTTCGTTATCTTTTTTTTCTTTGCTATTTTTGCAAGATTTTTACCAACTATTGCTGATAAATCAGTTTTATTTTGAGAATCTTCTAGTTTTTTCTTTAGGTCTTTATGCTTGGATGAGCATGAGGCAAGGGTTTGTCCCTCAAAATCGTTAATTATTTGCGATTCAAAATGTTTATTACTTCTGTATACAACTAATCTAGGATATTCTGGATGAAACCTTGAAGTAGCCTTACTTCTATTTCTTCTTCGTCTCTTACGCCTCAAATTATTATTAAATAGTCCCATTATTATTCGCCTACAGTTTTTCCTTGTTTAATCTTGATATACTCATCTTTATATCTTATTCCTTTTCCTTTATACGGCTCAGGACTACGAAAAGACCTTATCTTTGATGAAACGGACCCGACAAGTTGTTTATCAATCCCTTCGATAGTTATAGTAGTACGATCTGCTGTAGCTTTTATACCCTCTGGCAAATCGAAGTATATATCATGAGAATATCCTATTTGTAATTTTAATCTATTTCCTTCCATATTCGCCTGATAACCAACACCTACTATTTCTAATTCTTTTTTAAAACCAGCGGATACACCAATGACCATATTATTTACAATCTGCCTAGTCGTTCCATGAAGCGACCTATTCAATGCACTATTATCGCCCCGTTCAAAAAGAATATTATCATCTTCGACTAAAGTTTTAATATTTGGATGCACTGTCCAAGATTGTGAGCCTTTTTGTCCAGAAACGTTAATCAAATTCCCCTTTAATTCAATCTTAACACCATCAGGTATAGTTACTGGATTTTTTCCGATTCTAGACATAATCAAAATACCTCACACAATATTTCACCACCCACTCCAAGTTTAGTAGCAGTCTTGTTACTAACCACACCTTTAGATGTGGATAATATAGATATTCCAAGGCCATCAAGCACTCGAGGTATTTCGTTACTACCAACGTAAATACGCTGACCAGGGCGACTAGAACGCACAATTTTTTCTATTACTGAGTTTCCGTTTAAATCATATTTTAAAAATATCCGAATAGTAACAAAATCATCATCTTTGATAAAGAAAAAATCTTTAATATACTTTTCTTCTTTAAGAATATATGCTATGCGTTTTTTCATATTTGATGAAGGAACATCAACCCACCTTTTATTTGTGCTATATGCATTACGTATTCTAGTTAAAAAATCTGCTATAGGATCAGTCATCGACATAAAAAATTTCCCTTACCAACTTGCTTTTGTTATACCTGGAATTTCACCTTTTAAAGCCATCTCTCTAAACGATAACCTAGATAGCATAAAGCGCCTGATAACTCCTCGAGGTCTACCTGTAATAAAGCACCTGTTTCTAATCCTTATAGCACTAGAAGATTTGGGAAGTTTATCTAGTTTATTTACCGCAGCATCTCTTTCTTCAATTGAAGTATTTGGATTGCTAATTATTGACTTTAATTCTGCTCTTTTCTGAGCAAACTTTTGAACATTCCTTAATAATTTTTTCTCACGAATAATTTTTGACTTTTTTGCCATTATGCAGCCTCATCCATTTTTTCTTTTTTAGGTTTTTCTATTAAAGGAAGACCCATTTCTTTTAGTAACCAATATGCCTCATCATCACTATTTGCTGAAGTAGTTATGGTTACATTTAAACCTCTAACAGAATCAATGTTATCATAATGAATCTCCGCAAATATAATTTGTTCCTTAATGCCAAAATTATAGTTTCCTCGACCATCAAATGATTTAAAAGAAAGACCGCGAAAGTCTCTACTTCTTGGCAAGGCAATACAGACTAATCTTTCAAAAAATTCATACATTTTTGTGGAACGGAGTGTTACTTTACATCCAACGGGATAACCTTTTCTAATCTTAAAATTTGAGATATCTGCTCTAGATTTAGTTATGATTGGTTTTTGTCCAGAGATTGCAGTTAACTCTCCCATAGCACTTTCTAGACTTTTAGAGCTAGTCTTCGCATCCCCAATACCCATATTCAAGGAAATGGACAAGAGTTTCGGTACCTCCATAGCATTATCATATGAAAATCGAGATATCATATTGGGAACGACAACTTCCACGTAAGACTTTTTCATATTAGAGACAAAAAAAACTTCACTATTGACAGCGGGTTTATTATCTGAGGTTTTCTTACTCATTATTGAACTTCTGTCTCTTCATTTGTTTTTTTAAATATTCTAACTTTGGAACCATCATCTAAAACTTTATAGCCTACCCTAGAAACTTGCCCCCCTTGTAAAATCATAACATTTGAGATATGTAATGAAGCTTCTTTTTCAACTATACCTCCATTCGGATTATCTTGAGATGGCCTCGTAGATTTTTTAATAAAATTTACTCCCTCTATAATGATACGTTGTTTTTTAGGTGAAACAAATAATACTTTACCTTCCATACCCTTATGAGCACCGCTCACGACTCTAACAGTCATACCTTTTTTTAAGAACATTATTATAATACTTCCGGAGCTAATGATATTATACGCATATAGCCTGATTCACGTAGCTCTCTGCCAACTGGTCCAAATATTCGAGTGCCCCTAGGCTCTCCCTGGCTATTTAGTAATACCGCTGCATTATCATCAAACCGAATAGAACTCCCATCTATTCTACCATATTCTTTTTTTGTCCTAACAACCACTGCCCGATGCACTTCTCCCTTATTAACCATCCCACCAGGGATAGCTTTTTTTACAGTAATAACGATTTGATCCCCAACACTAGCATATTTTCTACCAGAACCACCTAATACCTTAAAACAAAGAACTTCTTTTGCTCCTGTATTATCCGCTACTTTTAATCTTGTTTCTTGCTGTATCAAACTCTATCCCAATATTTTTGATTCTTGTATTATTTCACTTACCTGCCACCTTTTATTTTTGCTCATAGGCTTCGTAGATACGATTCTAACAATATCACCATCTTTTGGTGAGACAGTCGAAACATGTGTAAGATATTTCTTATATTTTTTTACTCTTTTTTTGTAAACCGGATGGGATGTAACTCTAGTGACTAATACACTAACAGTACTATCCATCTTTGTGGATACCACCTTACCAACTAAATTTTGTCGTCTTATATTCCTAGACATATTTAATTACCACTTTCCATTTCTATATTCAATTTTTTTTCATGAATAATTGTTTTTATTCTAGAAATTTTCTTTTTTACCTTTTTTATTTGCGACAAATCTTCAAGCTGTTGCATACTTTTTTGAAATCTTAAGTTTTGCAACGCTTCTTCATTCTCTTCAAGTTGAATAAGAAGCTCAGATTTAGGAGATTCATTTATGCTGTTATCCGCCATTAAATCGCTCTCCTTTCTACCAACTTCGTTTTTATCGGTAACTTATGACCAGCATTTCTAAATGCCTCCTCAGCCATGGCTCTATCTACGCCTTCTATTTCAAATAATATTCTACCGGGTTTTACGCTAGCAACCCAATAATCTAAAGTCCCCTTACCTTTACCCATCCTAGTTTCTGCAGGCTTTGCGGTGACTGGTTTATCAGGAAATATTCTAATCCACATCTTACCTAATTTTCGAACAATTCTAGATATCACAATTCTTGATGCTTCAATCTGCCTAGCCGTGATCCATCCAGCTTCCATTGCTTTTAATCCATAAGTTCCAAATGCAACATGAGTTCCTCTGGTAGCCATACCGCGTCTATTTCCTCTATGGTGCCTTCTATATTTTGTCTTTTTAGGTTCTAGCATATTAACTTATTAATTATTCAAGGTTTACAAATCCAAACTTTTACACCAATAATACCATAGGCGGTTTGCGCCTCACTAAGAGCATAGTCTATATCTGCTCTAAGCGTGTGCAATGGGACACTACCATCTGAATATTTTTCACTTCTAGCAATTTCCACACCACCTAACCTACCAGCAATATTGATTCGAATCCCATTGGCTCCCATGCGCATTGTAGCTTGCATAGCTTTATTGATTACTCTTCTATATGAAATCTTCTTTTTCAGCTGTTGGCAAATATTTAGACCAACTAAAGCAGCATTTAATTCAGGCCTCTTGACTTCAGAAATATTAATCTGAGCATCTTTTTTATTAGTTAATTGCCTTAGTTCTTTTTTTAATTTATTTACTTCTTCACCACCACGTCCAATTACTATACCAGGCCTAGCTGTGTGAATAGTAACTGATACTTTCTTTGAAGTCCTGTTTATTTCCACTGTAGATATTCCTGCATTTGGAAGCCTATAGGAAATATATTTTCGAATATTAACATCCTCTTCTAAAGATTCAGAAAAATTATTCTTTTCAGCAAACCATATCGAGTTCCAACCCTTGTTCACACTTAGTCTAAAACCTACTGGATGTGTTTTTTGTCCCAATCTTTATCCTTTATATTATTTCGCCGTTAAAACTATAGTTAAATGGCTAGTCGGCCTACGTAACCTTGATGCCCTACCCATTGAAGCAGCTCTAAACCTTTTCATAACTGGTCCCTGATTTACATAAGCTTCTTTTATCTCAAACAAATCAGGATCTAGCTCATTATTACCTTCAATCTGCATTAAGTTTGCAACAGCTGATCTAATGGTTTTTTCAATAACGACAGATGCTTTTTCTGGAGAAAAATGAAGAAAGTCTATCGCAACTCCAACTTTAAAACCACGTACTTTATCTAAGGTTTTTCTTACTTTTCTTGCAGATTGTTTATTATATCTTAATGTGGCCTTGGCTTCCATTATATTATTTCCTATCACCCGAATGCATTCTAAATATTCTGGTTGGTGAAAATTCTCCTAGTTTATGGCCAACCATGTTTTCAGAAACATAAACAGGTATAAACTTATTACCATTGTGAACTGCAAAAGTGTGTCCAACAAATTCTGGGACAATCATTGACCTTCTTGACCACGTTTTTATAACCGTTTTTTTACCACCATCATTTATTTTTTCTACCTTTGTAAGAAGTTTTCTATCTACAAAGGGTCCCTTTTTTAATGATCTAGCCATTATTATTTACGTCTCTTTATTATCATTGAATTAGATTTTTTATTCTTTTTCCTCGTTTTATAACCCTTCGTAGGCTTACCCCAGGGAGTTACAGGATGACGACCACCTGAGCTTTTACCCTCACCTCCACCATGTGGATGGTCAACAGGGTTCATCACGACACCTCTAACGCTTGGTCTTCTACCTAACCATCTTGAACGACCAGCCTTGCCAGAAACTACTTGTTCATAGGTCCTATTGCCAATCTGTCCTATCGTAGCCATGCACTGGTCTGAGACCATTCTTATCTCGCCAGATGGAAGCTTCAATGTTGAAAGGCCACCATCATGCGCCATAATCTGTGCATACCCTCCAGCGGATCGAACCAATTGCCCCCCCCTACCAGGATTAAGCTCAATATTATGAACAGATAAACCTGTAGGAATATTAATTAATTTGAGCGCATTTCCTGTTTTTAAGGGTACCTTCTCACCAGATACAACACTGTCACCCACCTTAATACCTAATGGGGACAGAATATATCTTTTCTCTCCATCTTCATAGTGGATTAAAGAAATATACGCAGAACGATTTGGATCATACTCAATAGTAGCCACCTTACCATTAACACCAAATTTATTTCTTTTGTAATCGATAATTCTATATCTACGCTTATGACCTCCGCCTCTATGTCGCACTGTTATCCTGCCTGTATTATTTCGCCCACCTTTTTTTCGTAGAGCTACAGTTAATTTTTTTTCTGGTTTATGAGCTGTAAGATCTGCAAAATCTGATCTTGAGGCAAAACGACTACCAGGAGTGACCGGTTTTAAGTTACGTATTCCCAATTTAACTCTCTACCTCACCACTGACAAAATCAATAGAATAACCATCTTGTAAAGTTATTATTGTCTTTTTATAACTAGATCTCCGCCCTTGAGTTCTTATCGTTCTACCATTACTTTTTGTAGTCATTTGCTTTAATTTTCCATCAACATTCATTGTTGCAACCTTAGAAACAACAACATCAAACTTCTTTTCAATAGCATCTTTTATTTGAACTTTATTAGCACTTTTTTCAACAATAAAAGCATACTTATTCTCACGCTCTTGCATGATAGCCATTTTTTCAGTTAGAACTGGTTTAATTATTAATTTTTGATACATTTTTTATGCTAAAACCTCAATTAAATCTATTAAGCCCTGCTTATCAGTAACTATTATTTCTGAGTCTAACAAATCATAGACACTAATATTTTTTACATCCTCAATGAATACATTTCTTACGTTTCTTGATGAGAGAACAAGATTTTCATGAAATGATGATACTAACATTGTAACCTTTTTATTTTCCAATTTTAATTCTTTTAACATTGATACAAACTCTGATGTTTTCTTCTTATCTATATTAATTTTATCTAGAACCATAAACTCACCTTTGGAGAGCTTGTCTGAAAGAACTGACCTTCGAGCTAACTTTTTCATTTTTTTTGGCAACTTATGCTTATAACTATGAGGCTCAGGGCCAAAGACAACGCCACCACCTTTCCAAAGAGGAGACCTAATTGTACCAGCCCTTGCTACTCCACGCCCCTTTTGTTTAAATGGCTTTTTACCCCCACCTTTTACTGCAGATCTATTTTTTGAAGCATGTGTTCCTTGACGCAAATTTGTCATTTCAGCTAAAACTGCCTGCCTAATTACAGACCTATTTAATTCTACTTTGAAAATCTTTTCATCTGCATTTACCTTGTCTACAACATCGCCTTTTATACTCTGTATATTAATTTTCATAAGTAACTACCTAGTAATGATGACGATGCCATTTGGTGCACCAGGGATACTACCCTTTACTAACATTTTATTATTATTCTCATCAATTTTTATAATCTCAAGTGACTTTACACTTACTTTCTTATTACCATATCTACCCGGCATCTTTTTCCCTGGAAACACTCTAGAAGGATCCGATGCAGCACCAATAGAACCAACATGCCTATGGGTATCTCCTTGACCGTGGGTCTTTCTTTGCTGACTAAACGAATACTTTTTTACTGTCCCAGAAAAGCCATGTCCCTTAGATTTTCCGCTAACCGTAACATAGTCACCCTCATTAAACAAGCTAACATTGAATACCTGTCCAGGCTTATATTCAAAATTTGGAACCTTATTAAATTCAGCTAGAATTCGCATTGGCGTTAAAGAATTTTTATTAAAATGGCCCTCCTGAGGCTTATTGACATGTTTAATATTCGCCTCATGAAAGCCAACTTGGACAGATTCGTATCCATCCTTCTCATTCGATTTAACCTGAGTAACCTGACATGGACCAGCCTCAAGAACTGTAACAGGAATAGCACGACCATTGGAGTCAAACACTCTAGTCATACCAATCTTCTTCCCTATTAAACCTCTCATAAATAATTAAACCTTTATCTCAATATCAACGCCAGCTGGAAGATCTAACTTCATAAGTGACTCTACGGTTTTTGGAGTAGAGTTAATAATATCTACCATCCTTTTATGAATCTTAGTCTGAAATTGCTCTCTTGATTTTTTATCTACATGTGGAGAACGCAATACAGTATAAATAGAACGTTTTGTAGGCAATGGAATTGGCCCAGAGATGATAGCACCTGTTGATTTTGCCGTTTTCACTATCTTATCCGTAGACTTATCCAGGAGTATATGATCATATGCTCTTAAACTAATTCTTATAGATTGATTAGCCATAATACTTCTTACTCAACAATCTCAGTTACGACACCTGCGCCAACCGTATGACCACCTTCTCGTATTGCAAAACGAAGCTCTTTGTCCATTGCTATTGATGTAATCAATACAACTTCAAATTCAACATTGTCTCCAGGCATAACCATCTCGGTACCCTCTGGCAGGGTTACAACACCCGTAACATCAGTAGTGCGAAAATAAAACTGCGGCCTGTAGCCATTAAAGAATGGGGTGTGACGCCCGCCTTCTTCTTTCTTTAAAATATATACGCTTGCCTTAAACTTAGTGTGAGGAGTTATGCTACCAGGAATAGCCAACACCTGACCACGACTTAAGTCTTCTTTATCTACACCGCGAAGCAGCAATCCAGCATTATCACCAGCCTGGCCTTCATCTAATAACTTGCGAAACATTTCTACACCCGTTACCGTAGTCTTCTTCTGCTCTCCCATCCCTATAATCTCAACCTCATCACCAACCTTGATTATGCCACGCTCTATACGACCTGTACCAACCGTACCACGACCAGTGATACTAAATACATCCTCAACCGGCATTAAAAATGGCTTGTCCACATCACGCTCTGGCTCTGGGATAAAACTATCACATGCTTCCATTAATTCAACGATACACTTATTTGCAGCTTCGTCTTTTGGGTCATTTAATGCGTTCAGAGCACTACCTTTCACTATCGGCGTATCATCACCAGGAAAATCATATTCATTAAGAAGATCACGTAATTCCATCTCAACCAACTCTAAAAGCTCAGGGTCATCTACCTGGTCAGTCTTATTCATAAAAACAACTACACTAGGAACATTTACCTGACGAGCTAACAATACATGCTCTCTGGTTTGAGGCATAGGACCGTCTGCAGCTGAAACAACCAAGATACCACCATCCATTTGTGCAGCTCCCGTGATCATATTTTTTATATAGTCAGCGTGCCCAGGACAGTCTACATGCGCATAATGTCGATTTTCAGTCTCATATTCAACATGAGCAGTCTGTATTGTAATACCACGCTCTCTCTCTTCAGGAGCATTATCAATACTATCGAAAGATCTAACCTCGGCCATACCATGCGCACCTTGATGCATAGTTATCGCTGCCGTAAGCGTTGTCTTACCATGATCAACATGACCAATAGTACCAATGTTTACATGTGGCTTCGTTCTCTCAAATTTTGCTTTTGACATTATTTATCACTCCTTTTTTAAAAAATCTAAACTGCTTTTCCATGAACTCTTTCCATTATTTCTGTTTCAACAGAAGAAGGAACCTGTTGATATTTAGAAAATTGCATGTGAAACACGGCTCTTCCCTGAGTTATTGACCTCAAATCAGTAACATAGCCAAACATATTACTCAGAGGAACATTTGCTTTTATAACCTGAGCCTCATTCCTCTGACTCATACCATCAATCTTACCACGCCGAGAACTTATATCTCCCATAACATCACCCAAATACTCATCAGGAGTAATAACTTCCACACCCATAATAGGCTCCATTAATTTAGGACTAGCTTTTTTACATGCTTCTTGAATCGCCATTGAACCAGCAATTTTAAACGCCATTTCCGATGAATCTACATCATGATAAGAACCAAAGATAAGTTCAACTCTAATATCTTCAATAGGATATCCAGCAACAACACCATTTTTTAGTGCCTCCTGCATGCCTTTATCTACAGATGGTATATACTCCCGCGGAATTACACCACCAACAATTTTGTTTTCAAAATGATATCCCTTGCCTGGGTCATTTGGCTCTACATTAATAACCACATGGCCATACTGCCCTCTTCCACCAGACTGACGAACAAATTTTGTTTCCACATCATTAACTGACTTCGTAATCGATTCTCTATAAGCGACAATAGGCTTACCAATATTTGCCTTAACCTTGAACTCTCTTAATAGCCGATCAACGAGTATTTCTAGATGCAACTCACCCATACCAGATATTATTGTTTGACCAGTTTCCTCATCAGTTGAAACTTTAAAAGTCGGATCTTCTTCACCAAGCTTACTTAAAGACTTAGAAAGAGCATCCTGATCAGCCTTACTAACCGGCTCTACAGAAACAGCTACCACGGGCTCAGGAAAATCCATTGTCTCTAACACTATTTGATCAGATTGAGCACATAGGGTATTCCCAGTCTTAACATTTTTCAATCCAACAGCAGCAACAATCTCACCAGCCTCAACCGCATCACGGTCCTCTCTTTTATTTGAGTGCATAAGCAACACTCTACTGATTCTTTCTTTTTTACCACTGTTTGGATTATATACATATGAACCAGATTCTAATCGACCTGAGTATACTCTCATATAAGTTAATTTACCTACGTAAGGGTCTGTCATTATTTTAAATGCAAGAGCACTAAATGGTTCATTGATATCCGGCTTTCTAACAAGTGTGATATCTGAATCTTTCGGATCCGTACCATTCACTTCCCCAATATCAATTGGAGATGGTAGAAAATCAATCACACCATCCAATAATCTTTGAACACCTTTATTTTTGAAGGCTGAACCACATAACATTGGAATAAATGTGTTGTCTAAACAACCTTTCCTTATGGCAAGTTTTAATTCTTCTGAAGATATTTCTTCATCAGCAACATATTTTTCTAACAGATGCTCATCATAAGTAGCGGTTTCTTCAATTAAATGCTTTCTCCATTTATTAGCAACTTCAAGCATATCATTCGGAATGTCCGCAATATCAAACCTTGAGCCTAGTGTTGATTCATTATAAAGAATGGCTTTCATAGATAGTAAATCAATAATACCAGTGAACATCTCACCAGCTCCAATGGGGATTACGATTGGTAGAGGATTTGCACCAAGACGATCTTTTACCATTTCCATCACATTATAAAAATCTCCACCAACTCTATCCATTTTATTTACAAAAGCAATCCTCGGAACATTATACTTATCTGCCTGACGCCAAACAGTTTCACTCTGGGGCTCAACACCTCCAACCGCGCAAAAAACTGCAACCGCACCATCTAATACTCTTAAAGATCTTTCAACTTCAACAGTAAAATCCACGTGCCCTGGTGTATCGATAATATTTACTCTAAAATCATTCCAAATACATGTTGTGGCAGCAGAAGTAATAGTAATGCCTCTTTCCTGCTCTTGTTCCATCCAATCCATTGTCGCAGCTCCATCATGCACTTCACCAATACGATGCGTAACACCAGTATAAAATAATATCCTCTCAGTTAGTGTTGTTTTACCAGCATCAATGTGAGCCATTATACCAATATTTCTTACTTGTTTCAGATCTATGCTTTTCATGACATCAATCTCTATCTAAAATGAGCAAAAGCTTTATTAGCATCCGCCATCCTATGTGTATCTTCTTTCTTTTTTATTGCGCCACCATCACCATTAGCGGCCGCTATCAACTCAGAGGCAAGTTTTTCTGACATTGGTTTTCCCGATGAATTATTTGAAGAGTTAATAATCCACAATGATGCAAGATAAAATGCTCTATTTCTTGGAACCTCGATTGGAACTTGATACGTTGCCCCACCAATACGTCTAGACTTCACCTCCACACTCGGGGAAGCATTTTCAATACCTTTTTTAAAAATCTTTATCCCATCCGTTTTTGTCTTACTCTCAATTATATTCATGGCTCCATAAAATATTTTTTCAGCAATACCTTTTTTCCCATTTTCCATAATATAATTAATAAATTTTGCAACAGATAAATCATTATACTTTGTGTCAGGTAGTATTATTCTTTTTTCTGGTCTTCTTCTTCTCATAATTAAATAGAGTTACTTTGGCTTCTTAGTTCCATACCTGCTACGACTGGTCATTCTATCACCCACGCCTGCAGTATCTAACGTACCCCTCACTATGTGATAACGAACGCCTGGCAAGTCCTTAACTCGACCACCTTCAATTAAAACTATAGAATGCTCTTGCAGATTATGTCCTTCACCAGGTATATAGGCAGTTACTTCTGTTGAGTTTGTTAAACGAACCCTTGCTACCTTACGTAGTGCAGAATTAGGTTTCTTCGGCGTCGTAGTATATACACGCGTACAGACCCCTCTCTTCTGAGGATTCCCCATTAAGGCAGGCGTTGAAGTCTTTTTCAATATCTTTTTCCTACCCTTACGTACTAATTGATTTATCGTCGGCATTTAACTTTTCCTATAGCCTCGTAATTTATAATATTTATTTACCATCTATCAATAGAATTAATCAATTGCACTACTTATTATGCAACAGCATCATCCTCCTCAGAATCTTTATCATCAACCCCTACTAATATATCTGAAAATTTTGGTGTACCAGTTCCAGCAGGTATAAGCCTCCCTACAGCTACATTCTCTTTCAAGCCGTAAAGGTAGTCAGTTTTTCCTTGTGAAGCAGCATCTGTTAAAACTCTTGTTGTTTCTTGAAAGGAAGCAGCACTGATAAAACTTTCTGTGTTTAATGATGCTCTAGTAATGCCCATTAGAATAGGTTCAAAAGTTGCTGGTATTGCTTTCCGATATTTAGCACTTTCTTTACCCTCAGTCTTTACTTCTTTATTTAATTCGTTAAACTCAGATTTTTCTATCATCATTTCTTTTTCTAAACCTGTATCTCCAGGAGAGGTGACAACTACCATATTTGATATTCGTTCATTTTCTATAAGGAAATCATTCTTACTAACTCTATCTTCCTGAAGGAACCTTGAATCACCCACTTCTTTAACGCTCACTTTTTGCATCATCTGATTAACAATAATCTCAATATGCTTATCATCTATTTTAACACCTTGCAACCTGTACACTTCTTGAATCTCATTAACTAAATATTCTCTTACAGCCGAAGGCCCTAAAACTCTCAAAATATCATCGGGAGATATGGCCCCTTCGCATAGAGAGGCGCCAGCATTAATGAAGTCTCCCTCATGAACAATAACATGTTTCCCATAAGGTATTGAATAAGATCTTTCGTCACCATCTTTTCCTACAACATGAATCTTTCTTATACCTCTACGAGTTTGACCAAATTTTACTGTTCCATTAATTTCCGTCATTACGGCCGGGTTTGATGGCTTTCTAGATTCAAATAATTCTGCCACTCTAGGCAAACCACCAGTAATATCGCGGGTTTTACCAATATCTTTTGGGATTTTGACAAGCGTCTGTCCCCTTTGAACTGTCTCCTCATCATTCACAACAAGGGTAGCCTTAACAGGCAAAATAGTGCTGCCTGCAACAATTTCACCTTTTTTATCAACAATTTCCAGGTGAGGACTGAGTTTTCTGTCTCTAGCTTCAATAACTACAATTTGCTTTTTACCTGTCTCAACAGCTTCGACAGAATATGTTTCACCCTCAATGAAGTCTTTTAACCGAACAATACCAGTCTCTCTAGCAAGAATGATATCCGTATAAGGATCCCACTGAAAAAGGGTAGTTTTAGGTTTTACATTTTCCCCTTCTTCAACTAACATAGTTGCACCATAAGGTATATTAAAAACCGCTTTACTATTAGCATCTTTTTGTTCGATCTCTAATTTAGCATGACGAACCATACACCTCCGAACTTCCGTACCAGTCTCATCTTTTGTTATAGCAAAATCATAATTATCTGAAAACGAAACCAATCCTGCTCTTTTATTTTTCATTTCAGACTGCTCTATAACTCTACTGGCAGTACCTCCAATATGAAATGTACGTAAAGTCAACTGAGTTCCCGGTTCACCAATACTTTGCGCAGCTCTAATACCAACAGATGTGCCTATGTCAACGAGCTTATGCAATGACAGGTCCCATCCATAACATTTGGCACATATACCTCTCTTGGTATCACATGTTAAAACGGACCTTATCCTTATATTTTCCACACCACTATCCCCAATTAATTCAGCCTCCTTTTCAGAAATAACCGAACCAGATTTAACTATAACTTTACCTCTGTCAATAAAGTCATCTAAAATTGTTCGACCCAATATACGATCTGCTATAGGCTCTATTATTTCTTCACCCTCTTTTAAATCAGAAACCAAAATACCATTTATAGTACCACAATCATCTTCATAGACGACAACATCTTGAGCTACGTCAACTAATCTACGAGTTAAATACCCGGCATCAGCTGTTTTTAATGCTGTATCAGCCAAACCTTTTCTAGCACCATGTGTAGATATAAAATATTCAAAAACTGATAACCCTTCTTTGAAATTAGAGGTAATTGGCGACTCAATAATTTCACCTACTCCGCCTTTCATCGATTTTTGAGGCTTGGCCATCAGTCCACGCATACCAGCGAGCTGTTTTATCTGATCTTTACTCCCCCTAGCACCAGAATCAGTCATCATAGCAAGAGCGTTAAATCCTTCCTTATCCTTGTTAAGCTCATCCTCCATTACCTGAGCAACATGATTCGTGGTATGTGTCCATACATCAATTACCTTATTATACCTCTCGCCTTCGGTTAAAACATGCCTATCAAATTTTCCTTTTATATCTGCAACTTTATCATAGGCAGTTGATAGAATATTATCTTTTTCGTGAGGAATTAAAACATCACTTATGGATATTGACAGACCACTATATGTTGCATAATTAAAACCAAGCTCTTTTAAATCATCAAGAAAAATTACCGTCTTATAGTTACCTACGATCAAGTAACATTGATTCACTACATTAGTCAATAACTTCTTATCAATTAAACTATTAACATATTCCATCTCATCGGGAAGTATTGAATTAAAAATTGCTCTACCAACGGTAGTATCCTTTATCCAGCTATTTTTATGCTTTAAGTTAATTTTCGCATGAAGCCCAATCACTCTATTCTCATAAGCCAATAATACTTCTTCTATAGATCCAAAAATTTTACCCTCGCCTAAATCACCATCTTTTGACTTTGTAAGATAATATGAGCCTAGAATCATATCTTGGGATGGAACCGCTATTGGCTGGCCGTTTGCAGGATGAAGAATATTATGACTAGCAAGCATCAACATTCTTGCCTCCATTTGAGCCTCAAGAGATAGAGGAACATGGACCGCCATTTGATCACCGTCAAAATCAGCATTAAATGCGGAACAAACTAAAGGATGCAATTGTATTGCCTTACCATCGACTAGAACAGGCTGAAAAGCCTGAATTCCAAGCCGGTGAAGTGTTGGCGCCCTATTCAACATAACCGGATGATCTTTTACAACATATTCTAAAACCTTATAAACAACTGGTTCACAATTCTCAATCATTAATTTTGCGCTTCGAGGTGTTTGGGTGTAACCCCTATTCATTAGCTCACGAATCATATGTGGCTTAAATAATTCTAATCCCATATTTTTTGGCAAGCCGCACTCCTGCAATTTTAATTGCGGACCAACTACAATAACCGATCTTCCTGAATAGTCAACTCTTTTACCAAGCAAGTTTTGACGAAACCTTCCGGTTTTACCTCTTAACATATCAGATAACGATTTTAGAGGACGACGCGACCCACTCCTGATTGCTGTCTTCCTCCTACTATTATCAAAAAGCGCGTCAACTGACTCCTGTAGCATTCTTTTTTCATTCCTCAGAATCACATCAGGCGCTTTTATCTCCATAAGCTGCTTCAATCTATTATTTCTAATAATAATCCTACGATATAAATCGTTAAGATCACTAGCTGCAAATCTACCACCTTCAAGAGGAACCAACGGTCTTAATTCAGGTGGAATAACAGGCAATATGGAAACTATCATCCATTCTGGTTTATTCAACCTTTTCTTTGTGGGATCAGGGACAAAAGAATAGGCTACTTTAAGCCTCTTTAAAGCATCAGCTCTTTTTTGCTTTGATTTTGAAGTCTTTACAATATCTTCAAGTTCCTTTTTTAGATCCATTATATTTATTCTAGAGAGCATTTCTTTTATTGCTTCACCACCCATAGCTGCATAAAAATATTCATCATTATCTCTTTCTTCCTCTGTAACCGCAGCATAACCAAATTTTTCTTCTATATCCAAATACTCATCTTCTTCAATTAAATCAAAAGGTTTTAATCCACTATTAGCCGGTTCTAGAACCATATACATCTCATAGTAAATGACTCTTTCCAATTCTTTAGTACTTCTACCTGCTAAATAGCTTAGCTTGCTAGGAATTGACCTAAGATACCATATATGAACTATAGGTACAGCAAGTGTGATGTGACCCATTCGCTCCCTACGAACTTTTTTCCTTGTTACCTCAACACCGCAGCGATCACATATTATACCTCTATATCTGATACCTTTATATTTTCCACAATGACATTCATAATCTTTAACAGGACCAAAAATCTTTTCACAAAATAGACCATCCTTTTCGGGTTTATAAGATCTATAATTGATAGTTTCAGGCTTTAATATTTCACCATATGAGCGAGCTAATATTGCTTCAGGAGAAGCTAATCCTATAGTTATTGAACTATATTCTCTTGAAGTATCTAAGTTATTTGTTTGTATGTAAGTCAATTGTATTCCCCTTAATAATTAATCTAGTTCTACGTCAACACATAGTCCCTGAAGCTCTTTAATCATAACATTAAATGATTCAGGTGCAGAAAAATCTGGCATCTGCTCGCCCCTAACGATGGAGTTATATACTTTCGATCTACCTTCAACATCATCAGATTTGACTGTTAATATTTCATGAAGGGTATGTGCAGCTCCATAAGCTTGCAATGCCCATACCTCCATCTCACCAAATCTTTGGCCACCAAACTGCGCTTTTCCGCCTAATGGCTGCTGTGTAATTAAAGAATATGGGCCAGTAGACCTAGCATGCATCTTGTCATCTACCATATGACTTAATTTCATCATGTATGCACTACCCACCGTAACCGGGTTATCAAAGTATTCACCAGTTCTACCATCAATTAGTTTAGCTTTTCCAGTAATTGGCAATTTAGCATTTGTTAATTCATTTATCACTTGCTCAGGAGTTGCACCATTAAAGACTGGCGTAGAATACTTTTTACCAGAAACTAAACCAACCCATCCAAGCATGGCTTCATAAAGTTGCCCTAGATTCATTCTAGAAGGAACGCCTAATGGGTTTAATACTATATCAACAGGAGTACCATCTTCCATAAAAGGCATATCTTCTTCAGGAACAATCGTAGCCACAATCCCTTTATTACCATGTCTACCAGCCATCTTGTCTCCCACTTGAAGCTTCCTCTTTTGAGCTACATAAACTTTTGCCATTCTTAAAATACCTGGCTGAAGTTCATCTCCAACCTTTAATTTAAATACCTGTCTTTCTAACTGCGTTTCAATACGAGTCCATTCTTTTCTAAACGATATCCATATTTTAACTATCTTGTTCCATACCCTTTTATCTTCAACCCAAGGCACGTCTTGAGCGAATCTTTCAAGATTAAATCCAGTAAGACGCTTTGAAGTTAGCTTTGTAGATTTTTTTATTAATGTTCGATTACTCGAAATACTTCTGATACCATTAGATGTCTGATTTTTAAGCAATGACATTAATCTTTCATCACGAGAAGTTTTTAACTTCTTCTTATTATCTGATGCATTTTTCTGATAAATTAAAATTTGCTCTCTTTCTTCAGCTTTTGTTCGCTTTGCTTGTTTCTCAAATAATTTTGTTCTAATCACACAACCTTTAATCCCAGGCTCTGCCCGTTTTGATGCATCTTTCACCTCTCCAGCTTTTTCACCAAAAATAGCCCTCAACAGCTTTTCTTCTGGGGTTGGATCAGACTCTCCTTTCGGAGTAACTTTACCGATCAGGATATCACCTTCTCTTACTCTCGCTCCCTCTCTTACAATTCCCTCTTCATCTAAGTCTTTTGTTGCCTCTTCACTTACATTAGGGATTTCAGGCGTCAACTCTTCTTGTCCTCTTTTAGTATCACGAACTTCAACTTCTATTTCGTTACAATGCACCGAGCTAAAAGTATCATCCTTTACTAATCTCTCGCTAACAACTATAGCATCTTCAAAATTATACCCTCTCCATGGCATATATGCTACGCGTATATTTGCACCTAATGCTAGCTCACCAGAAGTTGTTGCTGCACCATCGGCAATAACATCACCCGCTTCAACTCTTTGTCCCTCATAAACTAATGGTCTCTGATTATGAACGGTATTTTGATTAGTTCTGAAATATTTTTTTAGTTTTATTTCAACTATTGATTCACCTTCAAATAGCATCAAACTATCTTGGACATCTTTCCTTTTAATTTGAATTTTTTCAGAGTCTACATAAACAATCCTTCCAGCAACTGGCGTTACAACACATGACCGAGAGTCTATTGCAACTTTTGACTCGATACCCGTACCAACTATTGGGGATTCTGGATACATTAATGGAACAGCTTGTCTTTGCATGTTTGAACCCATTAATGCGCGATTAGCATCATCATGCTCCAAAAATGGAATTAATGCAGCCGCAACACTTAATATTTGGTTAGGCGATACTTCAACATAATCGACACTTTCAGGACCAACAATTGGGAAATCTCCTTTAACCCGAGTTCTAATATGTTTCTCTACTATATTTTTATCTTTATCTAGTTCAGTATTTGCTTGCGCAACCATTACTCTATCTTCATCATCAGCAGAAAGATATTTAATATTGTCAGTTACTACAGAGTGACCATTTTTCTTATTCACCTTACGGTAGGGAGATTCGATAAATCCATGATCATTAACTTCTGCAAACATTGCAAGTGAAGAAATAAGTCCAATATTTGGGCCTTCGGGCGTTTCTATTGGACAAAGTCTTCCATAATGAGTATAATGAACATCTCTAACTTCAAACCCCGCTCTCTCTCTGGTTAAACCGCCTGGACCAAGAGCAGAAATTCTCCTTTTGTGGGTAATTTCAGCTAGCGGATTTGTCTGATCCCCAAACTGCGAAAGTTGAGATGTACCAAAAAAAGTATTTATGACAGTGGTGACAACACGAGAATTGATTAAATCTTGAGGAGTAATACTCTCAGACTCTCTCAAGTTCATTCTTTCATGAATAGTTCTTATCATCCTACTTAATGCAATACTAAATTGATTAGTTAATTGCTCACCAACTGTTTTGACCCTTCTATTCCCCAGGTGATCAATATCATCAACCCCTCGATCACCTTTTCTCATTTCAATTAATACTTTTAATACCTGAATAATATCATCCATAGTGAGGACAGTATCTTCCACTGGAATATCTAAATTAAACTGCTGGTTTAATCTATACCTACCTACTTCACCAAGATCATATTTTTTAGGACTAAAAAAGATTCTCTCGATAAATTTTTGCGCTGTTTCTAGATTCGGGGGCTCACTTGTCCTCAATAGCTGATAAACAACTTGGAGCGCGCTTTCAGTGTTCCTGGTTGGATCTTTTCCAATAGTATTGAGTATCAACATAGATGAAAAATCTTTATTACCATCAATAACATTAATTTCACGTATGTTATTTTCCTGAAGACTTTCAATTATCTCATTAGTTAATTCAATACCTCCCTCATAAAATATTTCTCCCGTCTTAGTATCTATAACATCCTCTGTAAGCGTTGCACCAATGTATTGTAGAATATTTTTATCCTTAACATCTAAAGTTAAAAGACTTCCGAATGCTTTACATATGTCACTGTTTGTTGAATACCCTAGAGCACGCAATAACATAGTCACTGGGAATTTCCTTCTCCTATCAATAATAACAAATAGACAATCATTAATGTCGGTAGTAAAATCTACCCACGATCCTCTGGCAGGAATTATCCTAGCCTGAAAGAGTTTTGTTCCATTTGGGTGAGTGGACTCATCAAAAAACACGCCCGGAGAACGCTGTAATTGTGAAACGATTACCCGTTCAGCACCATTAATGATAAATGTACCTTTTTCGGTCATATATGGAATATTCCCAAAATAAACATCTTGTTCAATACTCTGAGCATATTCGTTTTTGTTATTTTCATCAGTAATATGCAATGATAGTTTCACTCTAAGAGGAGATGAATATGTTACCCCTCTATCTATACATTCATCTGCAGTATATTTAGGCTGTCCCAAATAATAAGAGTTAAATTCAAGAATATAATTTTTATGATTATCCTCTATTGGAAAGACATTATTTAAAACACCTTCTAGCCCAAAGTCTCCTCTTGCTTCTGGGGCTTCAAACTCTTGCAAAAACTGCTGGTACGCTCTGGTCTGAATAGACAAGAGGTCGGGCACCTCTAGCAACTCCTCAATATGAGAAAAAGTGATTCTGTTGTTTGTTGAAAATTCTTTCGCTTCCAATTAAACCTCCGGTTTTATATAAATATTAATAATCTTTTTTAGGCTACTATTTCAATTCTACATCGGCACCAGCCTCTTCTAGTTGCGCCTTTATTTCATTAGCCTCTGACTCAGGCACACCTTCCTTAATAGCTTTTGGAGCAGAATCAACAAGTTCCTTAGCCTCTTTCAGGCCTAAATCAGTTATAGCCCTTACAGCCTTAATAACATTTATTTTCTGCTGACCAGCAGCAGTAAGGATAACATCAAACTCTGATTTAGCTTCAGCCTCACCACCATCACCAGCCCCAGGCGCAGCAGCAACAGCAACAGGCGCCGATGCAGAAACACCAAATTTTTCTTCTATATCACTTATTAACTCAGAAACCTCCATCATATTTGCTTTTTCTAAATATGCTATAACATCTTCTTTTTTGACTGCCATTTTAAGAACTCCTTATTTTAATTTTAACTAGACTTATTTTCTTTAATATTATTTAACAGGTTAACAAAATTGGCCACTGGCGACTTAAGCATAGTCGCAAGATTTTGCATTGGGCTTTTTATCATCATTGCAAATATTGTAAGTGACTCATCCTTACTAGGTAAATCTGCTATTTTCGCAAACCCTTCCCCTGCTATGTAGTCACCTTCGAATAAAATTCCTTTAACAGTAGGAAGATTATATTTTTTACTAAAATCTTTAATTACCTTAGCCGCCGCTACAGGCTCATCATAAGAAACTGCTATGGCTGTGGAACCAGCAAATAAATCTTCTGATAAAGAAATTTTATTATTTTCTGATGCAATTTTTAATAAAGTATTTTTCACAACTAAATATTCTACATCATTCTCATAAAATTCTTTTCTTAATTTTGTAATATCAGAAACATTCAGACCAAGATAATCGGTAAAATATATTGATTTTGCTCTAGACATTTTTTCAGTTAATCTTTCTACACTTTTTATATTTTTATCATTAGGCATAACAAAACTATCCAATCGAATTAATATTAATCTTTACACCAGGACCCATAGTAGATGATAATGATATTTTCTCCATAAACTGTCCTTTCACCGATGGTGGCCTAGCCTTAGCCAAGGTATTATAGATGGTTAAAATATTTTCTACTAGTGCGTTTTGCTCAAAAGAAACTTTTCCGCATGTGGTATGAACAATACCGGTTTTTTCAACTCTAAGCTCAACCATACCAGCCTTGAGATTCGAAACCGCTTTGGCAACATCCATAGTAACAGTTCCACTTTTTGGGTTAGGCATAAGGCCTTTTGGTCCTAATATTTTTCCAAGCTTACCAAGCTCAGGCATCATATCAGGAGTAGCCACAATCTTATCAAAATCCACCCAACCAGCTTTAATCTTATCAAGATAATCTTTATTACCACAGAAATCAGCGCCCGCATCTAAGGCCTCTTGAACCTTAGGTCCTTGGGCCAATACCAATACAACAACTTCCTTTCCTGTGCCGTTTGGCAAAGAAGTACTTATCCTAATATTTTCTTCAGCATGCCTAGGATCCACATTAAGACCTATAGCCAAATCCACAGTCTCATCAAACTTTGCAGATGCAGCCTCCTTAACTATTTCGACAGCTCTACCTAAATCATAGTATGTTTCTTTATGATACATTTCATCAACCATTTTTTTATTATTTTTTGACACTTTTTCTTAACCCGTCACTTCAATGCCCATAGATTTAGCTGTACCTCTAATCATTTCTTTGGCCTGATCAACTGTATTTGCATTTAAATCCGACATCTTTATCTCAGCTATTTTCTCTAGGTCAGATTCTTTTATTACTCCAACTTTCTCTTTATTGGGCTCCCCCGAACCTTTTTGAATATTTGCAGACTTCAATATTAAACTTGAAGCTGGTGGAGTTTTAGTTATAAAAGTAAAACTTCTATCAGCATATACGGTAATTTCTACTGGAATAATATCTCCCATCTTATTCTGCGTTTTTGCATTAAACGCCTTACAAAAATCCATAATATTTACACCCTGCTGACCTAAAGCAGGTCCAACAGGAGGCGCTGGGTTTGCTTGCCCAGCTGGAATTTGCAATTTTATAAATCCTATTATTTTTTTAGCCATAAATACCCTTAACCACTAACGTTCGAGTGCTACCTGCAGATAGTCAAGCTCAACAGGCGTAGATCTTCCAAATATACTTACTGAAACCTTCAATTTTTGTTTTTCATGATTGACTTCCTGAACTACTCCAGAAAAATCTATAAAAGGCCCATCTTTTACATTAACTGAATCACCAACCTTAAAAGGCGCAGCTTCTGTAACTTTTATTGGCCCATCTCCACCATCATGATCACCTAGAAATCTTTTTATTTCTAAAGGCTTAAGCGCCTCAGGCTTACCCCTTGAGCCAACAAAACTAATTACACCATTAACATTCTCAACAACGTATTTTGTTTCTTTATTCATATCCAGATGAATTAATAGATATCCAGGGAAAAAAACTTTTTCCTTAATTTTCTTTTTACCATCTCGCATCTCTAATACGTTTTCCGTTGGAACTAATATATTTTCAACATAATGGTCTAGTTTCGCTGTGTTAAGCTCAAAAAGAATATTATCCTTAACTTTCTTTTCCTTTCCAGAAATGACTCTTAGCGTATACCAATTCATATCAATTACATTATTATCGAAATAATTTTTGATAGAATAAAATCCACAATAAACAAAAACACGGTTAGGATAAGAGAGAGGATCAAGACAATATATGTCGACCCTTTTAGACTATCCCAATCAGGCCATGAAACTTTGCTCATTTCGTATTTCACATCAGAACCAAATTGCTGAACTTTCTTTATCATCTAATTAATTTTACTTTTTCAATCATCATTAAACGCAGGAGAGGCAGGACTCGAACCCGCAACCCCCGGTTTTGGAGACCGGTGCTCTACCAGTTGAGCTACTCTCCTAGATTTAAATCAATAATAACTTTCCATTAATCTATTTTGCTTCTTTAAATATGACATGTTTACGAATAACAGGATCATATTTTTTATACTCAACCCTTCCAGGATGTAATTTTCTACTTTTAGTAACTGTATATCTATACCCCGTACCTGCAGTACTCTCTAATTGAATAATATTTCTTTTACTATTCCCAGCCATAATACTTCTTACTCAACAATCTCAGTTACGACACCTGCGCCAACCGTATGACCACCTTCTCGTATTGCAAAACGAAGCTCTTTGTCCATTGCTATTGATGTAATCAATACAACTTCAAATTCAACATTGTCTCCAGGCATAACCATCTCGGTACCCTCTGGCAGGGTTACAACACCCGTAACATCAGTAGTGCGAAAATAAAACTGCGGCCTGTAGCCATTAAAGAATGGGGTGTGACGCCCGCCTTCTTCTTTCTTTAAAATATATACGCTTGCCTTAAACTTAGTGTGAGGAGTTATGCTACCAGGAATAGCCAACACCTGACCACGACTTAAGTCTTCTTTATCTACACCGCGAAGCAGCAATCCAGCATTATCACCAGCCTGGCCTTCATCTAATAACTTGCGAAACATTTCTACACCCGTTACCGTAGTCTTCTTCTGCTCTCCCATCCCTATAATCTCAACCTCATCACCAACCTTGATTATGCCACGCTCTATACGACCTGTACCAACCGTACCACGACCAGTGATACTAAATACATCCTCAACCGGCATTAAAAATGGCTTGTCCACATCACGCTCTGGCTCTGGGATAAAACTATCACATGCTTCCATTAATTCAACGATACACTTATTTGCAGCTTCGTCTTTTGGGTCATTTAATGCGTTCAGAGCACTACCTTTCACTATCGGCGTATCATCACCAGGAAAATCATATTCATTAAGAAGATCACGTAATTCCATCTCAACCAACTCTAAAAGCTCAGGGTCATCTACCTGGTCAGTCTTATTCATAAAAACAACTACACTAGGAACATTTACCTGACGAGCTAACAATACATGCTCTCTGGTTTGAGGCATAGGACCGTCTGCAGCTGAAACAACCAAGATACCACCATCCATTTGTGCAGCTCCCGTGATCATATTTTTTATATAGTCAGCGTGCCCAGGACAGTCTACATGCGCATAATGTCGATTTTCAGTCTCATATTCAACATGAGCAGTCTGTATTGTAATACCACGCTCTCTCTCTTCAGGAGCATTATCAATACTATCGAAAGATCTAACCTCGGCCATACCATGCGCACCTTGATGCATAGTTATCGCTGCCGTAAGCGTTGTCTTACCATGATCAACATGACCAATAGTACCAATGTTTACATGTGGCTTCGTTCTCTCAAATTTTGCTTTTGACATTATTTATCACTCCTTTTTTAAAAAATCTTCAAAGTTTCGAGCCTACGACCGGGTTTGAACCGGTGACCTCTTCCTTACCAAGGAAGTGCTCTACCGCTGAGCTACGTAGGCGAATAGAGCGAGTGATGGGGATCGAACCCACATCACCAGCTTGGAAGGCTGGGGTTCTACCATTGAACTACACTCGCACAGTGGGGAGAGAAGGATTCGAACCTCCGAAGGCATACGCCGGCAGATTTACAGTCTGCTCCCTTTGGCCGCTCGGGCATCTCCCC
>ENA-UPTF01000259-UPTF01000259.1-marine-metagenome-genome-assembly--contig:-NODE-259-length-38103-cov-3.147373_pt1 | contig 38103 bp, 22 predicted proteins | sample MGYA00238166_ERZ767019 | MGnify/ENA primary metagenome ERZ767019 (study PRJEB28930, sample SAMN06266391) | marine metagenome | isolation source: Sea water from 250 m depth | place: Atlantic Ocean | study... | reverse complement strand
AGCGGCTGTCCGTGGCCAGGGCGGTCGACTTCATCGACAGCGCCTCACTCCATTGGCAGCGCTCCCGCGGCTGCGTCACCTGCCACACCAACGGCGCCTACCTCATGGCGCGAGCGCAGCTGAACGCCGATCCCGAGCCGCACGCGTCCGTCCGCGGGTTTGTCGACCAGTACGTTGCCGGGTGGGCGAAAAAAAAGCCGGACCCGGAAGGCATTGTGGCCACCGCCTCCGCACTCGCCATGGACGACGCGGCCAGAGGTAAACTCACCGACACCACCCGGGCCGCCTTCGATGAGGCCTGGAAAATCCAGCGCGACGACGGCTCATGGGACTGGCTAAAGTGCGGCTGGGGGCCGTTTGAATCAGATGATCATTACGGCGTGACGCTCGCTGCTATTGCCGCTTCCAAGGCACCGGGCAATTACGCACAAACCGGTCAAGCCGCCGCCGGTTTGGCCAAGCTCCGCAGCTATCTCAAAAATAATCCTGCTGAGATACCGCACCAAAAGGCCATGATGCTTTGGCTCGAAGGCGTGTTACCAAAATGGGTGAATCATGATGACCGACAGCGTTGGCAAGAGGAACTGCTTGGCCTACAGCTGCCCGATGGTGGCTGGGCCACCGCCGGGTTGGGTGATTGGAAGCGCAACGACGGTTCCGCGCAAACTCTCGACAAGGCCGACGGCTACGGAACCGGCTTTGTCGTTTTTGCGCTGCGCAAGTCAGGCCTGGCGTCGAGTCACTCGGCGATTCGCCGCGGCATCAACTGGCTGAAAACACATCAACGCGAAAGCGGCCGTTGGTTTACCCGATCGCCCTACAAGGATGGCAGACACTACATCAGCCACGCCGGGACAGTCTTCGCCCTGCTTGCGCTGGCCGAGTGCGGCGAACTGAAATAATCTGAATGGAGACGTCTTCATTTAACTTCCCGACAGACACCCGGGTCGGTCCGGGCGTCATCGCGCAACTCAACGAGACACTGCTCGCGCTTGGCATTCACCGGCCGCTGGTTGTGACTGATGCCGGACTGCTGGCCACCGATGCCTACAAAAAACTTGTGGGCGCTCTGCTCCCCGGCAAGCCGGATCGCGACTGGTTTTTATTTTCCGAAGTGCAACCCAACCCCACCGAGGCCAATACCCGCGGTGCCGCCGGACTGGCCTTGGACAAGCGTTGCGACGGCATCGTCGGCCTCGGCGGTGGCAGCGCACTCGATGCTGCCAAGGTTTGCCGCATCCTCATCAAACAGCCGAAGCTCAAACTCGCCGACTACGACTGGGAGGTCGACTGGAGCGGGTTGCTTCCCTTTATCGCCATCCCCACCACCGCCGGAACCGGCAGCGAGGTCGGACGCAGCGGCGTGGTCACGCCCGACGGCGGCGACAGCAAGGGCATGTACTTTCACCCGGAACTCCTGGCAAAGTGTGTCTTTCTTGACCCCGAACTAACCACCGGCCTGCCACCTGGGCTGACTGCCGCCACCGGGCTCGACGCCCTCACCCACTGCATCGAGTCGTACACTTCGCCGATGTTCCAGCCGCTGTGCGATGGCATCGCGCTTGAGGGGATCGCGCTCATCATCCACGCGCTGCCGACCGCCATCGCCGACGGCCAGGACATCGACGCCCGCGGCCACATGCTCGTCGCCGCTGCGATGGGCGGTGTGGCGTTCCAAAAGGATTTGGGTGCAACACACTCGCTGGCGCATCCGCTCTCAGCGATATGCGGCGTGCATCACGGCACGGCCAACGCCATCTGCCTGCCGCATGTGATGCGCTTCAATGCCCGGCACAAACCGGGTGTCTATCGGCGCATTGGCATCGCCTGCGGCCTCGACATCATCTCGTGCAGCGACGCCGAGGCTGACGAGCAGACGATTCATTTCATCGACGACTTCATCCGGCGCTGCGGCATGCCGCCATCACTCGAGGAAGTCGGCGTAAAGGAGGAGCACATCGAGACACTGGCCAACAAGGCGTGGCTCGATCCCTGCCACCAAACCAACCCCGTGCCGGTGAAGCACGAGGATTTGAAGGAACTTTTTTTGAAAGCACTGTGAGTGAGTTTCCGACCCAACTGTTAATCAATGGCAAGTGGATTGACGGTTCCGGCGACGGCCTGGACATCACCAACCCGGCGACGGAGCAATCGTTCGCCGAGATCAGCGCCGCGACGGCGGGTGAAATTAACCAAGCGGTTGAGGCAGGCCAGGCCGCGTTTGAATCCGGATGGCGCGACATGCCGCCAGGCCAGCGCTCCGAATTACTGCACCACTTGGCCAGACGCATTCGCGACAACGTCGAGTCCATCGCCCAACTCGAGACGCGCAACGTTGGCAAGCCAATCAGCGACGCCCGCTGGGAGGCCGATGCCGGGGCAAAGGTGTTCGAGTATTACGCCGGGGCCATCGGTCATTTGTGCGGCCAGACAATCCCGGTGGCGAGGGGCGGATTCGATTTCACGCTGCGCCAGCCAATGGGCGTCATCGCCGCCATCACGCCATGGAATTTCCCGTTCCTCATCGCCTGCTGGAAGGTCGCCCCAGCGCTCGCCGCTGGTAACCCGGTTGTGCTCAAGCCAGCGTCGCTCACGCCGTTGACCGCGCTGCTGCTCGGCCAGCTGGCGCAGGAAGCCGGCCTGCCGGACGGCGTGCTACAGGTCGTGCCCGGCGCCGGCTCGGAAGCCGGCAACGCATTGGCCACCCACCCACTCGTCCGCAAAATTGGCTTCACAGGCTCGACCGAGATCGGCGCAAAAATCATGAAGCTCGCCGCGAACGACATCAAGCGCGTGTCGCTCGAGCTCGGTGGCAAGTCGCCAAACATCGTCTTCGCTGATGCCAACTGGCAGCGCGCCGCAGATGAGTCGCCGATGAGCGTGTTCGCCAACACGGGACAGGACTGCTGCGCCCGCAGCCGGATGTTTGTCGAGCAATCGATCTTCGACGATTTTGTGAACCAGTTCGTCGCCGCCACCGAGGCGCTCAAGATTGGCGACCCGACCCTCGATGAAACGCAGGTTGGCCCGATGGTCTGCGCCTCCCAGCGTGAACTCTCCGAGACATTTATCGCCGAGGCCAGGGATGCGGACCGCGACATCCGCACCGGCGGCGACCGGCCAGGTGATAGCGGTTTTTATCTGAACCCCGCCGTGATTACCGGCGTCGAGACCGTCGACCGCGCGTGGCGCGAGGAAATTTTTGGGCCGGTTGTTTGTATGCGTCCGTTTACCGACGAAGCCGAAATGTTACGCGAAGTCAACGACACTAATTTCGGCCTGAGCGGCTCTGTTTGGTCGAGTGACTTGAACCGGGCGTTGCGAGTGGCGCGCCAGGTAGAGAGCGGTGTCATCAGCATCAACACTCACTCAAGCGTGCACACCGAGGCACCGTTCGGCGGCTTCAAGCGCAGCGGCCTTGGTCGCGATCTCGGAATGTCCGCGATGGAAGCCTGCACTGAGGTGAAAAATATTTATGTAGGCGAATAAAACGGGATGAACGCAGTGCGATATTATTCCCTTCACTTGGCCAAACGCTTGGCTGCATGGTGGCTGCTACTCATTATATTGGAGCTTGGCCAGGTGGCATGGGCCGGCCTGGTGACCTACAACGACTTTGGAACACCGGGCCGACGTGATCCTTTCATCTCGAAGATTGGCACCACCCCGGCCGAGTTGAAAGCCGGCAATGGCACAGTCGAAAAAACCGGCAAACTCATCGACTTTGCCGACGGCCAGGCGTCCGGTGTTCAGCTGAAATTCACCTTGACCGGGTCACCGCTTGGCCAAGTGGAAATTGGAGATGATGCCCGCGTCGGCACCGACGCGGGAGGCGTGTTCAATGATCGGGTCAACTGTTCAGGCGGCACACCGCTCCCAGTCGGCAAGGTTCATTTCATCGACCTGTTCGGGCTTGACCCCTCCGCGTACTACGAGTTGGTCTTGTTCTCGAGCAGCTCGGGTGATGGCGATGCCAAGCCGGTTTTGTTTACGCTTTGGGATGTCTCATCGTTTGAAAATCGCAGCACCGTCGCGGCGGGCCGTGTCACGATCAGCGGCCAGTTTGGTCGTACAACAAAAATTGAAACCTCCGGCAACTCCGGAGTGGGGCGCGGTGATATCTGCCGATTCGGGTTTATCCGCAGTGGCAGCGACGGCGACCTGCGGGTGATTCTCCAGTCTCCGGGCGGCGGCCAGCTGAACGCTCTCATGCTACGCGAACAAACGCCGCCGGTGCTCGCCGGCAAGCCGATCGTCACGCTTGGAGAAGATAATGCCGTGATTCGAGGCACAATCACCGATCCGGCCAAGGGTGCGGTCGAGCTACGCTGGCGCAAGGCCCGCAGCCAGGCCACATGGCAGTCGATGAAATTGACACCGGACGAAAGCGGCGCGGTCGAGGCGCAGCTCGATTCACTGCCGGTGTTCGTCGAGCAGAAGTTCGTTTTTGTGCAGCAGACCGGCAACGGCGAAATCGCCTCGGAGACACAAACCATACGACCGCAAAAACTGGGCGTGATTTACTCGACCGGCTTTGAGCCAACCGAGCCGGTGGCGTTCCTACCGGGAGCAATCACAACGCAGACCGGCCCATGGCGAGTGGCCAAAGGCAACGCCGAGGTACAGGCCGACCGCGTCGCGCACGGTGGACAGGCGGTGCGCACCGGCGACTGCGTCATCGAGATGAACCTCGACAACCCTGAACTGGTGCTGTGGGCCGATGCGTTCATCCAAGACCCGGGCATCAGCCAGACGCGACAAATACCCGACGGCACCGCGAGCAGCGTGCTGCTGTTTCAAGATGGCAAACTCCTCGCGCTTGACGGCGATGGCAACGGCGACGGCACCTTTGTCACCGCGACGGAACTGCCGATCGGCCGTTTCACGAGACTCACCATCCGCACCGACTATGGGGCCAAGCAGTTCGACATCTGGGTGGACGGCAAACCGGCCCTAAAGAAACTCGGCTTCAAGGACAACTCGGTGACACGCTTTCGAGGGGCCAAACGTCTGGCCGGCGCGAACAGCTACCTCGATGACTTCAGTCTCTCCACATGGGGGCTCGACCGCGACAGCGACGGCGACGGCCTGAACGATCTCGACGAGGCAAAATTTTACGGCTCATACCCGCTGCTCGCCGACAGCGACCGCGACGGCGCGAGTGATGCACACGAGATCGCCGCTGGGACGCACCCAGCCGATCCCGGGTCGATTTTTGCCGTGAAAATTGGTGCTGCTGACGCTGGTAAAACCAAGCTCTCGATTCCGACTCTCACCGGACTCGACTATACGCTTCAACGCCGCGCCGCGCTTGACCACGGGCGCTGGGAAACCATCCCCGGCTTCGAGAACATGCCCGGCGACGGCAGAGTGCAGTCGTTCCTCGAGACGCCGGACGGACGCAACTATTTTTACCGAGGCGTCATCGTGAACCGCCTCAACGCCTTGAATCCCTGACATGACCCGACACAAAACAACCTGGCCAGGTGCATCCGTTTCTTGGGCTGCGCTGTTACTGGCCGGTTGTGCTTCCGGATTCGCGCAAAGCCCGGTCAACCAATGGGTGCTCTCGCCGGAAAACATAGACATCACGACCGTGAAAGACCTGTCCGGAAAGGAGGACGGCCTGCTGCACGGGCGGATGGTACCGACGCAAAATCCGCCGGCGCTATACTTCGACGGGACGGACACGTACGTCGAGTTGGCAGCGAAGGACGAGGCCAAGTCGCTACCCAAGTCCGCGCTTACCGCCGAGGCTTGGATCGCCGTAAACTCCCCCGCCCAATGGGGCGGCATTGTCGGCTGCTTGCAGGACAACGGCAGTTTCGAGAAAGGCTGGTTACTGGGATACAACAACAATAAGTTCAACTTTGTGCTGTCCACCGGCGGCGATCTCACTTACCTGAACGCCTCAACCTCGTTCGAGACCGGACGTTGGTATCATGTAGTCGGTACCTACAACGGCTCTCGAATGCGCATTTACGTCAATGGCACCGAACGCGGCAGCAATACCAGCCGCCGCGGATCGATCGACTACTCGCCAGCCACATTCGTCATCGGCTGCTACCTCGATGACAACGAGTTTTATCCGCTGGAAGGATTCATATCCGAGGTGCGCCTATACAACCGTGCGCTCTCGAGCCAGCAGGTTCGCAACCGCTACAACCGCACCAGGGGCCGCCACACCACCCGACCCAAGCCGCCGGTCGTCGTCACCAACCGTGAGTTGAGCGCCGGGCCGTACCTCGCGTTTACCTCACCGAGCGAGGCACTCGTCAGGTGGGAAACCGCCAAGCCAATGCCGACACGTCTGGCATACGGAATGACGCCGACACTGCAAAACCGCATCAACCAGCAGGAACGCAAACGCTCGCACGAAGTCATCCTCCCCGGCATTGAACCTGGCGCAATATATCATTACTCGGTCGGCATCGAGAAGGACGGACAAACCCAGTGGCTCGAGCCGGCGACCGGCGAATCGGATTTCAACTACTCGCGGCCTGATATCAGCGCCATCGAGTCGCCTTACGCGCAGGACGAGGGGATGCGCAAAAGCAGCGCCGCCGCCGAGGCGATTCTCGCGGCCACTGGCATCCGCAAGGGGTACGCGCTCGACTACGGCTGTGGCGAAGGACGGCTGGCGTTCGCGCTGGCCAGCCGTACGGAACTGACCGTGATCGGCGTGACCGACGACGCCGGTGAGGCGACGCGCGCCCGGGCGGCACTGCGACGGGCCGGCATTTACGGCACACGGGTGACCATTCAGCACCGGCCGTTGGCCAAGCTTGGGCACACGGACAACCTGTACAACCTCGCCGTTTCGAGCGAACTGCTACATAACGGCGAGCTACCCGGCGATCGGGTGGAGCTGTTGCGCGTCCTCCGGCCAAGCGGCGGTGTATTGGCCCTCGACGGTCTGCCGCAGAGCGGCTTGGCCAAACTCATCACCGGCTCGCCCCTTGTACGGGGAACCACCACTGAAGTCAGTGGTGAACTGCTCTTGGCCAAGCGTAAGCCGCTCGATGGCGCGGGCGAATGGACCCACACTTACGGAACCGCCGCGCAGACCGCCAACAGCGGCGACAAGATCGTCAACGGCAACAAAATGGCGTTGCAGTGGTTCGGCAAACCAGGCGCACGCGGCATGATCGACCGGCAGGGACGCAATCCGCCGCCGCTCACCAGCAACGGCTTCCTTTATGTGCAGGGCGACAACCGAATCTGGGGACAGGATGCCTTCAACGGAACAATCCTCTGGAACTATGAGTTTCCAAGTGAATTGCGCCGCGTCAACACGCCGCGCGACGGTAGCAACATGTGCGCCGACGACTCGTCTCTGTTCGTCGCGATGCGCGACCGCGCCTACCGGTTTGACGGTAAAACCGGGCGACTGCTCCGTAGTTTCCCGGTGATCAGCAACGAGGCGGCCAACTGGGGCTACATTGCCAACGACGACGGCCTACTATTCGGCGGGAGTGTCAAGCCCGGCTCGGAGTACACGAAGTTCAAGGGCACGCCGTACTGGTACGACTCGACCGGAACACAGGACACGGCCAAGGTTTGCAGCGACAACTTATTTGCGATCGACAGGCAGACCGGCCGCAAACAATGGGAGTACCGCGGCGGCAAGATCATCAACACCACCATCGCCATCGGCGATGGGCGGGTGTACTTCGTCGAGTCAAACTCATCGAGCCTCCGGAACGAGCCGACCAGCCGCATCGACTCGAGCAGCTTGTGGTCAAGCCTGCGCCTCGTCGCGCTAAGCCAGCAGACCGGAGCAAAGGCCTGGAGCAAATCGATTACCGTCAACAAGTCGCCCTACCCGGTCGTGTTCTTCCTCGCGCAAGCCAAGAATCGGCTGATCCTCAGCTACACCACCAGCCGTTATTACGTGGACGCCTTTTCCACAGGAAACGGCAGCAAGGTCTGGTCGAAGAACCACTCGTGGAACCGCAACCATCACGGCGGGCACATGTACCACCCGGTGATCGTGGATGACGCAGTGATCGTCGAGCCGTACGGCTACAGCCTGTCCAACGGTAACACCGTTCACCGCGGCCTTCCACAACGGGGCGGATGCAGCACGATGTCCGCCTCGCACAATACGGTGCATTACATCAACTGGGACTACGACAAGGGCTCGATGTATTTCTGGGACGTGAATACCAACAGACGTCGGCTGATGGTCGGCTCTCGGTCGAGCTGCTGGCTCTCGCTAATCTCCGGCAACGGCATGATCCTCTCACCGACCGCCAGCTCCGGATGCCGCTGCCGTTATCCTATCCAAACCTCCATCGGGTTCACGAGACGATGACCCTGCGTAAAACACAACGGCTGCTTGGCTTAGCGATCGTGATCGCCTGGCCAAGCGCTTGGCCAAGCGCCGCCGACTGGCCATCGTACCGGCACGACAACCAGCGCAGCGCCATCACCGCCGAGACGCTCAAGCTGCCGTTGACCAAACGCTGGCAGATGATCCCGGCGCAGCCACCCTCCCCCGCCTGGGCCAAGCCGGCCAAGTTCGATTTTTACGTATCGCCGCAGTCTCGCAAGCCACTCGTGCATCGCATGGCTTATGACCATGCGTACCATGCCACCGCAGCTGGAAACCGAGTTTATTACGGCTCCTCCGCCGAGCACACGGTGCACTGTCTTGATGGCTACAGCGGGAAGGAGAAGTGGGTGTTTTTCACCGATGGCCCGGTAAGGTTTGCACCGTCTATCCATGACGGCCGCGTGTACGCCGGGTCGGACGACGGCACGGCGTACTGCCTTGACGCCGGCACCGGCAGGTTGATCTGGTCACACACCGCCGCCAGTGAAAAAAACAAACTCGTGCCCAACGACGGTCGACTGGTCTCGCCGTGGAGCGTGCGTAGCTCGATCGCGGTGGATGCCGGCACAGCCTACTTCACCTCTGGCTTCTTTCCTCACGAGGGCGTCTACATGAGCGCCGTTGATGCCCACACTGGCGAGGCCACTCAAAGCCGCCACTGGAAACAACATCACCTCAATAAAGGCTCGTTTCAGGGCTACATGCTCCTGTCGAACTCCCGCATTTACATGCCGGGCGGCCGCAGCACGCCGTTTTACTTTGACCGACTCACCGGCAGACAGCTGGGGCATTTCGCCAAGGGAAGTGGCATGGGTTCGTTCGCACTGCTCGCTGACAACCGCATCGTCCACGGCCCCGCCGATCGAAGTGGTGGCGTGCTCACCGAGGCCAGCCTGTCCGGCGACAAGGTGGCCTCACACACAGAAGCACTGGACATGATCATCGATTCCAGTGCGATTTTCATGCTCACCACAAACAAGGTCACCGCGATGACCCGCAGCAACCGGCGAGAGATTTGGAATCAGTCCGTCGAGGCGGGCAATGCGCTGGCCCTGGCAGGCAACACACTCTTGGTCGGTAGCCACGACAAGGTAACAGCCCTCAATGCCACCAACGGACGGGCGCTTTGGAGTGGCACAGTACCTGGCCGGGCGCTAGGCCTTGCCGTGGCCAACGGAGCACTGCTGGTCAGCACCGACACCGGTGCCATCGTCAGCTTTGGCCAATCTTCCGACCAGCCCAGCGCGTGGATTCTTTATTAGGATGGGAGACATCAAGGCGATCACATTTGACCTTTGGGACACGCTTGTCATTGACGACTCGGATGAAGCCAAGCGGGCGGAGCAAGGTCTGCGTTCGAAATTTGACGAGCGACGGCATCTGCTTTGGGAGGCGCTGAACACCACCGAACCGATTGAGCTGGAGACAGTCCGCCTCGCCTACAACGTCGGTGACGCAGCATTCAACAAGGTCTGGAAAGAACAGCACATCACATGGCACATCGCCGAGCGACTGCGCGTTATTCTCAATGGGCTTGGTCGCGAATTGCCAGACGAAATATTCAATGCAGTCGTTCGGGCGCACGAGGAAATGGAGGTCGATATTCCGCCGGATGCCATGCCGGACGCGGTGCCGGTGCTCGAGCGCTTAGCCAGACGCTACAAACTTTGCATCGTCTCGGACGCCATCGTGTCACCCGGGAGCTGCCTGCGGCGACTGTTGGAGAATCACGGCTTAGCCAAGTTCTTCAACGGATTTGCCTTCTCCGATGAAGTCGGCCACAGCAAGCCGCACCGCTCGATGTTCGAGTCGGCGGCGGGACAGCTCGGGGTCGAGATCAGCGAAATGCTGCACATCGGCGATCGCGACCACAATGATGTCAAGGGACCACAGCAGCTTGGAATGAAGGCGATTCTGTTTACCGCCTCGCGAGACGTGGACAAGACGAACACCTCCGCCGATGCCATCTGCGAGTCGTTCGACAAACTGGAAGCAGCAATTGACCGGCTCAACGCCTGAACCTAATGCCAGGCCTAGCGGCGCATGCCTGGCAGAACGAGGTGGTTGATCCAGTTTCGGACTTCGACCGTGCGTAGCGATTCATCCATGACGTCGGGATTGAGGCCCAGCGCCGAGGCGATGTCAGCCCGTGATGGGTCGACGTAAAGTGCCTCCAACTGGTCGATGTGCGCCAAACCGGCGGCTTTGTCCGCGAAAAGTTTCAGTTTTACCAATTTCTCCAAACGACAAAACATCAGCCGCGCCATTTCATGCAGGTTGTACTCTGGATGATATTGCAAACCCCAAAATTCGGTGCCTCCCTGTTTCACGCCGACCGACTGCACGCGGGTAAAGTCGTTACCAGCGAGTCTGACCCCGCCGTCGGGCAGCACTGTGACCTCGTCGTCGTGGCTAGTGAAAGCATCGAACACCCCCGGTTTGCCCTCGTACAGCGGATGCTCTCGGCCCTCGTGGCTCAGCGTGATGGCCCGGGCGATACCCATCTCGCGTCCCTTCGGATTGAGCGCCACCTGACCGCCTGCTGCAACGACGGCAATTTGCGCCGCCCAACAACTCCCGAACGCCGGCACGCCCTGGCGGAAACACTCACGGGCGAATTCGATCTGTAGCGCCACATCCGGTTCGCCGGAGAACACACAGGAGCTGCAACCGGTCCAAGCTATGCCATCGTAATCACGGATCGCCGTGCCGACCGGCAGACTCGCGCCCGGGTCGGCAGGAAAAATGACATCGCACTCCGTCCCGGCTGGACCGCAATGATCGAGCATACCGGTGTACAGGTCGGCGGCGAGGCTGGCGCCGCCGGTCTGCAACTGTTGGCGGGCGTCTCTCGTGTAGCCATCGATGATCAAAAACCTGGGAGCCGTCGTATTTGTCATGCGATCTTCTCAAAAACGAACACCCAATTCATCGATCACCTCCGAAATACGGCCGACCAACCCGGTCATGTCCTCCGGTTGAACATCGCCAATACTGCCAATGCGAAAGCATTTCGCATGTGACACCTTGCCGGGATAAATGACAAAGCCGCGAGACTTGAGCGCGTCGTAGAATTTTTGAAACTCAAACTCCGCGTCGTCGGGATAGTAAAATGACGTGATGATCGGCGACTGCAAATCGTCCCCAAGCAGTGTTCGGAACCCAAGCGCCCGCATGCCCTTCACCATCGTTTTTTGGTTGGCAACGTAACGGGTATGACGGGCCTCAATGCCGCCCTCGTCCTTGAGTTCGTCGAGCGCCCTGGCAAAGGCACTCACGACATGGGTTGGCGAGGTGAACCGCCACTTGCCGCCATTGGTCTCCATTTCCCGCCATTGGTCAAACAGGTCGAGGCTGTGGGAGCGCGACCAACCCTCGGTTGCTTCGAGCATGGCGCGATCGGCCACGACAAAACCGAAGCCGGGCACACCCTGGATGCACTTGTTCGCAGAGGAAATCAGGTAGTGCGCCCCGGTCAATTCCATGCTCATCGGGATGCCGCCAAACGATGACATCGCGTCAAGAATGAACACCCGGCCGAGACGGCGAACGATCTCACCAACCGCCTCCACCGGATTGAGCATGCCGGTGGTGGTCTCACAATGTACCATGGCGACATGCGTGATCGCCGGGTCATCGGCCAGCATTTGTTCCACTTGGCCAAGGTCGGTGGGCTCAATCTCCGCCTGGCCAAGCTCCACCGTGTCGACCTTAAGCATCCGCGCGATGGTCGTAATGCGTGCCCCGTAGGCGCCATTGTTTAGTACAAGTAATTTTCCATCGGACGGGATGACCGAGCCAACCACCGACTCGACAGTAAACGTACCACTCCCGGGCATGAGCACAGCAGTGTGGGTGTCTGGGTTGGCGGCGTCACTAGTCGCGAGTTCGACCAGGCGCGTGCGAATGGACTGCACAATGCCGTTGTAGTCCACATCCCACGTGGAGTACTCCTGCATCATCGATTCCCGGACGGTCCGAGTCGTAGTCAACGGGCCGGGAGTCAGCAGTAGATACTGCGTGTCACGTTCGTTTACCACGGCAGGGAATACGTCTTGATGGTAGACATGAACTTCATTGCCTCGATGACGCCCTCCTTGATACCAAGGCCGGAATCCTTTACCCCGCCAAACGGCGACGATTCCATCCGGAAGCCCGGTACCTGATTGACGTTAACCGCCCCGGTTTTCAATTCCTTGATCACTCGGATGGCGGCCGCCATATCGTTGGTAACGACCCCGGAGGAGAGGCCGAAATCTGAGTCGTTGGCCAAGGCGATGGCATCGTCGAGGTCGCGCACCGGCATGATGGGTGCAAGGGGTCCAAATGATTCCTCGCAAACCATCTCGGCGTCGCGCGGCACATTGGCAATGATGGTCGGTTCAAGCTGCGCGCCGCTGCGTTTGCCGCCAAGCAGCACCTCAGCCCCTGCAGAGACAGCCTTAGCCACCCGCTCCTCAAGCTCGATGGCAGCCGGTTCGTCGATGACGGTGCCAATGAAAGTCGCTTCGTCAGCAGGATCGCCGACGACGAATTCACCGGCCTTGGCCACGAACTTGGCCGTGAACTCATCGAGCACCGGCTCCTCGACGACGATGCGTTTGACGGCGGTGCAACGTTGGCCCGAGTTGCGGAACGACCCCTCTGTGGCCAGCGTCGCGGCCAGGTCGAGATCGGCATCCCTGAGCACGATAAGCGGCGCGTTACCTCCCAACTCAAGGCAAAGTTTCTTGTAGCCGGCGATTGTAGTGAGGTGTTTACCCGGCCCGGTGCCGCCGGTAAAAGTAACCAGATCGACACGCGGATCGCGCACAAGCGCCTCGGTGATCGTTTTACGGTCGCCGACAAACGTGCTGAGCATCGCCGATGGCAGGCCGGCCTCATACAGCAACTCGGTGAGGCGGATTGCAGTCAACGGCGTCTTGCTGGACGGCTTGAGCAGTACCGGCACACCGGCAGCGATCGCCGGAGCCAGCTTGTGAGCCACCTGGTTCAGCGGATGGTTGAACGGCGTAATCGCAGCAACCAGGCGAAGTGGCTCGCGCATGGTGAAGATTTTTCGCGCCTGGCCGTTCTTGGCGGCATCACACGAGAAAATATTTTCATCATCGCGTAGTGCCTCAGCGGCGGCGAACTTGAACACCTCCTGCGCACGTCCGACCTCGTAACGGGTCTCGCGCATGCACAGACCGGCCTCGAGCCGGATTAGGTTCGCGAACTCGTCGGCACGCCCGGCCAGCAGGTCGCGGGCGCTCATGAGAATTTCGTAACGTTCATTCTTGGTCGGCGGCTGCGCCTGGCCAAGCGCGGCCTGAATGGCCTGCTCGAGTTGCCCGGGCGTGATGCGCGGCAGCGTGCCGGTCAGCGAGCCGTCCCACGGATAGCGCACCTCAAGCTTGTCGTCGGTCTGCACCGGCTCGCCGGCGATATAGCCTGGCCAGGTCAGTGGCAATTGCTGGGTGATATCAGTGGACTGGGTCATTGCTGGATTCCGTTGCAGGCGAAGTCAAAAATGTCAAAGTTGCGCGGATCGCCCTTGGCCAAGCCGGCGTACTTCGCGTTGAGCGGCTCGGAGATAAGGAACGGCACCATCTCCTCGTAGCGGCCCCCGTGCGAGCGGAGCGTGCCCTCGAGTTTTGCGAGGTCGTGATGCTCCGGCGTACGGCCGATCACCCAGTCTCGTGCGGAGAGGACGAACAGGTCGCCGATCCGGTCTCCCGGCAGCTCGAGCTTGGCCACAGCCGTCTCGCGTGAGTGCACCTCGGTGACGCCGTCAAGGGCTGAGATCCAGTTGGCGACAACTTCACGCTCAAGGTTGTCCGGCAAATAGACGGTCACCGCCGCGCCCAACGCGCCGTGATGCACGACATACGGATCGGTGATCGGGCAAATAACGCGGCAGCCATCGCCGAACTCACGGGCCAGCTCCGTCTCGAGAAATATAACGTTGGGTTCGCCATCGCCGTTGCACTTGGCATTCATCCCGTGGTCGGCAGTGATACCAACGATGGCATCCAGATCGAGCAACCGACCAACCTCCGTGTCAATCGCACGATAAAACTCACGCGACTCGGCGGCCTCCGGCGCATACTTGTGCTGCATGTAGTCGGTGAGCGAGAGGTAGAGAAAATCGGCACGCCCGGCTGCAAGCAACTCCACGCCAACACGCAGCACGTACAGGCTGGCTTCGCCGGAGTAGATGGAGGGCTTCGGCCCAGCGAGCGACTCAACGTCGTCGATGCCGTTCACCTCAAGACTCACATCATCGGCCTTCTCGGCAGAGACAGCGATGCCGTCCATGCCCTTGGAGAGCAGTTCGCGCAGCTTATCCTTGGCGGTGACCATCGCTGCCTTACGGCCTGCCGCCGATGCAGCGGCAAGGATGGTCTCGTTGCGCAGAAATCGGGAGGAGTTGGTCATCACCTCCTCGCCGGTGTCGGGGTCGAGGATGTAGTTTCCTCCAATGCCGGTCTGCGACGGCGGTGTACCGGTAACCATGGCGCAATTGTTCACGTTGGTGAACGAGGGCAGCGCGCCACGGGCCAGGCCACAGTGGCCATCGGCCGCCAGCTTGGCCAAGTGGGGCAGCTCGCCGTGGATGAAGCCAAGCGTGAGGTATTCCTCGGCACAGCCATCGGCACAAATGACCGCCAACGGCCGATCCGGCAGGCAGTACTCACGTTGATTGACGGTTATGGTTTCCAATTTATTTCAACTCTCGCAAGTCGACTGCCACCAATATGCGGAGGTTGAACCGCTTGTCGGAGCTGTTGATTGAGCCTGAACTCAGGGGGAATAGATTTACAACACAGAGCCCGGGTTGGACGCCAAACGGCATGAATCGCTGGTACCGTTATCTCTGCAGCCCGGTGTACCAATGTATTGTGCCCATTAATTTTTCGGCGTTGTCGGTGATCGGAATGCTTCCGACATGCCCATCCCCCCAAAGCGTGTTGTTTTTTCCATGTCGAAACCACTCCTGAATGATCTCGTACTCGGGATAGTACAAACCCCACCGGCCGCTTAGTCTCCATTCGCTAAGGTTCCGCGTCACGCCGGGATTGCAACCGAGCGCGTCGTTGGTGGTGGCGGCGCCATCGGCCTCGAGCCGATGCTCTCCAGCATCCTGAACCAGAATGGTTTCCGTCGGAGCATCCAACTCATTCCTGCGTCGGGGATGAACCCCGGTGGCGCCAGATCGCTGGACCGCACTAAAAAAGCGGCCGTTGATGCCGTAGGCACCGTCCAGCCAAAAGTCGGGCGAAAACTTGTAGTCCCAGCGCCACTCATCAACCATCCTGGCTGCCGGATCACGCCAAAGACGAACCTGTTTTCCGGCATGAGCATAGTAGGCAACCCCCCAGTAGGCATCCGAGCTGTTCGGATCGTCAATCACCTTGCGGGCCGCCTGCATGCGGGGATTCATATACCATTTGCCATGGTTGGGGGGACTTCCTCCGGGAGTGTGATGAAGCCAACCCTCGTTGTCATCCTCGTAAAGGGCCATGGCAATATCGATCTGGCGCAGGCTGTTGATGCAATAGGCAGACTTACCCTGCTCCTTTGCCTTAGACAACGCCGGCAGCAACAGGGCAGCCAAGATGGCAATGATGGCGATGACTACAAGCAACTCGATCAATGTGAATGCTCTGGCTTGAGCAACAACACTCCTATTCCAATCTGTTTGGGATCGAGTTTTCACCACTACCTTGGATTTGTGCTGGGAGCTAGAGCGGCAGTCCCGTGTACCAGTGAATGCCCTTCATATAATCCGGGCCGCCTCCCTGACTGGGTGATCTGCCACAATCCTTGGTAAAGCGGATGGGGCTCGAATGGCCGTCTGCCCACAATGTCTGACAGGATGCGCCATAAGGCTTGCCGGAACCATGCCGGAACCATTCGGAAACCCAGTCGATATCCGGATAGAGGGGTGCCAAGCTGTACTTCCACTGCGTCAGGTTCTCAGCGCCCCCATTGGCGGCCAGATTGTCACTGGGACCGCCGTCCATTTTCTGTTCGCCTGCATCCTGAATGATAATCGTCTCATTGGCACTGATAAGGTCGGTTCGTTTTCGTGGACGACTTGTCCTACGATTATTGTCTGAACCAAAGTTGAAGAACTGCCCATTGATGCCATAGGAGGCGTCCAACCAAAAATCAGCGCCATACCTCAGCCCGTCCTCCCTCCATTCGTCAGATGTCTTGGCGGCAGGACAACGCCAAAGCCTAATGTTTCCGCCAGCATATTTGTAGTAGGCCAATCCCCAGTAGGCATCACCACTGTTGGGATTCGCCCATTGGGTAGCACTGCTACCAATCAGCTTCCGGGCCGCCTTCATGCGGGGATTCATATACCATTTGCCATGGTTGGGGGGACTTCCCCCGGGAGTGTGATGAAGCCAACCCTCGTTGTCGTCCTCGTACATATGAAAAATAATATCCAACTGTTTGAGGCTGTTGATGCAGTATGCCTGCTTGCCCTTTTCCTTGGCACCAGCCAGCGCCGGCAGGAGCATCGCAGCCAGGATGGCGATAATGGCGATGACCACCAGCAGCTCAATCAGGGTGAAACCCTTTTGCCCTCTTATTTCTCGTTTCGTCTTCATTTGTTTGTGGTTTATTTTGTTAATGCCGACATTATTTTGTTCATCTGATTTTTTGAAATCGGTCGCCCCATCGGGCCGCTGAGGCCCTCCTGTCCACTCATCGCCTGGGCTACTTCCGCCGGAGAAATACCATCCGCATTCTTCACTTCAACTTTGGCCCCCTTTTCAACCAGAAATTCCACCATGCCCAAATTGCCGGACCTCACAGCGTAATGCAGTGCGGTGGCGCCAACCTTGTTGGTGGCATTGATGTCCAAACCCCGTTCAATCAACTGAACAGCAAACTCTCTGCGACCGAAGGTGACCGCCTTGTGGAGTGTCGTGTTGCCCTGACTATCCCGAAGGCGGACATCCGCACCATTGGCTATAAGCAACTCGAAAGCCTTATCGGAGCCGGCCCCGATGATATGGAAGAGCGGCGTTTCCCCGACTGGGTCTGCATGATCCACCGGAATACCGGACTCGATGCAATCGCTCAATTTTTCCAAGTCACCAAAACGGGCCGCCTGAATAATATTATCCTGATTTTGGCAGGCCGGAAGGAGCGCAACCCACGCCAGGCCAAACGCAAAGGAATTAAATGGTAATGACGTGTTACTTCCCAAAGCTCTGCATTTTCAGGTATTGGCCCGCCTGGGCATTGCCCTCCTCGGCGGCCTTGTTGAGATTCTCAGCCACAGACATCATCCCACCGGCAATCAGGTCACGCTGCTCCGGGGTCAAATCAGGAAGGGACATCAATTGCTTGAGGGTACCGTGTGCGCCGGTGTAGTTCCTGGCCTTGAGCAACTGTGTCGCCCGGGTAGCCATCGACTTGATGTTGGGATTCTTCTCGTCCTTGAACGCCTCGGCAATGGTTTCCGGCGCATCCTCAAGAGACATCTCGGTCGGATACCTGTCGCCACCGCACCCTGTTGAAACAACCACCCCGGCAAGGAGCAGACCAAGCGTTACTTTTTCGATCAATTTCATACCTCTAAAAAAGGAACAACAGCCCCGGCGATGCATTTGCACCACCGGGACTGTCGCACACTTTTAATGGTGTGTCTCTAAATGGGTCATAAACCTTACTTCACCGCACGGCCGAACTGCATGGCCTCGTCAACAGGAATGGTCAACGGGCTGGTCGCACCCTCGACATCGGCCCACGGACCGTTGACTGCCGCCGCCGCCTGAAGCTTACCTTCAAACGTCACCGTCACCGTGCCGTCACCGTTGTTCACGATGCTCAGCGCCGGAGTGTCTGCAGCCGGACGAATGATCATTCCACTGACACCGCCGCTGCCGTCTTCCAGGTGCATGTACCAGAGCGATTCACCCTCACCCACTGTCACCGTTACAGTGGCACTTCCCTTGGCGAAATCACCCGTGTTCTCTGCCGCCGGCTCTTCTTCACCGGTCCAGATCTTGGCGAACTGGCTTGCATCCGTCGTCCGGCCTTCAAAAACCGTGACGTTGTAGGTGCCCGCCGCAAGACCATCGATCCGCATGCGCGCCGTGGTGCCTGCTGCATCAGCAATCTTGAACAGATAGTCGTTGCGAGCCTCCTGTGGCACGCTTATCCCATCGTATTCAGCTCCCTCGCCTGGCTGCGCTGGATTGTTCGGGTTGAACCCATCGTCCAGTGCTGTGATCGTTACGCCACCGCCCAACTCTACCGCTTCATCCATCACAAGATTATTGATAGAGATCCACGGGTCGGGTGAGGCACCCGCCGAGTTAGCGCCCGTGCCAGCAAAGTCGACGAGAATCGTCGATGGTGTCGCCGCACCAGATCCACTTTCACCAGTCACCATGATGTTATCAATGGCCCACCACCAGTTGTTGTGACCCTGATGATCCCATGTGACGACTGCCGTGCTCGCTCCAGCCGGATTGTTAAGACTCAGCGAGACCGTGTCATTGTAGCCAGTCGGGGTGTCCGGGGTCAGTTCCAGCAACGTGACGGCAGCGCCGCCATCGAATGCCACCGTGACCTTGCCCTGCTGTGGTTCCTGTCTCCAACTCGAGTCGTAGGTCAGGATCAGCGAGCCTGCCGCTGCGCCGCTGATGTCAATCTCTGGCGTGGACAGTGATGAATTGAACTTGGCATCCGCCTTGTCGTCATATTCATCAGAATCACCAACTGCGACCACTCCTGTACCCTTAGTGAATTGTGCACGATCTTGACCAGCCGTGGCGTTCCACGAGACCGGATCAAGGAAGGTCCAACCATCAAACTCGACGACGTCATCTCCACCAGCTGTCGGGCCATGATCATCCCCAAGCGCAATGACCCAACCCTCGGGTCCGCTCGCGGTCCAGTCGGTCCCGTCACCACCCGACTCACTGTCGGAGACGAATGGACCCAGTTCCAGGCTGTCGAAATTTTCTGCATAGAAGATTCCGTCCTCAGAAACAACGCTGAATGAGGTCTTGGCCAATTGGGTGTATCCGTCATTCTCAAAGAAAATGGCAAAATAATCACCCGCATCAAGTCCTTCCAAGGTAACCGATCCATCAGTCAAGCCATCACCGGCCGTTTGGGTACCGCTTACATAGGCCCACTTCAAGCTGCCTACATCACCCGGTGTCATATCCGGACGGTACAGTCCTACCCAGTCCTTCGGATTGCCCGGGCCAGCACTGAAGTTGACCGTGATCGGCGATCCAGCCGCAAACTTGGCCCTGCTGGTTGTGACACTGGGAGGATCCACCACATTAAACTCCGTGTTGGCCATTTGCGTATATCCATCGTTGATGAAGAAACGAGCCACATAACTGCCAGCAGGCAAGCCGCCAGCAAATGTAATGACACCCTCGGTCAGACCTTCCCCAGCCGTCGTAGTGCCACTCACGTAGGCCCACTTCAAACTACCCACCTCGCCGGGGGTCATATCCGGCCGGTACAAGCCGACCCAATCCGTGGTATTACCCTGACCATTACGGAAGTTGACCGTAATGTCTTCACCGCTCAGGTAGGTTGCCTTGTCGGTGGCAACCGCCGGATCGTCCGGACCTGGACCCACCGGCTTGGCCTTGACGGCGATGTTGTCGATCGCCCACCACCAGTTGTTGTGACCCTGATGATCCCACGTGATGACCGCGCTGCTGGCGCCTTCCGGATTGCTCAGCTCCAATTCCACGCTCTCGTCGTAGGCGGTTGGTGTGTCCGGCGTCAGTTCAAGCAGCGTAACCGCTTCACCACCGTCGTAGCTCACCAGCACCTTGCCGCTCTGGGGCTCCTGCCTCCAACTAGAGTCATAGGTCAGGAGTAACGAGCCAGCTGAGGCACCCGATATGTCAATTGCCGGTGTGGACAGGGACGCATTGAACTTGGCGTCGGCCTTGTCGTCATACTCATCCGAGTCACCCACGGCCACCACACCGGTGCCCTTTGTGAATTGTGCACGATCTTGACCAGCCGTGGCGTTCCACGAGACCGGATCCAAAAAGGTCCAGCCATCGAACTCGACAGCAACATCGCCGCCGGCTGTCGGGCCATGGCCGTCGCCAGTTGCTTGCACCCAGTCTGCCGGAGCAGTGGCGGTCCAGTCAGTGCCGTCGCCACCCGACTCGCTGTCGGAGACAAACGGGCCAAGCTCCAGATCGTCGAAGTTCTCCATAAAGTAGTAACCCTCCGGCAACACCGCCTTGGCGTAGACGCTGACGTTATCGATGGCCCACCACCAGTTGTTGTGTCCCTGGTGATCCCACGTGACCACAACGGAGTTGACTCCCGCGGGATTTCCGAGTGCGAGAGTGACTGTCTCGTTGTAGGCGGTCGGTGTGTCCGGCGTCAGCTCCAACAGCACAACCGGTTCCCCACCATCAAAGGAGACCAGCACCTTGCCGCTCTGCGGCTCCTGCCGCCAACTCGAGTCGTAGGTGACATACAGCGAACCCGCCGCTGCGCCGGCAACATTCAATGCCGGGGTGGATAGTGCGGCGTCAAACTTGGCATCGGCCGCATCGTCATATTCATCCGAGTCACCCACAGCCACCACTCCGGTGCCTTTTGTGAATTGAGCGCGATCCTGACCAGCCGTGGCATTCCAAGAAGCCGGATCCACAAAGGTCCAGCCGTTGAACTCCTTCACAGCATCGCCGCCGGCCGTTGGACCGTGGTTCGGACCAAGAACCATCACCCATCCACTCGGAGCAGTGGCAGTCCAGTCGGTTCCATCGCCGCCCGACTCGGTGCCGCTCTCAAACGGGCCAAGCTCCAGGCTGTCAAAGTTCTCAACAAGATAATGGTTCGCCGGGAGAGCCGGTTCAACCGGGGCGGTGGAGTACACCACGAGGTTGTCAATGGCCCACCACCAGTTGTTGTGCCCCTGATGATCCCACGTGATCACCGCAAAGTTCGCACCCGCCGGATTATCGACGTTCAGAACGACCGTCTCGTTATAAGCGGTCGGCGTGTCTGGCGTCAGCGTAACAAGCGTCACCGGATCGCCCCCATCGTAGGAGATACTAACCGTGCCGCTTTGCGGTTCCTGCCGCCAGCTTGAGTCATATCGCACAACCAGCGAGCTCGCCTGCACGCCGTTTAGGCTGATTGCCGGAGTGGAAAGCGAGGCATTGAACTTGGCGTCAGCCTTGTCGTCGTACTCGTCAGAGTCGCCCACGGCCACCACTCCGGTGCCCTTGGTGAACTCAGCGCGCGCCTGGCCAGCCGTTGCATTCCAGGAAACCGGATCCAAAAAGGTCCAACCGTCAAACTCGACGGCAACATCGCCGCCAGCAGTCGGGCCGTGATCGTCGCCCTTGGCCTGCACCCAGCCCTCGGGCGCGGTGGCGGTCCAGTCAGTGCCGTCGCCGCCCGACTCACTGTCGGAGACAAACGGGCCAAGCTCAAGGCTGTCAAAGTTCTCGGCAAAGATCGGCTGCAACTCGCCGGTGATCTCAATGTTATCGATGGCCCACCACCAGTTGTTGTGGCCCTGATGATCCCATGTGATGACCAGGCTCGAGGCTCCCTCGGGATTGTCCAGCCGAACGGTCACAGTGTCATTGTAGCCGGTCGGCGTGTCCGGGGTGAGTGTCACCAGTGTGACGGCATCGCCGCCGTCATACGCAACGCTCACCGTGCCGCTCTGCGGTTCCTTCCGCCAACTCGAGTCGTACTTGAGAATGAGCGAACCGGGATCAATCCCCGCGATGCTGATTGCCGGGGTTGAGATCGAGGCGTTGAACTTGGCATCGGCCTTGTCATCGTACTCGTCCGAGTCGCCAACGGCCACCACACCGGTGCCCTTGGTAAACTCCCCACGCGCCTGACCAGCCGTGGCATTCCACGACACAGGATCAAGGAAAGTCCATCCATCAAACTCGACTACATCATCACCACCAGCAGTCGGCCCGTGGTCGTCGGCTTGGGCGGTCACCCAGTCGGCCGGGGCGGTTGCGGTCCAGTCAGTGCCGTCGCCACCCGACTCGCTGTCGGAGACAAACGGGCCAAGCTCGAGGCTGTTGAAATCCTCGGCGAAAACCAGGGTCGAGCCCGGCTTGAGCAACACCGCCAATTGTGCCGGGTTGCTGGTGGCTGAGCCAGCGGAGTTGCTGACGACCACGGTGTATGAGCCTGCGTTTTCCTCGGAAACATTTGACAATTCCAGCACTGGCCCCTCGGCCCCTGCAATCTCCATGTCGCCCTTGAACCATTTGTAGTAAAGCGGCTCATCGCCATTGGCCTTGACCGTGAAGCTGACACCATCGCCCTCGGTCGCCTCGACACTGGTCAATTGTGTCACGATGCCCGCAGGCGCCTTGCCGACGGTGACCTTGATATTGTCAATGGCCCACCACCAGTTGTTGTGACCCTGATGGTCCCATGTGATGACAGCAGTGTTCGCTCCCTCGGGGTTGCCGAGTGGAAGGGTCACGGTCTCGTTGTAACCGGTGGGGGTATCGGGAGTCAGCGTCAGCAGGACGACAGGATCGCCCCCGTCGAAGGAAACTGACACCGTGCCACTCTGCGGCTCCTGCCGCCAGCTTGAGTCGTACACCAGGATGGCGGTGCCTGCGGCCACGCCATCAAGGCTGAAGGCCGGGGTGGAGAGAGAAGCGTTGAACTTGGCGTCGGCCAAGTCGTCGTACTCATCCGAGTCGCCCACTGCGATCACTCCGGTACCCTTTGTGAACTCAGCACGACCCTGACCAGCAGTAGCTGTCCAGGAAGCCGGATCAAGGAAGGTCCATCCATCAAACTCCTTCACTGCGTCGCCGTCGGCCGTCGGTCCGTGGTCATCGGCCTTGGTCATCACCCAGCCAGTTGGCGTGTCAGCGGTCCAGTCTGTGCCGTCACCGCCAGACTCACTGCCAGACTCGAACGCCCCGAGTTCCAGGCTGTCAAAATTCTCCGCAAAGATCGGCTCCGGTTCGCCCGCGACGATGATGTTATCGATTGCCCACCACCAGTTGTTGGCCGCATCGAGGTAGCTGAACGTCAGCTTCATCTCCTTGGCCCCGGCCGGATTGCTGATCTGGATGTTCACGGTCTCGTTCCAGTGCGCTGGGTCGTCGGAATGGAAGAATTCACCCGCATCGGATTCCCAACGGAGGATTTCCTCGGTATCCCCGTCGTCGAAGGCCACTTCGATGACAGCCTTTTGGCTGCCACCGCAGCAGGCGTCAGGCCGCCAGCTCGAATGGAACCGCAGCACGACCGAGTTCTCCATGATCCCATCAAGGGAAATGGCCTCGGTGGTAAGATAGGTGGACATCATGCCAGCCTCACGAGCGGCATCATCCCACTCATCACCATCGCCGATGAGCGCCGTTCCGACCGCCTTCTTGAATTGCGAACGATTTTGGTCACCTGCGGTCTGCATCCACCATTTGGCATTGGCAAAACTCCAACCGGCCCACTCGGATACACCGTCGTTGTCCGGCTGTCCGTCGCCATCCTCGTCCTCATTGTTGATGCCGGGTACCTCGTCGTCGTTGAGCTCCCAGCCCTCGGGCGGAGTGTCGGTCCAGGCCTGCTCGCTGGCCAAGCCCTCATCAGTGTTCGGTCCAAGCTCAAGCCCCTCAAAGTCCTCACTCCAGATGGTGATACCCAGGCTGGCCTGCACCCCGATATTTGCTTCGCCACTGGTGGCTTCCCCGGCCTCGTTAGTCACCGTGACACTGTATTTGCCACCGTCAGCCACACTCGCTTGGCCAATCCCAAATTCAGCGCTGGTGGCGCCATCGATCGCCACACCATCCTTGGACCACTGATAGCTGAGTGGCTCGCCGCCGTCGGCGACCACAGAGACAGCGAAGGCTTCGCCCTCGTTAATCTCGATTCCGGTCGGTTGCGTCACGATCCGCGGCGGAACCGTCCCGGCATTGATGACCAGATTGTCGATTGCCCACCACCAATCGTTACCGGCCTCGCGCATGCCAAAGGTCAGCTGGAGCTTTGTTGCGCCGTCCGGGTTGTTCAAGGGCAAGATCACAATCTCATTCTGGTTATGGTCGTGGTAGTTGGGGGATGCCGTATCAGACACCCAGGTCATGACCTCGACCGCCTCCGCCCCATCGTAGCTTGCCAGGATGTAACCTTCCTGATGATAGTTCCCATCAAACTCCGGACGCCAACTCGAATGGAAATTTGCAAACAACGTGCCGGCGGCGATGCCTGAAACATCGATCTCAGGCGTGGTCATGAAGGTCTTGTACCAGCCGTTGGCTGCCCCATCGGCATGCGCCTTGTCATCCCACTCGTCTGGATCAGCAACTGCCACCACATTCCTGGCAAGGGTGAACTGGGAACGCGACTGGTCCCCTGCAACCTGCACCCACCATGAGTAATCGGCAAAACTCCAGCCAGCCCACTCGGTGACTCCATCGTTGTCCGGATAGCCATCGCCATCCTCGTCCGCAATGTACCCCACATGATCTTCGCTGTTACCCGGCACACCGGAGCTGTCCACCGTCCACCCTTCCGGACCGGTCCGGGTCCAGGCTTCTTCAAGCGCGACGGCCAATTCGTCCACATTTGGACCGAGCTCTACACTGTCAAAGTCCTCAAAGTAAACCGGCACCTCGAACTTCCGGGACTGGGTATGCTCACCGGCAACGCTGTCAGTGTAGGTTAACGCCATCTCGTACTTGACGCCCTTTGCCAATGCCTCCAGCCCGGATGAGGTCACTGTGAGAATGCCGCCATCGCTACTGATATCGGTGGCAACTGCCTCGCCGTTCAGGGTGAGGGAAATTGAATCGTTGCTGACGGTGGTGTCGCCCGCATTGATCGCCGCGCTCAATACTGTGTCCGACTTGGCGTACTTGCCGGACGGCGTCCATTGATCAACAAAAGAGGGAACCGGTGGAAGTTCCTCCGGCACACCGGCTGCAGCGGCACCACCCAGTGCCAGAATATGCCCGGCATTGAGACTTTCAAAGCGGATCTGGATGCTGTTCACAAACACCTCTTCGGATTCGCCGTTGTCGTCGACAAACAAGGTAACCATCTGATCGAACGCCGTGTCGAGTGACCAACGCCCATCGAGATTGTCTTCCGGTACAGTGATACTCCCGACCTCTTGCCCGTCGATATAGACCTTGCCCCACAATCCCTCGATGTTGACCACGATGGCGATGCGATGCCATGCATCGGGTGTCAAGGAACCAAACTCAAGGCCGGCCGTGCCGATAGCATTGCTGGCACTGACGTAAAACTCAGCGTCTGCCGCACCGGCCACCCACTCTGCAGTGACCACATCAATCAGGCTCCTCTTTTTCCCTGCCGAAGTAGCGGGATAATAGAGATCCATGATAGCGGTCCAGTTGTTGACCAAATCACCATCACCGTTGGAGTCCTCCGGCAAAGGCGCCCTTAAGCCCTGATCCATCGTCAGCTTCGGAATCTTGATGACGTTTGCCACCTCACCGTTGATGGCGGGAAGTCCCAGAGCCTCGGTGGTACCGAATTCCACCAGGTCACCGGTGTCATCCATGTACTCCATGTCAGAACCGGCAGTGGCGGAGAGATCACCGCTATCGAAGTTCCAAAGGCTGACATGAGCATCCTGCGCCAAGAGGGAGGACTGAGACAGCAGCGCAAACAGCGCCGCCCCGACCAACGTTTTGAAGAAGTATTGTTTTTTCATGAGAAGAAATTTCTGAGAATATCTGGAATCAAGCCCGCACCCATATCGACAATGGCGCAAACAGGGGGAAGGATGTTAGATAAGGTCAGACGACAATCGAGATTTTTTTTCCTTGCATTTTGACTACAAAGTCTGGCATTTTTCTCACTTTCCAGCCGGACACTCGCTACGTTTGTCCCGCCAACGTTACCTTTTGTCCACGTCCGTAGTGAAAAGTAACCCGGAGAAAACCGCAACAAACCGACCATACCGCTTGACCAAGCGGATGGGCTGGGGAGCCTTTGCTCTGGCTCTCACGGTCGCAATTCTCTTCGGCTTGGCCTACGGAAAAAGCAGCTTCTCTAAGCAGGCCAAGCGACAGGAGCTGCGGGCCCTGACCCCCACACAGGTCAAAAGCGACGGCTACACCTCATCGGCCAGTTGCCGCGCCTGCCATCCCTCCCAGTATGCCAGTTGGCACAAGAGCTATCACCGGACCATGACCCAGTTGGCCGGGCCGCACTCGGTCATGGGCAAATTCGACGGCACCGAGGTTGTATCCGGCGGACTGCTTTATAGCGTGTATCAAACCAACGACCAATACTGGGCGAAGATGCCAGATCCGGAGATCATCATGAAAACGATCGAAACCGGCCGGCGCATCAACGACCATAACTACCAAATCCGAACCAACGGCGTGCTATCGATGCTCGATCTGCGGACGGTACCCCGTGTCGACAAGCGCGTCGTCATGACCACCGGATCGCACCATTACCAGACTTACTGGGTGGAAGGTAGCGTGCTCAATCCCACTAACCAGATCAACGAGAGAAAGTACGGCAACCTTCTGCAGACCCTGCCGCTCGTTTACCTGCCGAAGGAGCAGCAATGGATCCCGCGAGAGAACGCCTTCATGATGGCACCGTCGAGCAAACGCATGATCTCGCAGTGGAACCACCACTGCATCAAGTGCCACAGCACCGCCGGCAATCCCGGCCTCATCGATAACGGCACCTTCGACACACGCACCGCCGAGTTGGGCATCTCCTGCGAAGCCTGCCACGGCCCCGCCGCCGGGCACGCTGAGCATTACCGCTCACCGCTTGCCCGATACGCTGACCAGTTTAGCGATGCCGCAGCTGCCAAGGTCGTCAACCCGGCCAAGCTCGACCACCGGCGCTCAAGCCAGGTTTGCGGCCAGTGCCATGGTGTCTTCATTTACAACGACCCGAAGCGCGGCCAGCAATTTGCCCGCAGTGGACCAATGTACCGGCCTGGCGACGACATCCACTCGATTCGCTACTACATCCAACACCCCGGCCCCTCGCCCACACCGGTGCGGCAGGAGGAACTGGAGAAAAACCCGGAATTCTTCCGCGAACGGTGGTGGGACGACGGCACGATCCTGGCCGGCGGCCGCGAGTTCACCGCCATGCGCGTCAGCGCCTGCTACACAAAAGGCGAGATGTCCTGCCTGAGCTGCCACTCGATGCACCATAGTGACCCGGTGGATCAACTCAAACCAGACATGCGGGGCAATGCAGCCTGCATCGAGTGCCATGCCGATCCCCAATACACGACACAAATTGAACAACACACCTTTCATGAGAAAAACTCCACCGGCAGCAACTGCCTCAATTGCCATATGCCCCACACGACCTACGCGCTGCTTGGCGGGATCCGCAACCACCAGATTCAGTCCCCGTCGGCCAAGCGCAGCATCCGCCATGGCGTGCCCAACGCCTGCAACCTTTGCCACCTCGACCAGACGTTGGACTGGGCGCAGCAGCACTTGGCCAAACGCTATGGTCATGAGCCGCTTCCTTTGAGCGCCGAGCAAAAAAGCACCTCGGCCGCGCTGCTTTGGCTGCTCAAGGGCACGCGGCACAGCGCGCCATCACCGCCTGGCATGCCGGCTGGCAGCCGGCTCGGGACGTTTCCGGCACCGACTGGCTTGCGCCGCACCTGGCCCGCTTGCTCGAGGATCCGTACGGTGTCGTGCGCCACATCGCCAACAAGAGCCTCGGCAAACAGCCCGGCTTCGACCGGTTTGAGTTCGACTTTCTCGCGACAGCACCGGAGCGCATGCGCTTAGCCAAGCGGGCAATCGCCCAGTGGAACGAACTCCCCAGAACCGCCAGCGACACGACCGGCAAATCCATTCTCATCAATTCCGACCGGCAATTAATGGAAACCGCGATTCAGGCTTTGTTGAAGAATCGCGACAATCGACCGTTCACCATCAAGGAGTAACCCGGCTTGGCCAAGGCAGTGACGAGCAGCTCGAACGGGGATATTCCCGGCAAAGACAAAATGCCGGTCGTGGGCATTCGTGTGCCATCGTGGGCCTCGTTCACCCGGCCCATCTTTCACGGCATCGTCGATTTCATTCGGAACCGCGAACAGTGGCACATCCAGACACTTGTCGATTCCACCAATGAGATGGCCCCGATGGTCATCGACGAAAACTGGACCGGCGACGGGTTGATTCTCTTCCGCCACTCCAGTGACGAAGCCGCCGCGTTCAAGCGCCGCGGCATCCCGGTCGTCAACCTCAGCACCGAGTGCCGAGAGAAAGGCTTCCCCACCGTCATACCGGACAACGCAGAAATCGGCCGGATGGCAGCGCAACACTTGTTGACGCTTGGCCTACAGCATTTCTCCTACTGGGGTGACCCTTCGCGCACCTACTCGATTGAGCGCGGTCAGGCGTTCGAACGACGGATCACTGAGGCAGGCTTCGACTGTATCAACATACAGTTCGAGCCGGACACCCTGCCGTGGGAGGGACGCTGGGTGAACGTGCGTAAACATATCATCCGAGAGTTGCGGCGCCTGCCCAAGCCAATCGGCATCTTTGCGAAGGACGACATGCTCGGCAGCAACATTATTCGCATCTGTAACGAGCATAGCATTCTCGTGCCAGGGGAGGTCTCCGTGATGGGCACCAACGCCGACGAGGTGTTCTGCCAGATCTGTAACCCGCCGCTCTCCAGCGTGGCGTATCCCGGCGAGCGTGTCGGCTACCAGGCGGCGAGCTTGCTCTCCAGGATGATGCAAGGGGCCAAGATCGATGACGATTATGTGTTGCCGATCCCCATCCACAAACTCGTCGCTCGCGAGTCCACAAACACCCTCGCCGTCAACGACCCCGTCGTGGCCGAGGCGGTGCATTACATCCGGAGCCAGGCACCGGTTTACCCGATTCGAGTTTCTGAAATCGTCTCGCGAAGCCGGCTGTCTCACTCGGGGTTTAATAAGAATTTCCTGAAGCAGATGGGCCACACTCCCAAGGAGGAAATCAAGCGCGTCCGCCTGGCCCGGCTACAGATGCTGCTCAAGAACACAGGTGATAAAATCAGCCAGGTCGCCAGCGAGATGCGCTTCGAGAGCCCGGAGGAATTGACCCGCTTCTTCAAGCGCGAAACCGGCTTTGCACCCAAGGACTACCGCAAACACTACCATCCCGCCCCGCACTGATCCCGCACTTGGCCGGGTGCCTGGCTGGTTTACTATAGCCGGCAGTAGCCGAACCCGGCGCTTGGCCCCGGTTCACCACCTTTACGCCCACCCGTACGAGATTCAAAGAAAAATGAACCTCAATAAAAGCCTCCCCCGGTGCATCAACCTGCACACCTTGCCAAACGCTACTTGGCTTCACCCTGGCGCCTTGGCCGGAAGGCCATCGAGGTTTGCAGTGAGAAATGGCAGACGCAGCCGGAACTGGCCTCCGGAATGAGCACCAGGCCCTGCGCGGGAAGGATATTGATCCAGCAGCCGGGACGCGTCGGCGCGAGGGTCTGGAACTGGCCGGCCGCCGACTTGCCGAGATCGAGCACTGTCGGGTTAGCCGCACGGAAAAACAGACAATCGCCAGCGCCGGTTAGCGTTCCGCAACTGTGACCCGGCCGTTTCAGATTCCAATTCACCTTCATGTCCAGCGGGCCAAGCCGCCTGCCAGTGGCCAGCCTGTAAATCGCCGGCTCGGCGATCAGCCGGTCGCCAAGGATCACCGGGTGATGGACCTGCTCCCCGTGCGTAAACGCGCCGGGTAATCCCTTCAAATGGCTCGCCGACCAAAGCTCACGACCCGACTTTACCGAAAAACAATGGACGCGATACTCCGTGTCATTTCCCGCGCCTAGCCGGCTGCCGGTCGCGATCAAATAATCTCCCGATGCCGCAAGGAACAAAATATTCCGGCTTTGCTCCAGACCATTGTCCACCGTCCGCGCCCAAAGCCGTCCGCCGGTTTCTGCGTCGAGACAGACGATTTGCAGACCGGCTTTTCGGAGCACGTCGAGCGAGTGCCGACCGCTACCACTCACCGGCTTGATCGTCTTGACGAAAAACACGCGGTCGCCGCTCAGTGTGATGGTCGGGTTCAAAATCGTCCCGCCCTCGTGCGTCCATTTGCCCTGGCCAAGCCGGCCACCGTCGAGCGGCGCGGAGAACAGGTGCGTGCCGGTCACCATCGCCTGGTTGTTGTTGTAGTCGACGCTGATCAGGTCGCGGCTTGGCTTCGTGCGCGACGCGGTCGTGCGCTGTGCCGTGCCAAAAATGCGCCTGTCTGCCAGCACCGCATGACCCCAGTGCCGCCGCTCCCCCGGCACGAATTCCGAGACGGGAAACGTCTGTTCCACTTTGCCGCTGGCGAGATTGATCAGCCGCGCCTCGTCCGCCACAGCGACAAAAAGCCGGCCGTCGTTCACCGACATGTAGCCGGCGTCGTACGGCATCGAGTAACGCTGCGAGCCGGGCAACGGCAGCCGCCAAAGCTCCGTTCCGTTGTAGGCGTCCACCGCGATCAGAAGGTTTTCGCCGGGGATGATTAGTTTGCCCTCCGCGGCGAGCGGTGCGGGTGCGCGTAAATGCCGGTCCACCATTGGAGCCGCTCCAGGACCGCCGAACCATTGCAACACAAGATCGCTGTGCACAAGTGCGTCGCCGCTGTTGCTAGTATTGGCCGGGTTGCCGTACTGGTGCGTCCACTCGCCTGCGCCGGGCAAACCGCTAGCCAGGTGCGGCACAGAGTCCGGCTCCAGCCAGGCAACACCGTTATGTGGTTGCAGCAAACGCCCCAGTTCGTCTTTGGCCAAGCGACTCTGCGCCTGGCCAAGCCACGCGGCCTCGGAGACGATGAGGTTAGCGAAATAATCGGTAAACGGCAGCGCGCCGCCCTCGACGAGATGCACCGACACTCGACGACCATAAATCCCGCGCCCTGCCAAGCGTTCACGCGCCGCAGCGACTTTCCCGGCATCACCGCTAACGCCGATGATGCTCAACTGCGTCTGTTCTGCCAACGCACCGCACAGCCGGCCATCGACCACATCGGTGACCAGTGCCCAGCCTCGAGTCGTGCGCGCCGTCTTAGCCAAGCGCTTGGCCGAGCGCTTGGCTAAGCCAACCGGCAGGGTCGCCGACCCGGCGGTTTTGGAAATTGTTTTTGCAGCAGCGGCGGTGGAGAAACAGTGCAACATGCCGGTGTCAGTGCTGACGAGCAAACGCCCTCCGGCGAACGCCAGCCCGCGGGCCGTGCCATCGACTTTGGCCGTCCACTGCACCGAGCCGTCCACCAGTGAACGCGCCTCGATGAGGTCGTCGCCGCCAACCACCACGCAGTTGGCCAACGCAATGATCGTGTGCCGGCGCAGCACGCTGATCCTCCATTGCTCGGTCGCCGCCCTCGCCTGCTTGGCAGCGTCGAGCGATTCGCCCAGCTGCCCCAACTGGCGCTGCAGCCCGGTGCGGCGCTCGCGTGAGAGTCCTGTTTTTTTGAGCTCTGCCTTCAGCGACTCGATGCTCCGTGCGGCACGTTGGGCGTTGGCACTCGCACGGCGGTACGCCTGCCGGTCGATCGCTCGGACGCCGGTTTCGTCCAGCATAAAGCTGTATCGCGGCGAGGCGGCCAGGGCGTTACCCTTGAACGTGGCGAGGCGGCCCGACGACGACTGCACCGGGTTGGCGGTAAGCGTGCCGTCATTGCCAGTGCCGGAGAACAAGTTGTCCTCGAGCAGCACCGCGAATGCGCCGCCCGCGCCGCCGAACGTCTTGGCCAAGCGCCCCGTTTTGCGGTCGAGCCCGACGGGGTTGCCCCGGCCGGTCGGGACGAAGAGCATCGTTTGCGACGCCAGCAAATAGCCCTGCGGCGAGACGTTGAGTTTCTGCCGCCAAACCGTCGAACCATCGCTCGCGTCCAGTGCGACGGCGTGCACGCCCTGCGACGGATACAGCCCGGCGGCCGCGTAAACGACGCCGGCATCCACCACGAGGCCGGTGCGTACCGGCCAAAGCGAAATCATCCGGCCGTTGCCCGGGATCCGCCAGTCTCGAGGGCCAAGTCGCTCGCGCCAGACCAGGCGGCCGGTGCCGGCCTGGACACAGTAAACGCTGCCGTCGTCGCTCCCAAAAAACAGCCGTCCGCCCGCAAGCACCGGCGCGTAGCGCACCGGGCCGTCCGCCACGAACGACCACAGGAGTTTGCCGGTCTGCGCGTCGAGGCAACGGACAGTGTCGTCCGCGCTGGAACCAAGCCACACACGTGACTCGTCGACCACGGGATGGTTGGCCCAGTCCCCGGTCACACGCGGCAGGATGCCCTCGAGCTGCTGCCAATAGCTGCGCCGGGCCGGGCTGGTCCAGGCCGGACTGGGTGACGGCATGTCGTGCCGCCAAGTCTCCGTCGCCGAAAAGGAGAGCGCCTGGTTCGAATAACCGGCGCGACCCATCCCGGCGCGGTAGCTTGGCCAACCGACCGGATCGGCCGCCACGGCACTCACGGCCAAAGCCAACGCAATCATTGGGACCAGAGGAATGAAACTCACCGGCCGCAGCCTACACGGTGGTTAAAGAAAAAGGCAATCCGCTTGGCCAAGCGGCCGGGCGGACATTTAAGGAGCGGGAGCTGGGTTCGTCCACATCGGTTCCAACGATGGCAAGCCGGGATTCTTCCGACGAATCTTCGTCGATTAAAAGAACTTGGCCAAGCGGTCGCGCCGCTTGGCCAAGCCGAGGAAAAAGTTCCCGCGAAGTCAGACTTTGCTGACGCGTGGCACCTTGAATCCAGGCCGATTGTAATCCTTCAACAGCGCGTTGGCCGCTGCGGCATGGGCGCCGGTGTGGATTTCCTTGTCCGCATCGAACGTCAGCCACGGCCCGATCACGTAGTTGCTACCGTCCTCCGGCACCTTCACACCATCGCTCATAACGCTGTGCAGCTTCATGAAATGCTCGTACGCGTCCTTGTTATCGCCGAACCGACCGGACTTGGCATTGAATGGCATGTTCTTGCCGAGACGGTACGAGTTGTTCATCAGGTGCCCGGCCACGCAGCCGTAGTGCGCGTCGTAGACGTTGCCGTTGGCCATGCTTGGGTCATTGGCCCTGCAGGCAGCAATGAAGCTGCCCCAGTTACCGCCTGGTGTCACCTTACCGTTGGGAATCGATAGCTTCTCACCCTTGTCACTACCCTTGGCGTAGTAGTGATTGCGGACAATCCTACCACCATCCTCGAAGTAATATTCGTTCTCGACCTGGCGCTGATACCCGTTGTAGTTCACGTTACGAACGTTGAAAAACAGGGTCTGCCCATTCGGGTACTCGGCGATACCAAACATGGTGTTCGGCGTCTCGCCCTGATCTCCCCACTGGAAACGGCCACCGATCGCCATCGCGCGTACCGGGTTTGTCAGCGACGGATCCATCGCCCAACGTGCCACGTCAAGCTGATGCGTCCCTTGGTTGTTCAGGTCGCCGTTGCCGGTTTCCCAGAACCAGTGCCAGTTGTAATGCACATAGTTGTCGTGGTACGTGTCAATCACGGCCGGCCCACGCCACAGGTTCCAGTCCAGGTGCGCGGGCGGAGCGGATGGGCTCTTGAACCCGATGCCGCCACGCGGCTTGCAGCAGTAGCCGTAGGAAATCTTCAGCTTGCCGAATTTGCCTGCGTTAATCATTTCATGCAGACCGGCGACACTCGCGCTACTGCGCTGCTGTGTGCCATGCTGGATCACGACGCCGTACTTGCGCTGCGCCTCGACCGCCACGCGGCCCTCGTGCACGTCGTGGCTCATCGGCTTCTCGACGTAAACATGCTTGCCCGCCTGGGCGCCCCAGATGGTCATCAATGAGTGCCAGTGGTTTGGCGTCGCAATTGAGATCGCATCCACCGACTTGTCAGCCAATGCCTCGCGTATATCAGCAGCCCCCTTGGTGTTGAACTGGCCCTTGGTCTTCCTGCGGACCTCGTCCATCTTACGGGCGACCGCCTTCTCGTCCGGATCGATGAGGTAGGCAATTTCCACATTTTTCTGGCCCAGCCAGCCGCCGATGTGGCTGCCGCCGCGGCCGTTCAGGCCAGCCACCGCGATACGGAGCCGATCATTCGCGCCGAGAACCTTGGCCTGTCCCTTAGTGCCGCAAACCAGCGCCGCGGCACCGGTGGCCAGTGAGGATTTGAGAAAACTGCGTCTTGTCGTTGTTATTTTGGTCATAAGTTTGTTCCTTTTTGTTACTTCACTTAGCCAATGGCCAGCATTGGTAGGGCGAAGCAAGCTTCCCACTCATCGGGTCACCAAGGAGCGTGTGCCTGCTGGCCCGGTTTGTCAACCATCCCAATTGTCCAAGAGAACGGCCTACCGGGCCTTCACATCGAACGCGAAGAGTAGTTCCTGGTCGCGCAGATACATCACACCTTGGGCTACGACCGGGTGCGTCCAGATTCGGCCGGATGACTTGCGAAGCTCCGTTTGGGGTTCGAGCTTGAATCGACCGTGCTCCTTCCAGCCGGCTGTGTTGGCGCCAGCCAACGCCACTGTCCCAGAACTTTCCCCAAGGCAATACAAACGTTTGTCGGCATAAAAGACACAACCCTTGCCGAGTTTCTTTGAATCCCAAACCACTTTGCCGCTCTTTAGGTTTTGGCAGGTCCAACCGCGGCCATCGGAGTAGCCGTAGAGGTGACCGTCGAGCAACAGCACACCGCCGTGGTGATTTTTCATGTTCTTGTTCGAGTAATCCTCGGTAACCTTGTTGGCGCTTCCAACGGTGATCTTCCGGCAGCCAGCACCGTAACCCGATGTAATGTAAATCTGGTTGCGATCGACAATCGGCGTGGGAATGACCGCCGTGCGCCCCGGCCAAGCATTACGCCACAAGACCGAACCGTCGCGGGCGGAAACACCGGCCAGGGTTTTCTGCGTAAGCTGAACGAACTGCCGTTGGCCGTTTAGTTCGACCGGCACCACCGAGGCATATTGTGCCCCATCTGTCCAATCGCCGCTGCGCCAAATAACCTTGCCCGTTTTTTTGTCGATCGCAGCCAACGTGCCACGTTTGCCACCCGGCGTGCAGATCACATGGTCGCCGTCCACCAACACCGACTCGGTGTAGCCCCAGTAGGGCACTTTCCCTCCAAGATCCTTTACCATCTCCACCCGCCAGTTCACCTTGCCATCACCAACATTGGCGCATATCAAACCGCCCTTTGCTCCCAGAGCATAAACCTTATCGCCGTCCACCGTCGCGGTACCGCGCGGCCCGTCTCCCCAGTTGTTGGTGAGAATGCCGCCCAGCGCGGCTGTCCAGAGTGTCTTTCCACCCTTCGCCTCCTTGGCAAACAACTGCTCCTTGTCATCCGTGGTTCCTAAGATAAACAACATGCCCTTGGCTATCGCTGGCGCTGAGTAGCCGATGCCAATGTCTCGGCTCAGCCAGATTCTCTCCGGCCCGGCGCTCGGCCAAGCCTGCAAGAGGCCGGTCTCACGGCTGAGGCCATCACGGTTGGAACCCCGCCATTGCGGCCAATCGCCGGCAACCAGGTCAAATACCGTGGCAAAAAACAGTGTGGTAAAAAGAATCTTCTTCATGATCTTTAGCTAACGGCGGAAAAACTATCGGCTGCAGCTGGCCAAAGCAACCCCGTGCGCGACTCAACAGGACGCATCCCCGAACAAAAAGATTCACGCTATCTACCAGATGCGTCGCTTTGGGGAATTGTAACGCCGGATACCTACAGCCCGCACCTCGCCAATAGCACGGCTGCGATTGCTGTGAGGGAAAGGTGTTTCATTTGCCAGCAGTTTCCAGTTCCTTCTTGGTCTTGCCGCCGTGTTCGCTCAGTAAGTCGGCGACTTCGGTACGATTCCACGATTTCGCCCAATCGAGCGCAGTGTCCCCCTTGTCATCTGTGACATTTGCGCCCGCACCATTCGCAAGCAACAATTTGATAATGTAGGTGTGGTTGTTTGCCGCCGCATGATGCAATGCTGCCTGGCCGATATTGTCAGGGCTGTCAAGGTCCGTTCCCGCGACGATGTGCAACTCGATTTCCTTTTGATTCCCTTTGGCGGCAGCGCTCCAAATAGTCATGGATGGAGGCGTGACGACTGCGCCAGAAACCTTGGTATCGGGAGCGGGGGCCGCCTGCTCAAGATCAGTCAGTCTTAATTCCAATTGGGCCAGCCTCTCCTTCAATTCGTCAACCTCCGGTTGAAAATCCTTAGCAGCCTGTTCGTTGCGGATGCCTGCTTCATGGCTGCATCCGATCACGAGCACAACCGATATTGTGAGTAGTGATGATATAATCTTACTTGTCTGTTTCATGGTGAGGCAACTGTCATTCGGATGTGTAATCTTTTCAATGCGTTTTAACTGTTGTCGTGACTCCCAAATATATTCAAACTTACCTCCCTTTAGCCGTCTTGCCACCGTGTTTGCGGAGAAGGTAAGCAATTTCGGTATGACTTTGCTGAACGGCCCAATCTAACGCTGTCTTGCCTTCTCCAAGGACAGATTCACTCCTCGCATTCACATCCGCACCCTTTGCGATCAGCAGTTCAACGACTTCCTTGCGACCTTTCATAGCCGCAGCAATCAAAGGTGATGAACCGTCATTAATCTTCGCATTGATGTCCGCTCCGTTAGTGATCAGTAATTCGGCTATTTCCTTTGTTGCCGCATTATGCAAAGGAGTGCTGCCATATTCATTCTTGGCAGCTACATTTGCGCCATTGGCAATGAGTAGTTCTACGAATTCCTTGTGACCTCCAGAAGCCGCCGCAGACAAAAGACCTATCGCATTTGCATCCACTCCAGCAGCTATAAACTCCTTCAATGCTTCAACATCTCCTGCTTTAGCAGCAACATTAATTGAACCATATTTACCGCCGTGTTTACGAAGAAGGTCAGCAACTTCCGTCCGTTTGCGCTTGATGGCCTCATCTAACGGTGTTTCGCCTTTAAATAAACCGGATTCACTCTTCGCATTCACATCTGCATCCTTGGCAATCAGCAATTCGACAACTTCCTTACGTCCTTCACGGGCCGCACGATGCAAAGGGGTCCTTCCCCTTTTATCCTTCGCATTCACATCCGCACTATTAGTAATGAGAAGTTCTGAGACTTCCTTGTGCCCTTCACGAGCCGCACGATGCAAAGGAGTCATTCCCCCTATGCCCTTCGCGTTCACATCAGCACCACCCGTCAAGTGTTGTTTAACTGCTTCGATGTTTCCTTTATTAGCCGCATCCATTAGCGCACTATCTGCTTCCGACAACGGTTTCGTGGACGCTGCTGGTTGTGTAACTTCGGCAACACGTTCAGCAGGTTTATCACCAGTTGAATGCTGCGCCTTCCCGCACCCCACCAAGAGCACGGTTACGATTATTGTGAGTGGGAATTGTTTCATGTCGCTACTGATTGGCTTTCTTGGTGGTGATCTTTCGGATTTCAGCGCCGACATTATCTAAGTAGCCGGTCATTAACCCATGCAATTTCTCTGTCTTGTCCGGGAGTTTTTCTGAGAGGTCAATATTTTCCTCAACGCTTTTTGAAAGATCGAATAACTCGAGGCGATTGCCTTTCCAGGTTTTGACCAGCTTATAGTCGCCATGGATCAGCGCTGTCTGCGCAGTGCGGGCGACAGCTTGGTGAAATAGGAGGAACGAATTTGAGCGTTTCACTGCACCTTTGCCCTGGTTGTGGAGTAGCCTTGTCAGGCTGCCACCATCAAGGGACTTCGGCAGCGGCTTTGTGTACCCTGCCAACTCAGCCAGAGTGGGGAAGAGGTCCAGCCCGGTAACCGGCACGCGGCTCA
>ENA-UPTF01000258-UPTF01000258.1-marine-metagenome-genome-assembly--contig:-NODE-258-length-38176-cov-4.445392_pt1 | contig 38176 bp, 31 predicted proteins | sample MGYA00238166_ERZ767019 | MGnify/ENA primary metagenome ERZ767019 (study PRJEB28930, sample SAMN06266391) | marine metagenome | isolation source: Sea water from 250 m depth | place: Atlantic Ocean | study... | reverse complement strand
TTGGGACCAAATCAACAAGTTCTTTTTGAAAGTTTACTCTTAGTACTTCCAATCATAATTCCTATGTTTACAGTACTAACTACTGGAAATCCTGCTGATTTTATTGCTGCATTTTTGGCCTATCTAGTCATAGGAACAGTAGTTTCTCTTTCTAGAGTTGTTATTGGCGCAGGTGTTGGCGCATTTGGAAAAGTCCTGTATTTCTTTTTTGCTTACATGATGGCATTGATGGTCTATGCAGGCTGTGTTGCTGGTCAAATGACAGGCGAAACATTTTCTTTGCTTCTGGCATTCGACCAGATTGCAGGTATTGCAACATATCTTGGATATGAAGGATATCCTATAGAATTACCACTTATTGAATACGTACGTTTAGGTATGGCATTCGCAATTCCTGGAATTACATTCTCTGCATTGGCTGCTCAAGTTAGACTATCTGAAGTACGTGATAATCCTGGCGGTGAATCTAAAATGGTTAGCTCTTTGAGATCTTCTGTAGCCCTTCTTACTCTTGGCAGTACACTTCTACTAATTCCTGTTTATCTTGTATCACTTGCCATTTACAATTTCGCTCCATATCTTGTTACAATCCTTCCACCAGTTCTTGTCTTAGGATTTCTTTTACTGTCATTGTATTTTGTGGAGAGAGAATAAGTTGCGTAACACTATTCTTGTATTCTTATTGTTTATTTCGACAGTATTGTTTTTACCGTTATCATTCTCTCAAGTTGGTATTGTTGACGAAAGAGATCCATGTCCTGCTTCTGCCGCCGCAGATATTTGTGACGAACCGTTTGAACCTTCTGAATTGACAAATACTATGGCTGATTTTGCACATATTGGCTTTGACGAAGAAAGTATTTCTATTCCTGCTTCTGGAACTACTATTGTTGTTGGTCCTACAGATGATCTTTTCATTCTTACTGAACACCAAATAATTATTACCATGGGAGAACCAAACGAAGATTTGCTGTTTCGTGGAATCGTTCCTGGACGTCGAATAAATGAATTGGAATTACCTCGACCTGAATCTGGAGAAACACTGTTTATTGAATTAACAATGCTTGAGGTGAATGTTGATAACGTTGCTAATTGCCTAAGTCTTCAAACTAGTATTGACGAACTGTATAAAGATATTCAAACTAGAAACGAAGATATTGCTGAGATGCGAAATGCCGGTGGAGGATTCAATAACTCTAGAAACGTACAGATTGGCCAATGGCAAAATCAAAATGTACGTGATGGTTTAATTCTTACTGATTTAGAATCTCAATTCGAGATTTTGCAATGTGAAAGGATTCCTCGCGATGAACAACTACGTCCTGAAGCAAGACCTACCGGTGCTGAATCCTCTTTCCAAAAGGCATTTCTAATTATTGTAGGCGAAGATTCACCATCTTCCTTTATTCCTGATTTTGCATTAGAAAACAATAATTTACACATCGCAAAGGCTAAGAACCTCGAATTAGCATTACTTGAACCTGCTGATGGATATCGCCTTCTTACTGGTTCTTTTGGAACTATTGAATATCCTAGTGTAATTTCCCCTGGTTCTGAATTCATACTTCGATACAATAATACTAATCTACAAGATTTTGACCCTACAGGTGAAAGCATTGATTTCGTACTAGAAACTACTAGAAAACTTAAGATACAATCACAAACAGAAGATCTCCGCCTCAGTATTGAGAAAAACGGTACTATTGCTTCCACTACTCTTACCCTCCCTAACACTCAAACAGGATATTTCGAAATGACAATTCCTGAGATTGGCGAGTCTGAAAACGGAGATTCTCCATTACAGTATGGATTACATTTCTTCCATGTACATTCGGACTTTACAGGCATAGGAACTCTTGATACATATCTTCCAGTTTATGTAGCTCCTTCAAGTGACTATAATCTCATAGGATACTCTTTAGCTTCCGAAGACGATTTGCGCCTTAATCTTGCCGAATACACTCCTGAATCTCCCGAATTATTCATTACTGGTAAATCTAACGGCGTTACGACTTTCGTCAGCTCTCAAGTAATTGATATTCCTGTTGCCGTACTTACTATTTCTGACAATATAGGACCTATTACTAATTATCAAATTGAAATTGACGGTGATTTTACTACGAGTTATTCGGAAGGAAAAACCTATGTCTTGGGCAATAGTAATTCTGATACTTTTTCAATTTCCAGTCTGAAAACATTCAATTTCAACGTGGATAGTTTTGAAATTCTTGATAATTCTGACAAATCTAAAACATATTCTAACAAATTAGGTTTTCCAAACGACTTGTTGATTATGCTTGATGTCAACACTATTGATATATCAGTTCTTGATGAGTTTGAACAACCATATATTGACGGTCAAATTATTGTTGAGAAAGGAACTGAAGAATTCACATCTGATTTATTGGATATTCCAAGATTGAAACTTCCCGATGGCGATTATAAAATCTCTCATGTTGTAAATGACGAAATAAAATCAGAAAGAGATATGACTGTTAGCAGTTCTGGTTTAATACAATTCACTATTCAAACCTTGCTATTGGAAGATCGAATTCTTACAATTGCAATTATTATTGAATCAGTTTTGATTGCATTCTTTTCAATTAGAATCTTGTCGAAATATTTCAAAGGATAGCTATCCTATTTCAGAACCCGGAATCATTTCTTTGTCTGTTTGTAATAAAGAAACCTTGTCTCCGTCAATTGATGCCAATAACATTCCTTGTGATTCAATTCCGAATATTTTTCTTGGTTCTAAATTGATCAGAACTATTACTGTTTTATTGGTTAATTCATCCAGAGAATAATATTTAGATATTCCTGCAACAATTTGTCTTTCTTCGTCACCGATGTCTACTTTCATTTTTATTAATTTATTCGAACCTTCAACATCTTCTGCACCAATAATCTTTCCAACTCTTATGTTTAATTTTGAAAAATCATCAAAATTTATTATTTCCATGACAATTGTAATCTCATAATATTAATATAGATATTGTCCGGTCGATATATCTGCAGTTATTCGTAGATTTAGTGTAATTCTGTATAAATAATTCCCACAATAAATAACTCATTAAATACTATGCCTACCTACAAATTTTCATGAACCATAGGTATTGGCTTATATCTATAGTAGCAGCAATGCTGTTACTTACTTCAACATGGGCATCTTTTTCAGATAATACTGAAACTGCAGTCCCTAACGTTGAGGCGGTTGGTCCAGGAAATTGGGAATGGATCAACTTTGACTCAGACGGTGGAAGTTTTAGTCCTCAAACACAGATCAATAAGGAAACTGTTGCATATCTAGAAATGAAATGGCTTTATCCATTCCAATCAGATGTTGAAACAACTTTCCCTAACTCTGTACAAGAAGGCGCTTCTGCTCCCCCTATAGTTGTTGATGGCGTTGTTTATGTCGCTAAGAATAAACAAGACGTTGTCGCAGTTGATGCAAAGACAGGCGAACAAGTTTGGTACAGTGATGTAATCACACAACTTGCCGATTTTGACGCATGGCTTGCAGAATTTCCATATATGCAAGGACAATATGGACATACTCACGCAATTAATTATTATGCCGACCGTAACGAGCTTATCTTGAGCTCTGCACCATGTTGGTTGAAAGCATTAAATGCTGAAGATGGAACATTGGCCTGGCAATTAACACCTGAAATTCTTTGTGGTACACAAGCTGAAATGGGTAATCCATTAGGCGCAATGGGTACATTCAAGAGTAAAGGTTACATGAGTGGAATTCAAAACCATCCTCCACAAATCATTGATGACATAGTAGTATGGCCATCATTCGGTGCAAGTGGACGTGGCGGACGCTCTAGTTTAATTGGAATTGACATTAGTAACCCTGCTTCTCCAACAGAAGTTTATCGTAACTGGTTAATGCCTCCTGGTGACGGAAGTCAACCAACATGGGCACAAGACCAATGTGATAGAACAAACGGACAAGTATGGTACTTTGAATATCCTAAATATATTGAATCTGGCGGATCACACCTCGCAGTTAACTGTAGAGACGTTCCTGAAGAAGCAGTAAATAACGACTGGATTAACATGAAACCAGGAACTCCTCATTTCGGTGAAATTCACACTGCTAGTGCATTCTCAGTAGTTTGGGGCAACATGCCTTACAGTGAGAAGACTGGCTTAGTATACATGGGAACAGGTGACGTAGGACCATATCCTAACGGAACTCTCCGATTCGGACCAAACCTCTTTGGTAGTGCATTAATCGCTGTAGACGCACGAACAGGCGAACTCGCTTGGGGCTTCTCAGCTTTACCACACGATTTGTGGGACATGGACTGTTCATGGGGCGGTGCATTGAGAGACATGCCTGACGGAACCGAAGTATACATCAAATCATGTAAGAACGGTATCGTTTACGGACTTGATTCAGCCACAGGTGAACCATTATGGATAATTGATCCACCAAGCATTGCTCGTAACATGCAAGGTTGGAACTATGGTGGTGACTCAAGCCTTGGTGAACAAGGTAATGGAGGTAAACAGGTTGTCGGTCCAGACGCATGTTGTGATATGACATTTGAACACATGAACAAAGACTGGATGAACCAGAACTCTCCAGATTGTGCAGCTAACCTACATGACGGTGCTGATTGTACTGGTATTGCTCAAGGTCCAAACGCATGGGCTCATATCGAATCAGATATGGCAATTGACGACAAACACATCTACATGGGTGTACAGAACTCACCAAGACAATTCCAGATCAAACCAGTAGTAGACTTTGGTAACCAAGGTAGTACTATTCAACAAATCGAACCAAAGAATTCAACAATTCATGCATTCGATTGGAGAACTGGTGAAGAAGTCTGGGGTACATACATCGAAGGTGTATCATATAGAGGCGGTGTCATGGTAAGTGGCGGCGTAGTATATGCATATGCTAGTGATGGAAACATGTACATGTTAGATGCAGATACAGGTGAAATACTCAACAAGAAATTGTTCGGAATTCCAGTAAGTGTAATGCCAACAATTGGTGCAGACAGTGATGGTAACTACAAAGTATTACTATACATTGGTGGTGGTGGAGGATTCTTATTCTCAAGTACAGCACTCCCAGGTTCACTAGCTGCATTCGGTAATCCTGACGTATTACCAGAGGTTGAAACTATAATTCAAGAAGTCGAAGTAGTCGTCGAACGAGAAGTCGAAGTCGAAAAGATAGTCGAGAAAGAAGTTGAAGTCGAAGTAATCGTCGAAAAGGAAGTACCTGTTGAAGTCATCAAAGAAGTAGAAACAGAAGTTACTGTAACTGAGGAAGTCATCAGTCCAATTTCATATGTTGCAATTGGATTAGGTGTAGTCTTAGTAGTAGTAGCTGGTGTAATCTACTCTAGATCAACATCCAAATAGTTAATTTAGACGCTGCCTAGAAATAGGCAGCTCTAATATTTTTTTATAACAAACAATTAATCCCAAGTCTTAACTCTGTACAGACGTTCTATTTTCTTTAAATTTCTTGAATTCCTTTATATAGTCGGTGTAGTTTTTTTGAATTTCTTAAATATGAATTGATTACCCTAAACCGGTTAATGAACCATAGAAATTGGTTAGCGTTTGCTGCCGTCCTATTGGGTTATTTATTAGTAGCATCCACGATGATGTTTGCTGCCCCTATAGGCTCAGCTGAAGGACAAAACAATCTCAGTCGAGATGAGAGGAATTGGGAGTTCATTAATCATAACAGATTTGGAACAAACCATAACCCTCAAAATCAAATCAATAAGGAGAATGCACAATACATTGAACTAAAATGGGTTGCGCCTATTCCTTCTTCAAATCAGTTTGGAGCAGGTAGTTGGGGTGATGCAGAAGGTTCACAAGCTCCTCAATTGGTTGTAGACGGTGTTGTTTTTAATGTCTTGAATAGAAAATCTATTCTTGCCTATGATGCCGCAACTGGTGAAGTTGTTTGGCAATGGGAACATCCTGAATATGATCAGGATGCTGCAAGAAAAGACTTCCCAATCGCAATGGATACAGCTCATACTCATGGTATGTATTTCAGCGATGGATACTTAGTACAAACCGACTTTGGATGTAAATACACATTTAATGATCCAAAGACTGGTGAAGTAGCAAAACAACTTACACACTTGTGTGTTGAAAATACAAATGCCGCTGATGGTTGGTTCCCAGCAAGTAAATTAAACGAAGCTGGATGGGGAATTCCAACAAACAGTGGTGAATATCGAAGCAGAGGAACACATCCTCCATCGACTTGGGTTGAAGAAGATCTTATCTTCCATGCTCTAGGAAGTCATGCTGAAGGTACTTATGGTGCAAGACACTTTGCATCTGCAAGAAGTTATTCTACAGGTGAACTTGTATGGAGAACATGGTTGGCACCTCCTTGTGGTGATCCAGTAACATGTGGTCCAGGTAAAGACGGTCCATTATTTACTGAAGAAAAAGCCGCTTGGGGTCAATGGTTAGTAGATAACTGTAACAAGATTTGGTTATACTCACCTAAAGTCAAAGAAGCACCTTTCGCTGTTTCAGCCTGTGATATGAACCAGGATATTCTCAGAAATGACTGGGGAGACATGCGTTCTAATTCAGGTATAAGCAATGTATGGGGTCAGATGCCAGTTGATAAAGAAAACGGCATGATCTATTATGGTACTGCACAACCAGGACCTGATAGAAACGGTACCCATGCTCCAGGTCCTCGATTATTTGGATCAGCATTTGTAGCACTCGATGCACGAACTGGTGAATTCAAATGGGCTTATCAAACAGCTCCACGAGACCTTTGGGACTATGACTGTTCATGGAACACTATGTTAGTCGATACAGTTGTCAATAATGAAGAAAAACGTGTCGTCCTTGGCGGTTGTAAGAACGGAATAATCTATGTACTTGATGCAGCAACAGGCCATGCCTATCATGCAATGGAATCAACCTTTATTCAGAGATGCGCAGACATCTGTGAATTATATGATCCACTAAGTGATGCTGACATGACAAAACCATGGACTAACTATCCTGATACAAAACCATTCTGGATGAACTGTCAAACAACAGGATGTCTTGAAGCTGACTTTGCATTTGATCCTGATCGAAACATGATCTATGCAGCGTTATACAACCTTCCTGAATGGGCATCAGTCGGTAATGCTGAAGTACGAGGCGTAAGTCTTGCTGGTTGTAATGCAGCCTGTCAAGAAGAACGTGGTCACCCAGGTGCACCTCATGATCCAGTAATCAATTCTAGTATCGTCGCATTCGACGTCAACACTGGCGAAGAAAAGTGGAGATACTTTATTGACGGTTATGGATTCCGAGGCGGAGTAATTGTCAGTGGTGGAGTCGTATGGTTTGCAGCCGTTGATGGTTGGGCCAGAGGTCTAGATGCTGATACAGGAGAACTACTCTATGAACACAACACAGGTTCACAAGCTGTAATTCAACCTACAATTGGTGCAGATGACGATGGTAACATGAAGATATTCAGAGTTATCGGAGGTCGTGCAATCCGAGGAATGGGTTCATCACAACCAGGTGCTGTTATGGCATATGGTCTTCGTGACGGATGGCAAGATGTTGCCGTTGAAATCAGAGAAGTTGAACGTATAGTAGAAGTCGAAGTCGTCGAGGAAGTCGAAGTCGTTAGGGAAGTAGAAGTACCTGGTGCTGAACGAATCGTTGAAGTCGAAGTCGAAAAAGTCGTTGAAGTAGAAGTAGAAAAAGAAGTCGAAGTCGTCACAACTGAAGAAGTCATCAGTCCAATTTCATATGTTGTAATTGGTCTTGGTGTAGTTCTAGCAGTAGTCGGCGGAGTACTCTTCTCTAGATCCAACAAAAAATAGATAGATATATCTTAGCTGCTCCTTCGGGAGCGGCTAAATATTTTTTTTAATAATCTATTTCAGTTTTTCTTTTTGTTCACTGATAGTTTTATCTTCAATTTTTTCGAATAAAATTTCAGGTTTGTTTATTTTATGATTAGGTTTAATTTCTAATTGATCAGAATTGTCCCAACTAATTGTTTTTTCTTCAATATTCATTGAACTGAACAGTTTATCTATACTATGAGGCATGAATGGATAAAGTAATATTCCCAAACTATGTACTGCATTTATGCTTAGATAAATTGTATTCTCGCTACTACCTTTCCATGGTTCTTTCTTCTGGAAATATCTGTTACAACCATCTGACAAGTCTAAAATAGTCTTCATTGCTCTATCTACGTGATTCTTTTCTATATTCTCTTTAACCTTATTCTTCGATTCTTGAATTAATTCAATTAATTCAAGATCGTCTTTATCGTATTCCTTTGGTTCAGGAATAGTGTTATTGTACTTTGAATTCGTAAAACTCAAAGCTCTATGGAAGAAGTTTCCAATACTTGCAACTAATTCGTTATTTATCTTTACCTGAAAATCATCCCAATCAAAATTTACGTCAGATTGATCATATGGCGTTATTCTTGTTAGATAATATCTCAGATAATCTGGCGGAAAATCATTCAAAAAATCTCTTAAACCTATATACATGCCTCTGCTTTTTGAAAATTTCTCTCCTTGTAACATTAAATGCCCTCTGGTAGGAATGAAATCAGGAAGTTTGTATTCCTCATCAATAGCTAACCTCATCGCGGTTAGGAATAAATAATGGTGATATACTATGTCTTTTCCAATATAATGATAAATCGTGGAATTATTCCAAAACTCCTTTCCATCTATTCCCTTGGAATTGAGATGCTCTACCGTTGTTGAAATATAACAAAGATGATTATCGAACCATCCATAAAGAACCTTCCCGTCGGCTTCTTCCAGAGGAATCTTTACTCCCCATGAAATGTCTCTAGTTATATCCCAATCATTCAATCCATCTTCTATCCATCTTATCACGTAGTTCTTTACATCTTTCTGAAGATTGTCGTTGTTGTTGAGCCAAGATTTTAATTTATCAGACAATGCAGAAAGCTTGAAGAAATAATGCGCACTTGTCTTCATTACAGGTTCATTTTTACATATTGCGCATATTGGTTTTAAAACCTCAGAATGATTAAATGCCCTTCCACACTTTTCACATCCATCGGAATATTGATTATCTTCTTTACAATATGGACAAGTTCCTAATACATATCTGTCTGGTAAATATTTCTTATCCGTAGAACAATATAATTGATTTATCTCTTTCCGATAGATCAAATCATTCTTATAAATTTGATTAAAGAAATACTGTGTTAGATTGATATTTTCCTTTGAACTAGTATTTCGAAAATCATCAAACATTATTCCGAGATCGGTGAAATCCTTTAAGTCACGATCTCTCCAATATTTCACATATTCTTCTGGAGTTTTGTTCTGTTTTTCAGATTGAAGAAGTATTGGAGTTCCAAAATCATCTGACGCGCAAGTAAACACAACGTTCTTTCCAAGCAATCTGTAAAATCTTGATAGAATATCGGCAGGCAGGTACGTCGACACGATATGTCCTAGATGAATCTCGCCATTTGCATACGGCAATGCACTTGTAATAATAATATTATCTTCTACCAACTTATCACGAACTATTATCTTATCATTATGATGATATAAAAAACATAAGATTATATATTCGTTATTTGATAGCCATTATTAATTGAAAATATCGATAATCATACCTGCATATAATGAGGAATTACAACTCTATGAAAATCTCAGCAAAATTAAAAATTCATTTGATCTTAATGGATTTTTGGACTATGAAATAATTGTATGTGATAATAATTCATCTGATAGAACATCGACTATTGCTCATGAATTTGGAGCTCGTGTCATTTTTGAGCCATTTAACCAAATTGCAAAAGCGCGGAACAAAGGAGCAAGTATTGCCACTGGCGAATGGCTTGTTTTTATCGACGCAGATTCTTGGCCATCTAAATATCTAATTGATCTGTTATTGAAACAAATCAATTCCGGTAAATCTATTGCAGGAAGTTCTCTTGTACAATTCGTGTCTTCTCCCCTTTGGTGGAAAGCTACTTGGAAATTTTCCAATATTTCAATGCCATTACTTCATCTAACTCCTACTGGAGCTTTTATGTTCTGTAAAAAATCTGCTTTTGATGCAGTCGGCGGCTTTAATGAAGACATTTTCGTTTTAGAAGACCTTGATTTCTCTTATAAAATGAACAAATATTCTAAATCTTTTAATAAAAAATTCACAGTTATTAAAGAACCAATTTATACCTCGTCTCGCCGTTCAAATAATCTTAAACCTAAACATTTCGTAAAAATCGCAGTCAATTTATCTACTAGGGGAAAATCCTCATTAAAAGATAAATCACTTTTTCAGCAATGGTATTCTCGATAAGTAACAATTAAATTCACTAGGATGGTTTCTTAATTAAAATGAAAGCCTCAGTATTCTATAAACATGGACCTCCTGAAGTCCTTGAATTCGACGATGTAGAAGATCCAATAGTTTCTAATAACGACGTCCTTGTGAAAGTCAAGGCTTGTTCAATCAATCATCTTGATTTATGGATTAGACGTGGAAAAACTGGCTACTCCGATATTCCATTTCCTCATATACTTGGATGCGATATCTCTGGAACAATAGAAGATTCCAATGGCTTTTCTGATATTAATGATGGAGATGAAGTAATAGTGTCTCCTGGAGTTAGCTGCGGAAAATGTAACCATTGTCTTCAAGGAAATGATAATTTTTGTAAGAAATTCAGTATAATTGGCGGTTGGGATAGGAAAGGCGGTTATGCCGAATTCGCATCTGTTCCTTCACAAAACCTCATTCCCAAACCTAAAAATCTTTCATTTGAAGAATCTGCATCCCTTCCTCTTACTTTCTTAACTGCATGGAATATGCTTGTAAAGCGTGCACAAATAAAAACTGGAGAGAAAGTTTTGATAGTTGGTGGTTCCAGTGGCGTGGGAAGTGCTGCTATTCAAATTGCTAAATTATTCAATTGTTACGTCTTTGCTACAGCTGGCACTGAAGATAAATTAAGCAAAATGAAAAATTTGGGAGCAGATTTTGTTATTAATCATACTTCTGACGACTTTGGTGAAATCATTAGGGAAAATACTGCTCGTAATGGTGTTAATGTTGTATTTGAACACGTTGGCGCTGCAACTTGGTCTAAAAGCATAGACTCTCTAACTCATGGAGGCAGATTGATTACATGCGGTACTACTACTGGATCAGAAACTGATTTTGACATACGATTGCTGTATAGAAGACAATTATCACTCATGGGTTCATTTATGGGATCTAAGGGCGATCTACTCCATCTTCTCAAATTCATAGATTCGGGTAAACTAAAACCTGTTTTAGGCAATACTTTTCCTCTTAAGGATGCAAGTAAAGCTCATGAATTAATTGAAAATCGTCAACATTTTGGCAAGGTAGTACTCAAAGTTTAATATCATTTAATCATATTTCACATATCGAAATGAACGCTGATAAAAACGACCAGAAAAAATTAATTCGAACATCTTATTCTAAAGATATTTCTGTCGATTTTGATAATAAAAATATCACTGTTGTTGGCTGGATTGTTAGTATCCGAAAACAGGGAAAAATTTACTTTATAATGCTTTATGATTCTACTGGCCCTCTACAAATAATTATAAAAAAAGGCGTTTCACCTGATTCAATATTTACTCAAGCAGAAACTTTGAAAGAACATTCGTCAATAGCTATTCAAGGAACCATAAAGAAAAGTGATAAAGCTCCTAAAGGCGTAGAACTACATCCTGAAGAAATCGTTGTATTATCTACAACTAATAAAATTCCTCCTTTCTCGTTATATGGAGGACAATTGCCAAATATAGATAAACGATTGGATATACGAGCTGTTGATCTACGAAGGCCATCTGCACAGTCAATTATGAAATTACGTGCAAAAACATTACAGTCTATTCGAAATTTCTATATTGATCGCGATTATCTAGAAGTAAATACTCCTAAAATTATTGCAACCGCTACTGAAGGAGGATCTGCTCTATTTCCTATGCTTTATTACGACAAAGAAGCATTTCTAACTCAAAGTCCACAACTGTTTAAAGAACAATTAGTTCTTCCTTTTGAGAAAGTGTTTGAAATTGCCTATGCATACAGGGCTGAAAAAAGCAGAACACTACATCATATTAGTGAATTTATTTCTGTAGATATGGAACAGGCATTTATTGATTATAAAGACGTTCTAAAAATTATTGAAGATTTATTGCTTGATCTAAAGAATAATTTACTAGAAACAAGTTCTGAACATCTCGATCTGTTGAATTCAAAAGAATGGACTGGCTTTGAAAGCATTCCTTCTATTACTTATGATAAAGCTATTGATTTAATCAAGGAATCTGACCCAAAAATTGAATGGGGCGACGATCTTTCTACCAAGTCAATGGATATACTGTCCCAGAAATATTCGCATTTCTATTTTGTTACAGATTGGCCATCTTCAGGTAAACCATTCTACATTAAATGCGAAGGAGATTATTCTGAATCATTTGACTTGATGTATGGTAATAAAGAACTAGCTTCAGGCGGAACTCGTGTAGACGATAAAGACGAACTAACTACTAGACTTCAACAAAAAAACCTCAATCCTAATGGCTTCGACTTTCATCTTCGTGTATTTGATTATGGAATGCCTCCACATGCTGGTTATGGATTGGGCTTTGAAAGACTCATGATGACTATTGCAAATCAAACAAATATTCGAGAAGTTAGCATGTTTCCGCGTGATCAACATAGACTCTCACCTTAGTGATCTGATATGGCTGATAAAAAGATAATCGACGCAAAAAAATATTCGGAGCTGTCAAAAATTGAATTGTCAACTCAAGAAATGGAAATCTTGAATGAACAATTTCCTGATATTCTGGAATATTTCGATTTATTGTCTCAAGCCGACACTTCTGAGAATATAGACACACAAACTTTATCGAATGTTTTTCGCGATGATATACCTGCTGATTCTATAGCCGACAAAATTTTGGATGTTGTTCCTGAAAAGAAAGATAGGTTTGTAAAAGGACCTCGGATGATGTAAAAATTGAGTTTGCTATCTAGTAAATTTGAAGAAATCAAAGAAAAAAACAAATCAATTAATGCCTATATTACATTCTCAGATTTATTAGAAAATAATCCTGATGGCAAACTATCTGGAAAAACTATTGCAATAAAAGATACTATTTCCACCGCAGGGCTGAGAACTACCTGTGCATCAAAAATGCTTGAAAATTACGTTCCTCCATTCGACGCCCATGTTGTTTCTTTGGTAAAAAAACAGGGTGCAACTATTCTTGGAAAAGCCAATTGCGACGAATTTGCTATGGGATCTAGTACTGAACATAGTGCTTTTGGCGCAACTCACAATCCGCATGATCACGAAAGAGTTCCTGGCGGTTCTTCGGGCGGCAGTGCTGCAGCAGTTGCAGGTAATCTAGCTGATATAGCACTTGGAAGTGATACGGGCGGTTCAATACGTTGCCCTGCATCATTTTGCGGTATTGTAGGGTTAAAACCAACATATGGGCTTGTTAGCCGATACGGTTTAGTTGCTTATGGAAATAGTCTGGAACAAATTGGACCTATGGCAAAGAATGTTTATGATTGTGCATTATTATTAGAATGCATTTCTGATTATGATCGCAGAGATGCAACGTGCGTCAATGGCAAAAATATCAATTATACCGAATCTCTTAACGACGACATTTCAGGATTAAAAATTGCCGTTCCTCGTGAATTCTTTGGAAACGGAACAGACCCTGAAGTTGAAAAATCTGTTAAGAATACTATTGATAAACTCGTATCGGAGGGTGCGATTGTTGAGGAAATAAATATCGAGTCTATAAAATATTCTCTTGCTGCATACTATATCATTGCAATGTCTGAAGCAAGCTCGAATCTAGCTCGATTTGACGGCCTTCGTTATGGTTTGCATAGCGGTAAATCTAAGGACTGGAATGAATTATTCTCCAATAACCGAAAATCTGGATTCGGATTTGAAGTAAAACGTAGAATAATGTTGGGTACATTTGCATTATCTTCTGGTTACTTTGATGAATACTATATCAAAGCTCAGAAAGTACGATCGCTGATTACTAATGACTTCAAAAAGATTTTTAGTAAATTCGACGCCATTATTGGGCCTACGATGCCTACTTTACCTTTCAAATTAGGGGAGAAATTGACCGACCCACTCTCAATGTATATGAGTGATGTAGATACTGTTTCGGCAAATCTTGCAGGAATTCCTTCTATTTCCGTCCCTTGTGGTTATTCTGATAAACTTCCTATAGGAATTCAAATAATGTCGTCTCATTTTAATGAAAAAACTATATTGAACATTGGAAATAAAATCGAACAAATTCGAGGTTTTGACATTGAGTAATGACTATGAAGGAGTAAAAATCGGCCTCGAAATTCACTGTCAATTAACTGCACTTAATACTAAGATGTTCTGTAATTGTTCTTCTGACTACAGGGGCAATTCTCCTAATACACTATTGTGTACTGTTTGCACAGGTTTGCCTGGATCATTACCTGTCCTGAATAAAAGAGCGCTGGAAGCTGCAATAAAAATAGGTCTTGCATTAAACTGTAAAATCTCAAGCAATAGCAATTTTTTCCGTAAAAATTATTTTTATCCTGATTCTCCTAAAAATTATCAAATTACTCAATACGACAAGGCAGGTGGGATTGCCATTGCTAATAATGGACATGTCGAAACAAATCTGGGAGGTGTTCGTATTACTAGGATTCAGATGGAAGAGGACCCTGGCAAATTACAGTATGAAGGCAGTATAACTACTTCGTCTAATACTTTGATCGATTACAATCGAGCTGGTATATCTCTTGTTGAAATTGTAACAGAGCCTGATATTGTTTCTCCAAAACACGCTCGTGAATTTCTTAACACAATCCAATCAATTGTTGAAACAATAGGGGAATGCGATAGTAAACTTGACGGTTCTATGCGAGCTGACGCCAATGTATCCATCTCTGATGGCCGAAGAGTGGAGGTAAAGAACATCACATCGTTTAAGGAAGTTGAACGAGCCTTGAATTTCGAAATAACTAGGCAAAAAACAATTCAGGCAGCCAGTAAAATGGAAACACGTCATTGGGATGATGTAAGAAGAGTTACAGTAACTTTGCGAGTTAAAGAAGGCGAAGAGGGTTATCGATATTTCCCCGATCCTGATTTGCCCCCTATGGTCATTTCTGACGATTATGTTGACGAACTACGCAAATCTCTTCCTGAACTTCCTGAAATGAGACTCAAGCGATTTACCGAAGAAATAAAATTGTCTGAGGAAATTGCTCGTATTATAATTCGAAATAAAATTGTGGCCGATTACTTTGAAGAAACTTTAAGTTATGATTTTAATCCAAAGTTACTTAGCGGCTGGATTGCTACCGACATCATGGGATATCTTAATAGAAATAATATTGAATTCGCTGATCTACCAATTAATGCAAAGACACTTGCTTTTCTGTCAAAATCTGTATCTGATTCTAAAGTAAACGACTCTACTGCAAAAGCAATTCTGTTGAAATCTCTTTCATCAGGAACTGATATTGAAGATCTGTTGAAATCTGAACTCGCTGATTCCGTTTCTTCTGACGATCTTCCCGACATCATTGAAAAAGTCATCAGTGATAATCCTAAGGCACTAGAAGATGCAAAGAATGATCCTCCGGCAATACATTTCTTAATTGGACAAGTCATGAAAGCTACAAAAGGACGAGCAAATCATAGTCAAGTAAAAGAATTAATTGAAAATAAATTAAAATAATCTTATTTTGAACATCTGTTCAGTGTTATAATGAATTATATTTTCATTATAAAACTAGATTTATATATTATTTTTAGTTGTAAAACTATCGTGAACCATAGAAATCTTATAGCATTAGCTACTGTATTAATTGGTTATTTTTTGGTCTCATCTGCATTTGTAGGTGTTACTCCAATTAGCTCAGTTGAAGGACAAGATTCACTTACTCGTGCCGAACGAAATTGGGAATTCATAAATCACAATAAATTTGGTACTAATTTTAATCCACAAACCCAAATGAACAAAGACAATGTTCAACATGTTGAGTTGAAGTGGATTTATCCAATTCCTTCTGCCAATCAATTAGGCGGAGGCGCATTAACAAACTTTGGATCTGTTACAGAAGGTACTACAGCTCCTCCATTGATTGTAGACGGTGTTGTATTTGTAATATTAAATAGTAAGACTATTATTGCAACAGATGCAGAAACTGGAAAACTACTCTGGGAAGCAGAACATCCTGGAGCTGATAATAATGCAAATACCGTACAGGAAGGAGGCAATCTTCCAATTACAGGTGAACTTGTACATACCCATTCAATGAATTATTGGGATGGTATATTATGGTTTACTGACTTTGGTTGTACTTTGACAGGATTAGATGCAAAAACTGGCGACCTTGTTAAATCATATCCAAATCTTTGTTTAGAAAGACCTCTTGACTTGACTGACGAAGTCGGTTATGGACTTCCAGGCAACAGTGGACTGTATGGCAGTCTTCAACCTCACGCTCCTATTAAATACGAAAAAGGAAATAGTATTTTCTATTCGGACGGAGGCGCTGCTGAAGGAACTTGGGGCGGTCGTATGTATATGGCTGCTTATGATTATGATTCTGGAGAACTCCAATGGCGTACATACTTAATGCCTCCTTGTGGTGATCCTACAACATGTGGTCCAGGTAAAGACGGTCCATTATTCTTAGAAGAAAAAGAACAATGGGGTCAATGGTTAGTCGATAACTGTGATAAGATTTGGGTTCAAACAATCAAATCTTGTGAAATGAACCAAGATATTCTCAGAAATGACTGGGGTACTATGCGTTCTAACTCAGGAATTAGTAATGTCTGGGGACAAAACGTTGTAGATGAAGAAACTGGAATTCTATATTTCGGTACTGCACAAGCAGGACCTGATTGGAATGGATCATACTCTCCAGGCCCTAGATTATTTGGAGCATCAGTCATTGCTTTAGATGCCAATAATGGTGAACTTATCTGGGCACATCAGACTACTGCTCGTGACCTTTGGGACTATGACTGTTCATGGAATACTATGTTGACAACAACTGTCGTTAAAGGCGAAGAAAGAAAGGTTGTTATCAAAGGCTGTAAAAACGGCATTGTATATGTACTTGATGCAGCCACTGGTGAAGCATATCACTTGCTAGAACCTCCTGCAATAAAACGAACTAAACATTCGCAATTATACGATCCATTGAATGATGCAGACATGCTTAAACCATGGGCTAATTATCCATCTACAGATGCTTGGGTACAGAATTGCTGGGCTGCTGGCTGTTTAGAATCAGATATTGTATTTGATTCAGGACGTAATATGATATTCTTCGGTACATATAATGCTCCATCTTATGTTCAAGTTGTTCCAGTAGAGGAACGTGGTAACATGGGATTGAACTTCGCACCTGAAGGAGCTGATTGGTTTAATGACTGGTTGGCAGATACCCCAAGTATAGTGAATGCAACTATCAATGCTTATGACGTAGACACAGGCGAACTAAAATGGACTTATGATATGCTCGGAACAGGATTCCGTGGCGGTGTTATAGTCAGTGGCGGTGTCGTTTGGATGTCTTCGATCGATGGTTTCTCTACTGCATTGGATGCAGATACTGGAGAAGTCCTGTATAGATTGAATATGGGATTAGGTTCTAGTATTATGCCAACAATTGCAGCAGATGCAAACGGAGATATTAAATTGTTCAGACCACAGGGTGCTGGATTTGTAGGTAATGCAAATTGGGGTCCTGGTCAGACTACATCTCCTGGTGCAATCATGGTTTATGGATTGCCTGACGTAATTCCTGAACCTGAAGTCATCATCGAACAAGTCGAAGTTGAAGTAGAAGTCGAAGTCGAGAAAATAGTCGAAGTCGAAAAAGAGGTCGAAGTTACTGTTGAAACTATTAGTCCTGTTTCATATGTAATCATTGGTCTTGGTCTTGTTGCAATAATTGTAGCAGGAATTCTATATCAACGAACTAGACAAGCATAAATTGACGTTCTAATCAAGTCACGGACTCGATAATGTCCTGACTTGGTTTTAAGACGTAGATTGTGGGATGCATCACTGCATCCCGCATCTAATTTTTTTACAAAGTTAATTAAGTCATAATTGATAAAATTATTATGAGAACTAAATCGTATTTGTATTTTTTAGGTTCATTGATATTGGTACTTATTGCACCGAATTTTCTTGTATTGGGAATACCTGACGCAAATGTTTTAGATTTCTTTCTTGCGTTCTTTGTTATGTTCTTTTGTTACTTGTTGCTGTCTCTTGGAATCTCAAACTTTTTAGATTAATCATTTAACACCTAATGTGTTTCCAATGCCTGCAATTATTATATTTTGATTATCCTTGGAATGTTGATTAATTGTTTCTTTTACTTTAGTCAATAATATCTCTGCAGATTTTTCTATTTCACCCTTCATTCCAGTAATTGCTTCTTTTTCCGACATCTTAGTTACAATTGCTAAATATTTTATTTTATTATTCGTTGCAATTTCCTCAATCTTGTATCTTTCTATTCCAGGACCTCCAATTGCAGCTCCTATTCCTTCTGCAACTTCTCCCGTGTCCTCTCCTTCTAATTTTAATGCGGCATCTATTGTAATTATTAATGAAACGTCTTTCTTATCTTCTACAACTTTTTTAATCGCTTCACCAGGTTTACCCACATTTCCTCCTGGACCTTTTGCTTTTATTATGTATGCATTTCTATTCTCGATAACTATTTCATTTAGTGTTGTATCTTTTACTATTTCCTTGCTTTCTGAGTCTCCACTTAGTTTCGAAGCAACTAATGGTCCTATTCCATCTCCGATCGGTTTTTTCGATTTAAGTGAAGGTATGGCTGCATTATATGCTTCTGCATGCTCCATGATTTGCGGTAATATCATCTGAATTTGCGCAATTATCATCATATTCCCTGTCTTCTTTCCGCTTATGTAAAAATGACGTATGTATTTGTACATTAAGTTAATTCCTAGTGAAACTTCTACTAAATTCATCAATACGCTGATTTCTACATCGTCCAAGTCTTTTGTCATTAATTTTATTTCATCCTTCATGTTGTCTTCTTGTGTATTTAGTATGTGTTCTAATTTCACTATGATTCCTTTTGGATCGATTGATACCGGCGGTATGACAAAAGAAGATAACAACCTGTTAAATCTTTCTTTTACAATTTCTTTATCATCGCTTTTTTCAATTAAACTTTCTAATACGGCATTCTTTGAATTGACATTCCATTCTTCTAATTGGGATAGTTTCTTACCAACATTTCTTAGAATCATAAACATTTGAATTTTTTGACCGTATAATATTAGAAACATGAATATGGGTAACCATAATATACTTGCAATAGAATCAATTGAATCAAATGCTATGATGAATGGATATGACACAATTATATAATTTCAACAAGTAAAATTTAAGCCTTGTATGTATCTCTAACTTGTTATCCCGATTCAATGCTTTTATAGTTGAACTATCGATAATGATATAGTTTTGCCTAAGACTAAATCGGTTATAAGTGTAGAAAATGTTGTTGCAACTGGTAATCTAAGCCAAAGTGTTGATCTGGTTGAAATAAACACTACTTTTGAATCAACTGAATATAATCCTGACAGATTTCCTGGACTAGTATACCGAATAAAAGTACCAAAAACTTCTACTTTAATATTCAGAACTGGAAAAATGGTTTGTACAGGTTCTCGTTCCGAAGAGCAAGCTGTAATTGCTATCAATAAAGTAGTGAAAGAACTAAAGAAAGGCGGTATTAAAATTAAAAATAAACCAATTTGCGAAGTACAAAATATAGTTGCTTCTGTTGATTTGGGAGGTCAAATTGACTTGGAAGAAGTTGCTAGACAATTACCTCGTTCTATGTATGAACCAGAACAATTTCCCGGTGTAATCCTTAGGGCTAGTGAACCAAAAGCTGTATTTTTGATATTTTCTAGTGGCAAACTTGTCTGTACTGGCACTAAGCAAGAAAAAGATATTTATACTGCGGTTAAAAAACTCCACACTAGACTTGAAAAACTCGATTTAATGATTTACTAGTTCTTATTAATAATCTCACTAATTTTATTAACGTTTAAATTCAAGTTACTTGATATTCCTTATAGTTTGAACTTCCTAAACAAATACATATCTGTTTTTCTCTTATTCGTACTGATAATTGCAAGTCTTTCCACTTCTTATGTAGTTGCACAATCCGACGACGATCGTGGCTTTGCTTGGAGTAGTTCTAATTATGATATTAAACAAACTAACTTTAGCCCGCAAAATCAAATTACTTCTGATACAATTCTAAATCTTGCCGACGAATGGACTAATGCGTTTATTATTCCTCCTGACGTTCCAGGAGTTGAACTTTATCCAGGTATGCGTGCTCGCCCACTTGTCTATAATGGCCTTATCTACATGGTAACTAGCTTCAATGCAGTTTTTGTACACAATGTTCAAACTGGCCAACCTTTGTGGTTTTATACTTATCCGATGAATATGACTGACATAATTATTGATTATCCCGAGATTAAACCTCATAGACCTGGCGTTCTTGAAGAACTGACTATTTTTGACGATTATCTCATATTTCCTACTGCTGACTGCGGTATGGTGTTCTTGGACTATCTGACAGGAGCTCCTGATTTCCGAGGAGAGCTAACCAGAGGCCAAATGTGCTCAAATATTGAAGGAAACGAAGGTTACTATGGTGGACAACTATTCAGCAGTCCTGTTGTAGATCCCAACACTCGAATTCTAGTTACTGGCACTACTGTTAGTGGCAAAGCAGACTCTGGCAGAGGCTTCATTGCAGGTTATGACGTCGATACGGGCGAATTACTTTGGAGATTCTTCCTTATGCCTCCATCTGGCGGTGAAAAAGATTGGGCAATGAAGTATAAAGGCCTAGGAAACGTCGACCCAACTCCTGATGATTGGGGAGATGCAAAAAATGTTGGAGTAGGAATTGCAACTGGCCAATGGGCTATTGATGAAGAAGCTGGAATTGTTTATGTAGGAACATCTTCTCCTGCACCAAACTTCAATGCAGCTAATCGTCCAGGACCAAATCTCTTTTCATCTTCAATCCTTGCACTTGACATCAATACAGGAGAACTAATTTGGTATTATCAAGCATCACCTCACGATCTTTATGGACACGGTTGTAATTGGAATACCGTTCTTGGAAACATTGACGATCGAAAAGTATTGTTCAAAGCTTGCGATGACGGTAGATTACTTGCACTAGACGCTGCCGACGGTGAACTTATTTGGTCGTTTCTTCCCCCTGATTTGAAATTTGTAAACGTTGATGATTCAGTTAATTCTCAGGTAGATGTTAACCAAAAATGGGTTACCGAACCTTCCTTGGATTCATATTGGCAATGCCCCGGAATCACCGGTGGAACTGGTGGAGCAATTGCTTTTGCCTATGGCCGAATTTACTATATATCGACAAATTATTGTGATTACATGGTTCCAGAAGCAAGTCCTGAAAATGACTTGGATTCCTTTGGAGCTAAAGACATGACTAAACTTCCATACAAAATTCAAGTTCGTAGAAATCTATCCGGAATAATTCCTGATTGGCGAATGGATCGAACTGCAGAACTGCCAATTAATTCCACCGTTTATGCTATTGACGCATCTAACGGCTCTGTTGATTGGAAATATGATCTAGATGGGCCACATAGAGGCGGATTAATTGCAACAGGAGACATGATACTCTTTGGATCTAATGACGGTCGATTTTATTCTCTCAGTGCAGAAACTGGTGAATTCATCTACTCTAAATACGTAGGCGCTTCATTAGGAACAACTCCTACTATTGGTGCTGCCGCATCTGGCGAACAATACGTTTTTCAGCCTGTTGGAGGTCTGGATGACCGTTATGGACAACCTGTTTCTGGCGTTTTCATATCATTAAAAATACGTGGAGGTCCAATGGTTCCTATTATTGATCCAGTTGCGGAAGAATCTCCTGTCATCGATGATGAACAATTACCTATTAATGTAGTAATTCCTGTTCTACTTCTAATCGTTGTTGTCTTTTTACTTGCATCTTTTGGCCCAAAAAGAATTTTAACTTTAATCAATAGAAATTAATCATAATAGTGTAGAATTTATAAATAGGTCAAACCAAAAAATATTATCAGGTGTTGATGTATGGGAGTATCTAAAATTACTAAAGTCTCTGTCATTCTTCCACGTTCTCACGTTCCAAATGCAATGGAACAATTGTCTAAATTTGACTATTTTCATTCAGCCCAACCTGACTCGAGTACTTATGACGAATTATTGACCGATTATTCCAAACGCTCTTTTAAAATTTACGTTCAAATTTCTGATATAATAAAAGAACTAAATCTACAACTTAACCCTGGTGTAATGGAAGTTCTTAAATCTGGTTATAAAGATTCGTCTCAAACAATTGACTTAGACCGTTGGCCTGATATGATGAATAAACTTGAAACTAGTGCTTCGCCTATTATAGATAATTTTACTACAAAACTGAAAGAACTAAACTTTCTCAAAGAGGAAATTTCTAAAAACGAAGCCAATCTTGAAGCAATAAAATTACTTTCCAATTATTCTATTGACCTTGATAAAATTACCAAATTTAATTTATTGAGTATAAATCTTAGTATTTGTAATACCAAGGATATACCTGAAATCGAACGTAGTTTTGATAATGCAATATTTTCTAGTTCTCCACTCTCTTCTGAAAAAAGTCTTATTCTTGTAGCGGTTCAAAAATCCGATTCTGCTAATGTTGATAAAGTTCTTAAATTGTATGAATCAGAAAGTTTTGCTATTCCTGAAGAATTACCACAAAATCCTATTGAAGCTAACGATCTAATCCAACAAACGTTAAAAGAACAACTCAATTCTATTCAATCTATTCAATCTGAAATCGATTCATTACGCAAAGAAAATGAATCAGATATTTTGTCATATTTTGAACTTTCTAAAACTTTGTATGATTCTTGTGAATTGGTTAAAAGAACTGGAGAATTGAAATATTTTGCCGTAATTAACGGGTTTATTCCTACTAATCTTAAATCTTCTTTTGATAATTTATTTGCTAGTTGGATTATTATCTATGAAGATGTAAACAAATACGACCATCATGATTCAAATCATAAAGCCGCTCCAATCTTAATGAATAATCTTCCTATCACTAATGCTTTCAAGTCGGTTACATTGAATCAAGGTTCTCCTCGTTATGGAGAATTCGACCCAACTTCTCTTGTCGCTTTATCATTTCCAATATTTTATGGTATGATGTTTGGAGATGTAGGTCATGGATTAGTTCTATTATTATTTGGACTATTCCTACTATATCGCAAAGCTCCTTTTCTCAAGTCTTGGGGTCAGATATTGTCGCTTTCAGGTGTCGTTGCTATATTTTTTGGCGTTCTTATTGGAGAAGCTTTTGGTATAGAACTTCATAAAGTGATTCCGATTGCATCTATTGCCCACCTTGATTTTATTGAACATCCGATTATACACTTTATACATCGCAGCGAGGGTCATTTGGCTTCAATCGAAATCTCTGCTTTACGTACATTTCTAAAAATTTCCGTACTACTTGGAATTCTTCACCTTACTATTGGTAATTTAATATCGATCTATAATACTGTCAAAAATCGCGAATATAGCGAACTTGCTATTGAAACTATACCTGTATTCGCTATGTTTGTAGGATTTGTATTCTTAATGTTCTCGTTCATCGGAACTGAATTTAAGATTGATCAATTATTTACTTCCCAAAGAGAAGCTCCTATATTCTTCATTACTGAGAGATTTCTCCCTGGTCTGACAAGTTATCTGACCATTCCTATTTCCACGATTTCTCTATATTCTACTTCATTGTTGTTGGCAGGTCTGTTCGTATTGGTAATCGGAAAGCCTATTCTCATTATTACTGGCCGTGCTCCTAAAGAAAGTATACCAATGACCATGTTGGTTCATTTGATTGATGGAGGAATAGAAAAGATTGCAGGTTCTTTATCTAACATTCTTAGTTATACAAGATTGGCAGTTCTGCTTACAGTTCACTCATCATTACTTATTGTTGTTAACCTGGCTCTGGATCTTCCATTATTTGCTGCAATCCCTCTATTTATTTTACTAAATATTATTGTAATCCTACTTGAGGGAATGATAGTATATATCCAAAACTTGAGGCTTCATTTATACGAATGGTTTAGTAAATTCTTTTCTGGCTCAGGTTCTGAATTTAAAGTATTTCCGGGTTCACCTAATAACCTTACAAATTCACATGTTAAATTAAGATGGAAACACGCAAATTAAATATGGGTAAATAAGAGGTTTATGTAATGTCAGATAAAAAATCAGGAGTTGAAAAAGTAATAAGTTCATTATCAGCTTTTGAAAGTGAACTTGAAGAAATCAAAAATAAATCTGAAATAAGAAAAACAGAGCTTGTCAACATGGCTAATTCAGAAGTAGAAAAAATTCAAAAAGACCTAGTTGACAAAGCAATTGATGATAAAAATAAAAATGTCTCTGAAAGTATAAAGAAAGATAAAGCCAATGCAGATGTAATAATTAGTAAAGGCAAGTCTGATACTGAAAAATTACAGAAAAAAATAGATTCAAAGTTTGATTCTGCAGTAAAAGATGTTATTAAGAAAATATTGGGTGTATAATCTCTAGAATGAGAAACATATTAGATGATGTAACTTATTCGGCAACGAAAGCCTATTCATATAGAGGAGGAATTTTAGATTCTTCAACCATTATTTCATTGACTGAATCCTCGGATCTCGACGAACTTGTCACTAAATTGAAAGCTACAGCTTATGACACTGCCGTTTCTCGTTTAGACGCTCCATATTCTGCTCGAAAAATTGAAAAGGCTTGTTATGAGCATGTTTCTGACGTCCATTCTAATCTTATGAAAACATCTCCAGGAGGCGAATTACTCGCTGCTTATTATCTTAAACATATTGCACGTAATCTTAAAATCATTTTGAAAGGAAAAGCATTGGGTAAATCCGATTCAGATTTAGAAGATTATGTCGATCTATATACTGAAGAACTAATTGGCCGAAGAGATTTATTAGTTAAAGTAATGACTGCTGATACCCTGCAAGAATCAGTAGATTCACTTTCTGGCAGTGAATTCTCCAAAGATATCACTACTGCATTAAAAATCTATAATGAAAATCCTCAAATTAATATATTCGATGTATACATTGATCGTGCTTATCATACACAATTGGTCGAAACATATTCTAACTTGAATTCTGGCCTTCCTTTCTCTGAACCATTATCTGTTAAGTTACGACCTATAATATCACATTACATAGATTCATACAATGTTGTTTCCGTTTTACGTGCAAAACAATGGAATTTTGATATTGATCAAATCAAGGAAATACTGATTCAGCCTACATTTGATATTACATACAAAAAATTAATCAATATGTCGTTGACCGATGATGTTGAAACTGCTATTAAAATGCTCGAAAACTCTCCTTATAGAAAATTTATTCCTACTTCATTTGATAACATTGCCGATACTATATCTCAATTAGACTCAAATATTAAAAAATATGAATTTAGTAAATTTAATAATGTATTCGTCTGGAATGCATTTACTGAATTAGTTGCCCTTGCATTGATTAGAGTTAAGGAATTTGAAGCTTCTAATATTGCTACTATTGCATTTGGCGTTGAGAATAATATTGAAACAAAAACAATTCAAGAAAATTTAACTAATTAAATTCTTTTATTTTAATTTCAGAATTGCCTGAGCTAAATCTCCATCAGATTCTTTTAATGCATTTCTAGCTACATCTTCATTAACATTTGCTTGCTGTGAAACTAACAATACATCTTCTTCGCTAATCATATTTTGTTCTTTAATAATTTCTTCTGTATCATTTCCCATAACCTGATACATGTCTATTCCTTTACTCTTTAACTTGGAAACTTGAGGTGATTTAATAATTAGATCCTTTTCTTTCGTCTTTATTACTACTTCTTCAACATCTGACATTTCTTCTAGGTTCAAACCCATTTTTTCAAGCATTCGTTTGCTTTGTCTGTTGTCTCGAAATCCCATGTAATAATTACCTCAATATCCGTTATTAAATATGCCTGACTTTTATTGCCGCGCCTCTGTTAGATTTCTTCATTACATCATTTGATGTTAGGGCTTTTCCTACTCCTACGACTTTTTTATTTTCATTAATAATTATAGCCTCTGAATCCGGTAATACATTTTTTCCTGCATCGATTATGTGTTTATTGAATACAGACCCACCCACTTTAATGAATTGCTCCACATCATTTTTTATCATCACACAATTTCTCATATAATCTGAATAATCAATTAATATGTTTGCTCCATGGATTGTTAATGCATACGTTCCATTTGATCTGATTGTGGCAAATAACTTATCATCTACGTATATGAATCTTAATCTATTTGTATTGTTTGATAATTCATATCTTACCTTTCTTTTTTCAAATAATTTGTCAATATCTTCTCCGTATAGATAATTCATCGTAAACAATATCTTATTTATAAAATAATTACTATTCAATTTACAATACTTATAATGTGTAAATATAAATAATTTACTTGTGAAAATTAAACTCCTCCGTTTAGGCCATAGAATTCATAGAGACCATAGAACTACTACGCATTGTGCATTAGTTGCTCGTGCCTTCGGTTCTTCAGAAATGTATTATTGTGGAAATGAAGACGATTCACTTCAATCTTCAATTGAAAAAGTAAATGAATCTTGGGGAGGTGATTTCAGTATTTCTTTTGTCAAAAGCTGGAAATCCTTTATTAATAAATGTAAAAGAGAGAATAACTTCGTCATTTTATGCACAATGTATGGAAAAAATATTCCAGACATTGAAAGCGAACTTCGCAGTATTCTTAATAATCAAGATATTGTGATAATTATTGGTTCAGAAAAAATACCTCCTGAATTGATTAATCTATCGGATATTAACGTTGCAATATCCAATCAGCCTCATTCTGAAGTTGCCGCTTTAGCTATATTGCTGGATCGACTGTTTCAAGGCAAACAATTAGATTTGAAATTTACTAATTCCAAACTTAATATTATCCCACAAGAGAAAGGCAAGTCTATCTATAAATCGTAATTATTGATAAAACTAGTTATATGATTGCCAATCTGACTTGTTGTAGATTTTCCGCCTAATTCTGCTGATTTAACATTCATTTCTAAACAATTTTCAACTGCTTTCTGAATAATTTCTGAAGCAATTAGACAATTCTCATCTTCTTTAGAACTGTATAACCATTCCATCATCATCTTTATTGATAAAATTATGGCAATTGGATTTGCAATATTCTTACCTGCTATGTCTGGTGCAGCTCCGTGAACAGGTTCAAATAATGCAAAATTATCTCCAATGTTTGCAGATGGCGTTAATCCTAAACCTCCTATAATCTGTGCTGCTTCATCTGATAAAATATCTCCAAACATATTTGTTGTTACAATTACATCAAATTCTCTTGGGTTTCTAATTAAATTCATTGCACATGCATCTACATACAATTCTGAAAATTCAATATCTTTATGAACTTGAGCAACTTTATTTACACATTCTGAAAATAATCCGTCGGTTATTTTTAACACATTGGATTTATGCACTGCAGTTACCTTTTTGTTTCGCGATTTTGCTACATTGAATGCATATTTTGCAATTCTTGTTGATGCTTTTTCACTAATAGTTCTTAGTGCAATTGCTTTATCTCCAATTCTAAATTCTTGTCCTTTATAGAGATCTTCAGTATTCTCTCTTACTATCATTATGTCTATATTTTCCTCTAAACTCTTTACTGTAGGGAATGATTTGGCAGGCCTCAAGTTTACATATAAGTCAAATAACTGCCTCAATTTTACTATGACTTCCATAGCTGATTCTCCGACAGGAGCTTTTATGCAGGCATCTGTGTTTCGGATTTCTTTTATTGCAGATTCAGATAATGCGATACCATTATTTTCTAAAGCTGAATCCCCAGCTTCTATGTCGATTAAATCAAATTCTACGTCTATTTTCTTTTCTATCGCTCTAATTACATCTATACTGCATTTGGTAATTTCTGGTCCAATTCCATCGCCTGATATTACCGAAATCTTGTATTTCATTTCTATTTATCTGATTTTGCTATAATTAAATCATTAACGAGTCCAATTATTCTGCTTATGTTGTATGGCTCTAATATTACGTTAAATTTTACATTATATTCGTATTCAAGACTTCTTCCAATATCGTGAACATTTTCTATAATAAATTTTGAACCATCTATCATTTTGTGTATTCTGTTGCTATTTTTATTGATTAATTCTAACTTTAACATGTCATTTTCAGCAGTTATCTCTATATTCCATTCATTATTATCGGTCTTGTTACTTTCCATCTTATTCATCGTACTATGAATATGTTATTATGTAAAAAGTTTATCTATTTAATTGATTGTTATTTATTGTTTGAACAAATTTAATGATGTATTAATTATTGGTTCAGGAATCGCGGGTTTGAGAGCTTCTCTTGAAGCCTCAAAATATTCCAATGACGTTAAAATTATATCTAAATTACCTGTTATGCGTTCACATTCAGTTTCAGCATCAGGGGGTATAAATTCTGTTTCTATTCCTAGCGATTCAATAAAGTCATATCTTGAGGATACAATAAAAGGTTCTGATTATCTTGCCGACCAAGACGCAGTATCTACATTAGTTAATCATGCAAATACTGAAATAGAGTATTTGGAGAACATTGGTGTTAATTTTGATAAATCTGATAAAGAATTTTCTACTAACAAACTTGGAGGGGCTCAGTTCTCTCGTGCATTAAATTCATCTACACAAATTGGTTTATCTATTATGCAAGGATTATATGACGAAGTAAAAAATAATAATATTCCAATTTTAGAAAATTGGCATGTTCTTGATTTACTAGTTGATGATAATCGATGTTATGGATTAATTGCTTTGAATAAAGACACTGGCGAAGTTCAAAAATTCTTCTCTCATATGGTTATTATTGCAACTGGACCTGCAGGTCATATCTATTCCAATACCACCAATTCCACTAATTGCACTGGTGATGGTGTAGCTATTGCATATCGCGCAGGCGCTCTTCTGAAAGACATGGAATTTGTCCAATTTCATCCTACTTCCTTGTTGGGTTCAAATATTCTTATCACTGAACGATCTCGTTCTGCAGGAGCTTATTTACTAAATAAAAAGGGAGAACGATTTATGTCTAAATATGCTCCAGATTCTCTAGAACTTGCGCCTCGAGATATTGTTTCTAGATCTATTATTAGTGAGATTGATGATAATAGAGGTCTAAACGATCCTGATTACGGAGATTATGTCGAATTATCATTTACGCATTTATCTGATTCTATAATTGATGAAAAATTATCTGATGTTAGGGACCTTGCATTTTCATTATTGAATATTGATATTAAACAAATCCCTTTGAAAATAATCCCTGCCCAACATTATATGATGGGTGGAATTAAAATAAATGTTAATTGCGAAACTTCAATTTCGCATTTATACGCAGCGGGCGAATGTTCTTGCCCTAGCGTTCATGGAGCCAATCGTCTTGGTGGAAATTCATTGATTGAATGTTTAGTTTTTGGTAAAATCGCAGGTTCTCAAATCAAGAATCATTCAAAAACTCATGATATTGACATGAATTCCTTAAATTTTCATTCCAACATATCAGACCTTGAAAACATACTAAATACCGTAGACCCTGAATACATTGGTATCATTTGTTCTAAACTTCAATCACTGATGACCTCTAACGTTGGAATATTTCGAACAAAGAAATTATTAAAACAATCACTTGATGATTTATCTGATTTAAAAAATCAGGCTTTATCATATGATTTTAACAGTAAAAATAATTCTACATCGTCTAATCACAGCTATTTTGAATTACTCAATATGATTGATGTATCAGAAACAATAATCTTTTCTTCCATGCTTCGAGAAGAGAGTCGTGGCTCTCATTATAGATTGGATTTTCCTTTTCGCAATGATAAAGACTGGCTAAATCATATTCTAATTCAATTATCTAATTCTAATATTCGATCTTCATTCGAACCAGTTATAATCAATAATATTATTCCTGATTCAAGATCATATTAATCAATGCAACACTTTTATTTCATAGAGATTAGCCGGTATTATATTGACAAAAAAAGCCGTTGTAATTAGAGGCGATGGAACCGGTCCAGAATTAATTTCCTGCACAATGAAGATTATAGATTCTGTAAGTCCTAATAACATTGAATTTATCGAATGTGACGCAGGAGCTGAATATTGGGAAAGAGAACAAGGTCAAAGTTTGATTCCTTCAGATACTTTGTCACTTCTTGAAGATAGCGACGCTTGTCTTAAGGGACCTACAGTTACTCCTACAATTCCAGGAGCTCCTCGAAGCGTTGCAGTTACGTTGAGACAGAAATTTGATTTATATGCTAATGTTCGTCCTATTAAGAGCCTTTCTAACGACAATTCTAATTCGATAGAGATGCTTTGTATTAGAGAAGGCACAGAAGGTATGTATAGCGGTCTTGGATTTCAGATTGACAAAGATACTGCTATCACTATCAGGAAAATTACTCGTCCTTCTTGCACTCGTATTGCTAAATTTGCATTCCAATCTGCTTCTGATCGTAATTGGAAAACAGTAGTTCCCATCCATAAAGCTAACATCCTTCGTGAAACAGACGACATCTTTCTTGACGAAGTAAATAAAATTTCTGATGAATATCCTGATATTGACGTTGAAGATTATTTCATCGACAATATGGCTCAACAACTATATAAAAATCCCGAAAGATTCCATAATAAAGTACTTCTTAGCACTAATCTCTTTATGGATATTATTTCTGAAGAAGCTTCTGCATTAATTGGAAGCATTGGAAATGTATATTCTGCAAATATCGGGGATGATTATGCAATGTTTGAACCCGCTCATGGAAGCTCTCCAAAATATAAAGGCCAGGATAAAGTAAACCCTACAGCTACAGTGTTATCGGCCGCATGGATGCTTCAATATCTGGGAGATGAAAAGGCCGGTAATGATATTTTTAAAGCTACGGAGAAAGTAATTTCTGAAGGCAAATACGTTACTTATGACCTCGGCGGCACTTCAAAAACATCAGAGATGACATCCGAAATTATCAAATATCTGTAATACAATTTCTAATCATAAAATGCTTATACGTTTCTTTTCATCATATTATATTGTATGAGTTATTCTGATGATAGTTTAAAAAAAGCAGCAGAAACAAAAGAATGGCTGGAACGAAAAATTAATGAACTGGAAATTGAATTAAATAATCTTCAAGATACACTTGCAGTTGTTAATTCTGTGCTGAAATCTACTAGCTTTCAATCTGCACATACTATAACTCAATCTAACAATGTGCTTAACCACGAGTCTTCGTCATCTAATTCGTATCGCAAATCTTGTAATATGTGTCAAGTTGAGATTGAAATGCGTAAGATTGCTGACAGATGGGGAGCATATGCGATTGATGGCGAGGAACGACACAAGTGTGAGAATAATGAATAAAGAAATTATCGTCGTTCTTGATTTTGGTGGTCAATATTCGCATCTTATTACTCGTCGAATACGAGAGTTGTCTGTTTATGCTGAATTACTGCCTTATGACACTCCTGCTAGTGAAATTCAATCTATGAACCCTTCTGGAATCATACTTACAGGAGGTCCTAATAGCGTATACGATAAAAATTCCCCTAAACCTGATCCTAAAATATTTGATTTAAAAATCCCGATTCTTGGGATATGCTATGGATTGCAAATCATCGTTAATGAAATGGGTGGTTCTATTGCAAGAACTGATAAGCGTGAATATGGAAAAGCAACTCTTTCTACTTCTTCAAATCAAAAATTGTTTTCTGGAATTGATTCTAAAACAGAAGTTTGGATGAGTCATGGAGATGCTACTGAGACTCTTCCTAATAATTTTACAGCAATTGCAACAACTGATAACTCTCCCTTTGCAGCTATCAACTCGAATCTTTTATTTGGAGTACAATTTCATCCTGAGGTAACTCATACTGCAGATGGAACTAAAATCTTAAGAAACTTTCTTTATGAAATTTGTGAATGTAAGGGTCTATGGACTATGGATTCTTTTATCGATACTACTATTTCTAAGATAAAATCACAAGTAGGCGACGATTCTGTATTATGTGCTTTGAGTGGAGGCGTAGATTCTTCTACTGTTGCCTTGTTATTACATAAAGCTATAGGCGATAAATTGACTTGTGTATTTGTTGACCATGGCCTGTTACGTAAAAATGAAGCCCGAAATGTATTAGACATTTTTGAGAAAATGAACATTAAAATTATCTTCTATAATGAATCTGATAGGTTTCTTAATCTACTCGGTGATGTTACTGACCCAGAAGTGCGTCGAAAGCTTATCGGTAAAGAATTCATTAAAGTTTTTGAAGAAGTTAGCAAACAAAATGGTTCATTTAAATGGCTTGCTCAAGGAACACTATATCCTGATGTTATTGAGAGTGCATCTACCAAAGGTCCTGCCGTTACTATAAAAACTCATCATAATGTAGGAGGCTTGCCCGAAAATCTTGAATTTGGTCTAATAGAGCCATTTCGTGAATTATACAAAGACGAAGTACGTAATGTTGCTCGAATAATTGATTTACCTGTGGAGATTCTAGAAAGACATCCATTTCCAGGACCTGGATTGGCAGTTCGAATAATTGGTAATTTCACTGATGAAAAACTCTCTATTTGTCGGGAATCTAGCGATATAGTAGAGGAAGAATTGAAAAAATCTAATTTATACAATGAAGTCTGGCAAGCATTCGCTATGGTTGGAGATGATAAAGCTGTTGGAGTTCTTGGCGATGGTCGTAAAATGGGTTATATAGTAACTGTAAGAATAGTTGAATCTACTGATGCAATGACTGCCGATTGGGTAAAAATTCCATATGACGTTCTAGACACAATAAGCAGTAGGATAACAAATGAAGTCGATAATGTAAGCTGGGTGACTTATGCAATATCAAGTAAGCCTCCCTCTACTATTGAACCACAATAAGAATTAATTGTCTAGTAATTCACGTATCTTGTCACTTACTTTTTTACCATCCACTTTTCCTCTAAGCTTCTTCATTGCTTCTCCCATCAAAATACTAAATGACTCCTGCCCCTTCTCTTCAATGACGTCTTTCTTCAGAATAATTATTTCCTTTATGATTCTCTCGATATCTTGATCACTTAATATATTCTCTTTCATTTTCGTAATTATATCGTTTAATTTCATTTCATTATTACAAATATCTTGAATAATTTTTTCAAACGATTCTTTTGCAATCACACCGTTTTGTATTTCTACAAATATAACTTCTAAATCAATATCTTTAATTTTTGAAATATCGACATCATTTCTACTTAAATTTATCAGTGTTTCTGTTAGTTGAGCTGCAATAAAATTGGGGGGTAGATCAATCTCTTTGACTAATTTTTCAAATAATGATTTATATTTTGAATCAAAAATTTGAATCGATAGTTTATCATTTAATCCAATTTGCTTATAGTTGTTTATTTGTCGATCATAAGATTCTGGAAGAGATTCCTTTATTTGGTATCTTTTTTCGTCAGTTATTCTTACTGGAATAATGTCAGTTTCAGGATACATTCTAGCAGATCCTGGTCTTGGTCTCATAAAATTTGTCATTCCTTCTTCAGTTGGCGTTCGTGTTTCTGCAGGTATTCCAATTAAACACTGTTTTAATCTGTTTTCTATGCTCTTTACAGCAATTTCCATATTATCGCGCCTTCCCGTTAAAATTATGAATCCATCATTTTCTTGATTTTTTAATATACTGTTGACGTTCCTGCATTCATCTTCTGTAATACCATAATTTGGCAATTCATCTGAATGAAATATTCCACCATATCCGAAAAATTTAACTAACGACGATATGTCTCTACCTAATCTAGTTCCTTTTTGTTTTTCTTGTCCAATTAATCCCTTAAATTTTTGCGCTTTTATTGCCATGATTTTTCCATTTGCTTGTATAACCTTTTTAATTAATTTCGAATCAGTATTTTTAAAAATATTTGACACTTCGATAGACTTTGTTGTGAAATTATCTTTGTTTAATCCTCTTTTTAACAATTCATTTTTTATGTTTACAAGATTGATTTGTCTATCATTTTCAAATTCTATTATGTTTGTAAGCATATCTAGTTGTTGAACTCCCTTTACTTCAATAATATTTTCTCCGTCAATTGATATGTTGACATCTTGTCTTATAGTTCCAATTCCTCTTGCTACTTTTCCTGTTGTTCGCATTAATCTTCCCAATGTTAATGCAATTTTTTCTGTTTCTTCTTCTTTAAATTTCATTGGCGCTAATGTAATTTCTATTAATGGAATTGACAGTCTGTCTAACGAATATGTAGATTCATCCTCATTTTTCTCAATAATTCTTGATGCATCCTCTTCTAGATTGATCGCAAGTACTGGTATTGATATGTCTTCTACTTGTAACTCTCCGCCTGTTGCTATTATTACTGTTCTCTGAAAACCCGTTGTGTTTGAACCATCTATGACTAATTTTCTCATAACATGTATTTCGTCTACAGGCTCTGAATTCAATAGATATGATATTGTTAATGCAATGTCTAATGCTTCCTGGCTAATCTCATGTGGAGGTTCTTCATCCGCTTCAACTAAGCAGCTTGTGTTAGTATTTGCTATGTAATTCATTTTCTTAGATTTCCTTGATTCAAATAATGCTGCAGGATCCGTCTTTCCTAATTCACTTTGCGTCGGCCGTAAAATTCTATTAAAATATATTTCATTACCTGTGTCATGAAATCCATTACATCTACAGAATAATTTTGTCGAACTCGCTAATTGTTGGTGTATTTCTAGACCTACTTTTAATTCATATTGTTTATTTTCCATCACTTATCTTCCCAAAATGGTTCTTTCAGTAAATTCTCCTGCGATGTTTGTTGTCATTATATCTTGTATCTCTTCATCTTTGTAATTTCCATATGCCCACATTAATTTTACTAATGCTGATTCTGGCAACATATCTTCTAATGGTACCACTCCAAGTTTCAGTAAATCTCTTCCTGCAGAATAAACTGTCATTTTAATTCTTCCATTCAGACATTGGGAAGTCATTCCGACAAACATTCCTTTGTTGATTGCTTTTTTTATCGCATTATTGCATTTAGAATTAACATGCCCTAGTCCTGTACCTTCTAGTATTATCCCCTTTGCACCTGAATCAATTATTGTATCTATAATTTTTGGATTAAATCCTGGATGAAATTTTAACAAGGAAACATTCTCATCAAAATTAATTTTTGGTGTAAATTTATCCCTGTTATCGTTGAACTCATTGTTGATTGTAACATTTCCTTGATTTACTATGGCTATGGGTTCAACTCCAATTGATTGAAATGCATCTCTTCTCGATGTATGGTTTTTTCTTACTCTTGTTCCACCATGAATTGACACTTCATTGTCTTCAATGCTGGAATGCATTGCCAAGTAAATCCCATTTAATCGGTTTTCAGACGCAACAATTACTGACGAAATCATGTTTAGCGAAGCATCAGACGACGGCCTATCGGTTGATCTTTGTGCACCTGTTATAATTACTGGTATAGGACAATTTACTAATGCAAAACTGAGCGCTGCAGACGTATATGCCATGGTGTCTGTTCCATGACCAATTACTATTCCTTGATTTCCATCACTGATTTTCTCTATTATTTTCTCTGCCATATTCTTCCAATTCTCTGGATTCATTTGTTCACTTGCAATATTCGAAATTAATTCAGTATTAATGTTGGCATAGGCAGATAGTTCAGGTATTATGGAATACAATTCTTCGGCAGAAAAGGCTGGATTTACCGCACCTGTTTTATAGTCAATCCTTGAAGCTATTGTTCCTCCGGTCCCTAGTATGGAGATTTTGGGCAATGTTTCTTTAACATCTGGTTTTGAAGGAGGAATAAATTTTGGCTCCTCTCCACCTTCTATCTTTTTTACACTCGTTATACTGTTTGAATCTATTCCGATATTGTAACCATTTGACATTTTAATTACAATAAATTCTTCATTCGAATATTCGTATCTTGGAAGTATGTTTCCCGAATATTCGGTTGTTTTTGTAACAATTTTTATAAAATCTCCAATTTTAATCCCTGCATCACTTAATATTTTCAATGGCTTATTCTTGTAACCGCTTAATTCTGACAATTATTCTCAATAAACTAAGGATGTTCTTTAAAATAAAACTATGTTGCCAATATTCTAAGGTCTTACACCTAATGTCAGGTCTATACTTATAATTTCTCCATTACGGAATATTTCAATTTCTATTTGCTCATTTGGACTAAAATAATGGTGTAAAATATAGGATATGTCGTGTTGAGCTCTTAAGGAATATCCTCCCATTGATATTATTATATCTTCATTCATTAATCCATAATTTTCTGCAGCAGTACCTGGCCTGACTGTTTGAATAATCACACCTGATGTAATATCTTCTGGTAAATTTTGTTCTTTAATTTGTATCGGATCTAAAAATGTTGCACTAATGCCTATGAATGGATGTTCATGAAATCCATTTTGAATCAAGTTAGGTATGACAATCTTTGCTATGCTCGATGGTATTGCAAATCCTAATGCCTCGAATTCACCACCTCTATATCCCATGGAATTTATTCCAACCACTTTTCCGTCAGAATTTATCAATGGACCTCCTGAATTTCCTGGATTTATCGGCGCGTCCGTTTGTATCATTGGCAATATACTTAATCCTGTTCTATTTGCTTGACTTATTACCCCTGCAGTAATTGACCCAACAAATCCTGCTGGACTTCCAATTGGGAATACTTGCTCTCCTATTGTTATATCGCTCTCTAATTCGAGTTTGTTAACTGATGGCGGTAATTTAGTTTTAATAACTGCTAAATCTCCTTGACTGTCTCTTCCGATAACTTCTCCTTCACTCATGGTCCCATCAAAATAAACTATGACGAAGTCACTTCCATTTTCAATCACATGGTTGTTTGTAATAATATGGCCTTTCAAATCATAAATGAATCCAGATCCTACCGCAACTTGCTGATCTTCCAAATAAACTTTAATGAATACTACTCCTGATTTACTATTCTCGTATACTTTTTGCGCATAATAGCTTGGTGGCATTCCTTCTTGACCTTCTGGTCCTTGCGCTCCCTGCATTCCTATTTGACCATCTATACCTTGTACTCCTCTAGGGCCTTGAATTCCCTGAGGTCCTTCTGGACCTTGAAAAATCGATGGATTCACTACTAATGCATATACTAATAAAATTAAGGTTAAACTGCTAATAACCAAAGATGAATAAGAAACTAGTTTTAAATTATTGCTCATGATAATAATTGATTATACTCTGAAATATTATATAAATTGAAATCAAAAATTATTTAGTTAGCATTAGTGGAAATAATTAATTATAACTAGTAATATTTTATAATATGGAAATTACGATTGAGAGTTCTCCTGACCCGTCTAGACTAAATTCATTACATGTATTTGATTGGCCTATTTGGACCAAAGAAATTTCAGAATTCCCTTGGGAATACGATGCTCAGGAAACTTGTTATTTTCTTGAAGGAGAGGTGATCGTTACGCCTGAAAACCAATCGCCTGTTAAATTAAATAAAAATGATTTAGTCATATTCCCATCAGGTATGAAATGTACTTGGAAAATTCTAAAAGACGTTAAAAAACACTATAAATTTGGATGATTGTTTATTTTGAAAAAAAGAAACCCAACTTTGTTACTCATATTATTCTTACTGATATTTTATAATACATCATATTATCTTGACATTCGTAATTCTTCCTATCTATATTTTGGACCATCTTATGACCAGGTATTAGAACCTGGTCGAAATAGCATCTCTATTGAACACGATGGAATAAATCGAACATTTTGGGTCGAAAC
>ENA-UPTF01000257-UPTF01000257.1-marine-metagenome-genome-assembly--contig:-NODE-257-length-38237-cov-4.100734_pt1 | contig 38237 bp, 39 predicted proteins | sample MGYA00238166_ERZ767019 | MGnify/ENA primary metagenome ERZ767019 (study PRJEB28930, sample SAMN06266391) | marine metagenome | isolation source: Sea water from 250 m depth | place: Atlantic Ocean | study... | reverse complement strand
GGATATGGAAAGGCAAAGAGACGAACAGCGGTTCCAACAAGAGGAGGACCGCATGAAAAGAGAAATGGAGATGCAAGAAGAACGCATGAAGCGGGAAATGCAAATGGATGAACAGCGGATGCGTATGGAAGAAGATAGAATGCGACGTATGGGGCAAGGTGGCGGACCCGGTATGGGACCCGGGGGGCAGGGTCCACAGGGGATGGCCCCTGGAGAACCTATGAAGACGCGGGGATTCTTGATGAATCCAAAACCCGGATCACAGGCCCAAGGTTTTAACGCTGCTATGGATCCGACTATGCTGGCCATGATCGGTATAGCAATTACGGTTCTAGCTACTGGTTTAACACTTTTTAAAGGAAATTAACCATGCTACATAGAGTTGGATCCAGACTTATAATCAGCACAATACTATCATCTCCTTTTTTCATAAGTGGAGGTCTAGCCTTCTTAGATCCTAGTGTACCGATCCTACTCAGGTTAATGGTACTGGCCGTAGGGGGAGTTATCGTAGCCTTGGGTACTTATATGAGCCTATCAGGAGTGGCACCGACCCCTAACCTAGCGGCAGGCGAAAGAGAAATTATTGTAAGACATCCTTCCATGAAACCGGCTTACGCTAGGGTCATGCTGAGTATCCCATTCATCATAGCTACCGGATATTTATTCACGTTTACCGAATACCCATATGTGTATCCCTTCGTAACCTTCATGATCGGCTTATATTTCTTATTCAAGGGAATCATGAAATACATGCGGAATCTTCATATCACCTACACCATTACCGATAGACGGGTAATGCACATGTACAAATTTCTGTGGCTTCACACCAAAGAGATACCTGTAGCCCGTTTGATATCGATATCTGAATCAAGAAGCTTTTTTGAAATTTTGACGGGTCGCGGTACAGTAGTAGCATCGGCAGGGATCGGATCAGCACAGGTAGTGAAGATCGAGGAGATTGACAATGTCACTCCAGTTGCAGAAGCACTCCGCGAAATGCTCCCGTCCAATGCGTAATAATAATTAACTGTTTCGAAAATAATTTTTGGGCAAATCACACCATAAACATTGGGGAGAGTGTCCACCTTTGCCCCATTGGGCATCAAACCATGGAAACCTTTTTAAGTATTAGTGTTTAACAAAAGACTTTACAGGAACATCTAATGATTAATCGAGTAACCGGAGTGATAGCTCGGAGCAAGGGGGCTCCTGTAGAATTAACTACTATCCTCGTACCTGACCCTGGCAAAGGCGAAGTATTAGTCAGGATAAAAGCCTGTGGCGTTTGCCACACAGACCTGCATTACAGAGAAGGCTCTATAAATAACGATTTCCCTTTTCTGCTAGGCCATGAAGCCTCTGGAATCATAGAATCTGTAGGCGAGGATGTGACCAGCGTCCAGCCAGGCGACTTTGTTATTCTAGCTTGGCGAGCACCCTGCGGTTCATGTAGGTCCTGCGCGCGAGGTTATCCCTGGTATTGTTTCTCTAGCCGAAACGCGACACAGTCTATGACACTAAGTGACGGAACTCCATTATCACCCGCATTAGGCATTGGCGCCTTTTCAGAATTAACCCTCGTAGATGCCGGACAAGCAGTGAAGGTTGATTCCAAGGCCAGTCCAGCGGCATCAGGATTGGTCGGTTGTGGAATTATGGCAGGCCTAGGTGCTGCCATGAACACCGGTGGTGTAAAAAGAGGTGATTCTGTCGCAGTGTTCGGATGCGGCGGTGTCGGAGATGCGGCCATAGCAGGTTCAAAATTAGCTGGCGCTAAGACCATAATAGGAGTTGATCTCGATGACCAGAAGCTCCTATGGGCTAAGGAATTCGGCGCAACCCATACCGTAAATGCAACCTCCACCGATCCCGTCGAAAGAATAAGGGAATTGACCCAGGGTAACGGTGTGGACGTATCCATAGAAGCAGTCGGCAACCCTAAAACCTACGAACAAGCATTTTATGCTCGTGATCACGCAGGCATCTTGGTATTAGTTGGAGTCCCCAACCCTGACATGAAAATAGAGCTCCCCTTAATTGATATTTTCGGACGTGGGGGTAGCTTAAAATCCTCCTGGTATGGCGACTGCCTCCCCACTCGCGATTTTCCAATGCTAATAGATCTTTATTTACAAGGACGGCTAGATTTAGACAAATTCGTATCTGAAACAATCTCAATTGATGCAGTCGAAACAGCTTTCCACAAAATGGAACAAGGGGAAGTCTTGAGGTCAGTTGTGATTTTCTGACCTTGGACTTTAAAAGTAAGGGCATCAATATAAACTGAGAAAAATGCATAAAAGCTCGGTCGGTCTACTCGCTTTTACGTATCCCTAGAGGAGAATTGATAATGAAGTACGGCGCAATGATGTTTTCAACGGATTATTCAATCCGACCGGATGACCTGGCGAAAATGCTGGAAGAGCGCGGCTTCGAATCTATGTGGGTACCCGAACATACTCATATACCAGCTAATAGACAGAGCGCTTGGCCAGGGGGCGGGGATCTACCGAAAGATTATTGGCACACCTATGATCCTTTCGTGGCACTGACTGCAGCAGCCACTGTCACAAACACAATCAAACTTGGTACCGGCATTTGCCTTATGATTGAGCGGGACCCAATTACTACTGCAAAAGAAATAGCTAGCCTCGATCTGATATCTAATGGGAGATTCATATTTGGTATTGGTGGAGGGTGGAATTCCGAGGAAATGGAGGACCACGGGACTGATTTCAGGACTCGGTGGCGCCTGCTTAGAGAAAACATCTTGGCTATGAAACAAATTTGGACCGCCGATGAAGCAGAGTTCCACGGTGAATATGTAAATTTCGACAAAATGTGGGCTTATCCGAAACCACTCCAAAAACCTCATCCACCAATATTGATGGGAGGGGACGGTCCGACTACTTTTGACAGGGTTGTCGAATATTGTGATGGCTGGATGCCCATTGGGAGCCGGAATTCGGGCGGACCAAGTTTATCGGAGAAAATCGTACTACTTAAACGTCAAGCATCCGAAGCAGGCCGAGATCCGGAATCTTTAGACATCACTAGCTTCGGAGTACGCCCTGACCCTGAATTGGTCACCAGACTTGAGGAATCCGGAGTAAATAGGATTATATTCACATTGCCATCGGAAGAACGAGCACAAGTCACCCCTTTGATAGACGAATGCGCACGTTTAATTTCTTAATGACAACACTAGATGTAACAGAGAACTAATCTACAGAAGAACTATCCTTCATCAGCAGGTAAGAACGCGTTAGGAACAATAGCACTACCCTGCCCGACGCCCGTGGTGTCGCCTCGTTGATTTTTTACTTCAATATCTACCGCCACCCGACTGCCATTGGCCTCTCGAGAAGTACCGGTCACAGTACCTGAAAATGTGATTGTGTCTCCAGGTCTTACTGGTCTCAAAAATCGTAGGTCGACTGAACCGGTGTGATTAAACACTTCTGGACCAAAATGACGTCTCATCATTTCAATCGCGAATGTTAGAGACATACGACCGGAAGCCACCGTGCCTTCTGTTCCGAGAGTTTCCCGAGCAGCGTGTTCATCAGTGAACTGGGAAGGACCGGTATTGCCTGCGCTGCCCTCAAATAAATTAATCGCTTCCTGAGTCAGTTCCTTAGTTAGAGGAGTGATTTTATCTCCTTCTTCGTAGTTCCGGATTACCCTCCCCATTTCTTACCAACCTCCGATGGCTGCTTAAGTTCATGAGTTATGACTCTATCTATCAACCGGCCATCTTCATCTACGGAAATCGCTTCAGTCACTATATAGTTCTTACCCCGCCTCAGGTACTTATCTGCAATCCATGCGGTAACAATCAACCGCTTCCCAGCTCTAGGCGGGTTATAGCAATGAAAAGCACAGCGCGCATTCACTGAACCCGCATCTGTGTATTTAGAGTTGTATTGCCTAACATCGACCTTGTGAGAGATTGTAGGGAAGCTAGCTTCAGGATCCATAACTCCCTGCCTATAAGTATCAATCATATCTTGGGTCAATGTATATTCAAATTTGTCAAAAGTCTCTCCGACTTCTAACGCATCCCAATCAAGCTCAACTTTATTATCCAATTCAGACATAAATTTTCACTCTTTACTCATAGTATTAAAAGCCAATATCTGCATCTTTTGTTAAATCCACTTAACTGCAAATTTCAGATACTTTAAGAAACCGGAAAGTTATCTGGTACGAGGGCAACTATGCGGTGCGTCTAAACAGTATACCCGAGTAAATGTTTGGCTGCTATATGATTTATCTAGCCTAGCTTATACGTGACAAATCATTGACACCCAGAAGCTCTTAAGCCGGAGTTCAATCATTTGTTGGACATCATAAGAACTGTAAGATAAGTTTATACATACAATTATGGACGACTGAATCAACCTAGATAAATTAGGGTAATAAGATATGACTACACGTACTTCCTATTCTCTAAAAAAACCAATTGGAGTCTTTTACGAACATCCAGAATGGTTTAATCCCATGTTTGATGAATTGGATAAGCGGGGAATACCCTATGAAAAACTACTCGCCACCCAACATCATTTCGATCCTGAGGAAGAATCAAGTCAATATTCTTTAATTTTGAACCGCATGAGCCCGTCAGCGTTTACCAGGGGAAATGGTCACGCTATTTTTTATACACTTCAGTACTTAGCCCATCTAAAAGCCATTGGTGCTAATGTACTGAATGGTTATGATGCCTACGTGAATGAATTTTCAAAGGCTCGCCAACTGAAACTCCTCCACAACCTTGGCCTTAGACATCCTAAATCTTATGTCATCAATCATCCGTCTCAAGCGGTAATCGCATCTACGAATCTACGGTTCCCAATAATAATTAAGCCAAATATAGGTGGGAGTGGGGCCCACATCATAAAATTCAACACTCCCCAAGAGCTAGAAATTGCTGTCAACTCCGGTTCCATAGAATTGGGCATGGATCAAGCCGCAATACTCCAAGAATATCTAGAGGCCAAGGACAACCGGATTATACGCATAGAGATCCTAGGCGGAGAATTTCTATATGCAATACAAGTATTTTTAAGTTCCGGTGAATTCAACCTCTGCCCTGCTGATTATTGCAAGCCGTCCGATGAACCACAATCCATCAATAACACCCCCTTAGATGATCCAAACACAACCAACAGAGCACCGGTAGCAATCTTTAATCCTCCCGCTCAAATCATAGAGAATGCCAGGAAAATCATGGCTGCCAGTAACATAGAAGTTGGGGGAGTTGAATATTTGATCAATGAATCCGACGGACTTGAATATTATTACGACATTAACGCATTATCAAATTTCGTCGCAAACCCAATAGAGATCGTTGGATTTGACCCTTTCCCGTCTCTTGTCGATTTTGTAGTCAGCCGTGCTAACGAACCCTTGGCAGTTACTTTATGATATAAACCATTGAAAATATATAGAAGGAAAAGAGTATTGATAATGGAATCTAGGCCGCAACCCAATATATTATCCCAGTCCCTTGGGAACTATTCATTAATTACCACCATAGGAGCCAATCCCGGAGAAAGAGGGCCCTGGTCGTTGGTTTCTTCCATACCGAACTCTGATGTAGACATGTTAGGGCCATCGCCCGAATACCTTTCCGTAGCAGCCTGGGCTGCTTGAACTGTAGTTACAGTGGTAGGCGTAGCCTATCGTGGGAAAATACCTCTGGAAAACATTGAAGTAGATTTCGAAGTGGAACCTCTCGAACGGCCTCAAACAATCGGATTTGGAGTAAAGAAATCGATAATTCTACAGGGAAACATCAGCGACTCTGAGAAGGTCAGACTGGAGAGAGCAGCCGCCTACTGCCCAGTGGGGCAAGCCTTAACCAAGGGCTCCATAAAAATAGAAGACGAAATACGATGGGAATCCGGAGACGTCGCTGTGGTTCCATTAACTTCTGAGATTGATCAATCCTTATATACCCGTCTCGCGGCCGTACCGTCAGGGTCAGTTCATGGCCGTTATTTAATTGATACAAAAGAGTACAACGGCGAAGGAGAGATGGAACACGAGGGGGAAGTAGAGGTTTATGTAGCTAGCAATAACCTCACACGATCAAGCCGATGGAGCTTTCTTGCAGGGCACAGCTCAAACGGGTGGGTACCGCCTCCGTTTCCTTTCGCGCAAGCTGCCTGGACCGCATCTACTACGGCTACGCTAGATACACTGCTCCCGCAATCTCAAGCCACGGTAGGCCTCGTGATGGACCCGGCTGGAGGAAGAGGCCAGTCCCAGGGCAATGCAGCTGCCGGTAAGATTGGAGAGAGGAATATTAGGAGAATTGTGGGAATTGCGGGAAGCCCTCAGACTAATCCTGTTGAAGCGATCGGGGCGGCTTTACAAATGGACCCTATCACTGCTGCTTACCGCGGCGCAGGAATTGTCTTGGATGAGATAACCACTATTGAAAACATTTAGATTTAGCGATATCCCAAAACAATAAATCACATAGGCGATCACTGCCACTTGCAATCACTGACACCACATAAATTAAGCTTGGGTTTGTTTGGCGCTAATTGTTCGGGCGGCCTTGCGGTCACCACAATCCCCGAGAGGTGGGTAGCTAGTTGGGAAAATAACCAAAAACTAGCCGTAATGGCAGATACTGCCGGACTTGATTTCATGTTACCCCTGGGACGCTGGAAAGGTTATGGAGGCGAAACAGATCACAACGGGTCGAGTTTCGAAACATTAACCTGGGCGGCTGGGATACTTGCCAGCACAAATAACCTGCTGGCCTTCGGAACTGTGCATGTTCCTTTATTTAATCCTGTAACCGCCTCCAAACAAATTACAACTGCCCACCATATCGGCAAAGGGCGACTTGGCCTCAATATAGTTTGTGGATGGAATCCAAGCGAATTCAATATGCTTGGAGTAGATCTTGACGAACTTGAGAACCGTTATGCCCAAGGACAAGAATGGTTAGATATCCTACGGAGCACTTGGGAAGAAGGAGAATTCGACTTTAACGGGAAATATTACCGCGTTACTGGAACCAACCTTTACCCCAAGCCATACGCTGGCCAACGCCCAACAATATTATGTGCGGGATATTCTGAACAGGGACGAGATTTCGCAGCTAGAAACGCAGATATAATGTTCACTGCGATACGAGAGAACATCGACGAGGCACCGGCAAATATTGCGACCTTAAAATCCTTGGCCAAGTCTTATAACAGGCAAATTGGAGTCTTCACCAACGTATCCATCGTATGCCGTCCTAGTCAAAAGGAAGCTGAAGATTATTTTCATTATTACGCTATAGAAAACGCTGATACAGAAGCGGTAGAAAATATGGTTGTGGGCCGAGGTCTAGATAGACCCGGGGTAACCGAAGAACAACGTCACCGTTTTCGCAGGCACGCTGCTAGTGGCAACGGCGCCTTGCCAATTGTGGGAAATCCTGACCAGGTCGTATCAATAATGAAGAGTTTGTATGACTATGGTATCTCTGCACTGGCAATGGGATTTGCAAATTACATCGACCATCTACCCTATTTCGAGAGTGAAGTATTACCCAGGTTAGTTTCAGCAGGACTACGCGTAAACTAGCTTACGATACAGGAGACTTCATTCTCTTTCTGACATTGACCTCAAGCCTGGGAAGCCAACTGCTATCCGTGGTATAAACCCAGATTAACCACTCTAATATTGGAGTGACTGACCCACATGTTTGAGACGATCACTCCAATATTTAAGTACTCGAGTTAATAACTTTTAATATCACTTCCGATTTTAAGTCATTTCTACAGACTGGGAAGCTATCCCATATGTACCGTAAAAGAAATTGGCATAGTGAGTAGATCCGCCGGTAACAAATAGCAAATATTGTTCCGGGCTTTCGAGACAAGGGATAGTCGCATTCGGATCCTCTTCCAGCCTTTGCATTTCCTGATGATAAATCCATCTACCATCAGCATCTCTCGGGACATCTCGTTTCGCCAGTAGTTCTTTCAATGAAGTCCTGCAATGTTCATGCAACCACACTTGAGCATCATGTTTACTCATGCCAGCCTCAGCCATTATGACCGCACGGGAGGGGCTAAGAATGATCGGATGATATGGCCCTTGATATGGGACTCTCTTATTAGTGTGACCCACCTGAGCAGATTGTCTCCCTCGTAAATAACCCCCTGATCCAGCATTGGGATAAAACATCATCGATGCTAGGTTAGAAAGTGTATCTTCAGCGGATCGTGACCCAGAATCAATGATGTCGGTCGGTCCAGTTACCGTAACAAGAGTTACAACACTCTCGTCATTATCGAATCCTAGGTCAACGTGGTATGGTTGCCAGGGACTCACCTCTTCGTTTTCAGCTATACACATACCAAATTTAGTAGGTAACCCTATGAAATTAGGATCCCCTGTGCCTGCTTTGCAATAACCTATGTTTATCAAACACAAACGTAGAGCCCTACCGATAGCAGTATTAGCCGTATTAACAACCCCAGGACCCATTGCCGCTGTGCCAACGTTGATACCGGCCTTTTTAGCCACGGGCCCGTTCACTAATATTAACGGTGCCTCTGTATGACCTGACACCTGCATGTCTCTATGGTTTGACTCAGGTTGGCCCAAGCAATCAATAGCAGCTAGTAATACTGAGAACTGCTCAGGTTGGCATCCTGCCATAACGGCGTTGATTGCTATTTTTTCCACCGTCGCTAATCCGAACCCCGGTTCCATAACCATCACGACTTCATTCGGTTGTCGTTTAGTCCCTTTGAGCATGTTTTCTATGGATTCAGGAGTAGGTGGAATGATTGGCATTCCATCACTCCAGTCCCGTTCGGCAAAAAAGTGATTAACCGCGTTCAATCCAGACTGGCTGGGATCCATCTCTACTGTAAATAATTCACTGGATTTATTCGTGCCGTTGGGACCATTAACATTGGCAGTGATTTGAACTTCAGTGAGGCCCCTTATGATATCCTCAATCTGCTCGTCCACCATGTTCCTGATAAAATCTGCCTGCTGGCCGGTTGTAGCATGCGGTATAGTTACAAAAGCCGTAGTAGGTTGCCCCCATCCATCTACGCATGACTGCCAGGCCCGCGCGAAACTACGAGCAGCTATCCCCACTGCAGGAATACCAGCTTTCTCCACAGCCACCATGTCGTGGGCAAGCCACGACGTGCACCCACCTCAATGAGCAGTAGCCCCAATCACAGCATCCACTTCAGTGGCAATCTGAGCAGCTTCATCATCATCGATATGTACTCCCCTGCTCAAAATCGGTCTTCCTGACCGTAAATCGCCGCCGTATCTTTCGAATTTCACATCGGTATATCTTTCACTGATATGCTCCGCGACCCTATCAACCGCTATATCAGCGCCTCCGGTCATATTGTTATACAGTCCTATTGTTTTACCGTTTAAACTTTGAAGCCTCGGAGCCGGAGGAACCTTGAAATCGATTCTATCCGCGGCAGGGGACATAACCTGTATTTTCACGATAGTATCCCTCACTTATAATCAGGATTTTGCCTTAACATTACTAAGTACAAACCAGTTTAATATCTATATCTTGGGTATGATATATCAACTTAACCATACCTAATTGGTCGATCTATCGGCGCATAAATCCTTCCAAACGCTCCTTAGTCTTGGGCCAATCATCATCTGTAAAACCATATATTACGGTGTCCCGATGAGTGCCGTCTTTACGAATACGCTGCTTACGTAGTAAACCCTCTTGTACACCACCAATTCGTTCTACGGCCCTGCGGGAACGCATATTCTTTACATCAACATTCAGACTAACCCGATAAGCGCCCATCTCCTCGAACGCATGTTTGAGTAATATATATTTGCATTCGGTGTTAACCCCTGTACGCTGATATTCAATACCGTACCAACTAGCAATAGCAATAGTACGATTAGTTCTGTTTATCTCAGCATAACCGGTAGACCCTGCAAACTTTCCATCAGCCAAAGATATCACCGCAAATGGCAGGCGATGGCCAGCTTCCTGATCAGATAAACGTCCTTTAATCCACTCTTCAGCCTCAGCGATTACTCTCGGAGCATCCATCAAAAAGAACTGCCATATAGACTCATCTTGAGCAATATCCAATAGACCAGCAGCATGGTCCAGAGTTAAAGGCTCCAATCGAACAAGATTGCCCTGTAGCGTCATTGGTCTCGGATCAAACCTGTTATCAACCATTTGCTCCTCGCATTATTTAATTTCAACTTACAGGTCGTATTAACGAAGTTTAGGTCGGAAATCCGGCCGAATCAAATAATAACCAACGCAGTGTGCCATTTCTAATAATAGTGTCCATTCCCCCAAGGTTCCGTCGTTACTCACCAGATTCCTGAATGTTGCCTAAAATAGAAAATACGTGCCGTATCATTATACTTGTTTCCAGGTATTAGTTCTTTGTCATATACTAACATCTGTTTGGTACGAAATTTATTAATACCGGATGACGATTCTTTAAATGAACTTAGAACACATGGGACTCAGATGGGGCTATGTTTTCCTGCGCACAGCGTCACACATAGGAAATGAGGAATTAGAAGGACTAATGGTCCAAGCAGTTGAGATGTATCTGGCGGGCGAGGATTCAAGAGAAATTAAACAGCCTGATTACGAGGGCCGACTATACACCGAACGTCGGCACGAATTACTCGGTGGGTTTGGAGGTCAGCGATTCGATGCTGATTTAGAAACGGCACGGGGCAAAGATAATGCAACATTCCTAGTAAATGAGCAAACTGGAGGAGGGTCCGGGTTTTCCAAGAATTAAGTAGCTTCTACAAAACTAAATAGAGATCCTCTAACCGCTCGTGATCCAACCTACTTATGAAATTACATAAGTTGACCCATATGAGGAGAACTGAAATGACTGACCCTATAACTGCTTTATCCTGGAACGTAAACGGGTTGAGAGCAGCACACAAAAAAGGTTTTTTAGATTGGTTAAGCGCTACCTCCCCGGAATTTTTATGCCTTCAAGAAACTAAAGCACATGTTGAACAACTTCCTCTAGAGATTAAAGACATATCCGGCTATCACTCTTATTTCTGCTCTGGAGAACGGAAAGGATACAGTGGGGTAGCCATATACAGTAAAACAGAACCCATCTCAGTAGAGTACGGCTTCGGGATCGAAAAATTTGACAACGAAGGGAGGATTTTAGTCGCAGATTACGGTACGTTTACCCTAATAAACATATATTTCCCGAACGGACAATCTTCAGGAGACCGGCTGGACTACAAAATGGAATTTTACGACGCATTCTTAAATTTTGTAGACAACCTTAGCCAAGATGGAAAGGATGTCGTTATATGTGGTGATTGGAATACAGCTCACAAGGATATAGATCTCGCTCGGCCTAAGGCAAATGAAAAGACTTCAGGGTTTCTGCCAATGGAGCGGGAATGGATGGATAAATTCATCGACCACGGATATCTAGATACGTTCAGGATGTACCATCAAGAACCCGAGAACTATAGTTATTGGGATCAGATAACCCGAGCACGAACGCGTAATGTGGGATGGAGAATAGATTATTTCTTTGCAAACACATCGTTCTCAAATAGAGTTAACGAGGCATTCATTTTGTCCGACGTGATGGGATCAGATCATTGCCCTGTTGGGATCCAAATATCCTAGGACAGAGGTTTACAATTGGACAACCCTAGGAAATATACTTCCAATGGAATCTAATCACTGTATTGCAAACTATTACAAATCTAGGTTTTTGGAATTGGTGCCTAATAAGATAGAATGAAAAATATTAGAACGTAGGAGTAACCAAAGATGTCAGTCGATGTAGCAACGTCAATAGCTCGCATTTTGAAACAAGAGGGGATTGAATGGGTTTCGACGTTCCCTGTTTGTAGAGTCAATAACGCTTTAGGTAGGGAAGGAGTCCCTATGGTCATGATGCGCGATGATAGATATGCAGTAGCCTTGGCCGACGCATACTCCCGTGTGACCGCCGGTACAAAGATTGGCGTATGCACGTTTCAAGGGGGAGTCAACGCAGCAGGCATGCAATACGCCTATGCTGGCATAGCCCAGGCTTTTGAAGACGGATCTCCTGTTTTATGCATAACTGACGGTGTGCCAATCGGACAATCAGAAAACAGCCAGTTTGACGTCCCAGCCAGTTTGAAAACGGTATCTAAATGGTATGGATACATAGACGACCCAAAACGCGTTCCGGAATTCATGAGACGCGCTTTTACACTCCTGAGAACTGGACGTCCGGGGCCCATAGTAATAGCTGTCCCTGACCCAACCGGTGAATACGATGAAACGGCTGACCCATACATCCCAGTTAAGGGTTGGAAATCAAGTCCTGACTCAGATGATGTTTCCAGAGCATTAGAATTATTAGACCAATCTAAGAATCCATTGATATATGCGGGTGAAGGAGTCATATATGCGGGAGCTTCTAACGAATTAAGAGAATTTGCAGAATCCAAAAGCATCCCTGTTATCACCACTCTAAAAGGCAAGGGCGCATTCCCTGAAAATCACCCGTTGTTCGTTGGTGTGAGAGGAGATCAAGTCGAACAGTATTTGAATTCCAGCGATCTCATCCTCGCTATAGGATCTAGTTTATCACCAGGTAGATTTAGCCATGCTATACCCAATGCCACAAGCAAAACGATAATTCATTGCAACGTAGACGAGTTACATATAAACAAGATATACCCTACATCTCACGCGCTAATCGGCGATGCTCGTTTGACGTTAAAAGCCCTTATTGCACAATCAGGAACAGGGTCTTCGGATCCAGGTAATACAGAGAAGATTTACTCGGATATCCGGTCGGCACGTGAGACAGCTATGGCACCCTACAGGGAGGCAATGGCCTCAGAAGATAAACCCATCAACCCTTACCGTGTATACTCCGGATTAATGGAGGCTCTGGATCCCAATAACTCCTTCGTTACACATGAATCCGGCAATACCAGGGATCAGTTGAGTACCATGTACGACACAGTGGTTCCTAGAGGTTTTCTTGGGTGGGGAAACGTATCAACTTTAGGATTTGGCCTTGCAGGCGCTTTGGCAGCCCGGATTGCCGAACCCAATCGCCCTTCCATGGTAGTCACTGGTGAAGCAGGACTAGGATACATGCTCGGCAACTTAGAAGTGACTCTTCGACAAAATGTCGCAATCACTGTGGTCCACATAAGTAACGGTGGGTTTTCCGGATACGGTCCCGGGTTTTGGGGAACTGGCCATGATCCATACACCCACAGCGTTCTTGGGTACGATGATGTAGACATGTCCAAAGTACTGGGAGAACTAGGCTTATATACTGAGCGAGTTTACGAGCCGTCTGAAGTTGTCCCAGCACTAAAAAGGGCTGTCGATAAAAACTCCGCAGGACAACCAGCCTATATTGAGTTTATATGTAGCCAATATCCAATCTACGGTAGCTGGGTTGGAAGATAACTGAAAGGATTAGTGTCGGGCCGAGGGGTGGGTGATCAGAAATTCCCAGTTCAGCCACCCCTCGAGCCTGAAAATCTCACCGCAAGTATAAGTAATCCAGATTTATTATTGCTTTTCTAGACGTATGAGCTCTCGGGTTGCTATCAACCAATTCAGAATCTGTTCTGATTGATAATTAAACTCAACTAGATCGTCTACGTCTAGTAACCCGAGGAATTTATCCGGATCAGTACCAATACTCTCTTCGTACAGTTGGCAAACCAACTCTCTTAACGATAATTGATCTTGCCCAGCAACAACCTCAGTATCGGAGCTAGATTGGTAAAAGGAGTCACTGGGCCAGAGTATATTATCAGCCTGCCCAATCGTATTACGCCGCTCCGATTCAGAGTCCATTTGGAGTTCTTCCCAGCTGTAAACAGTCCTGTCAACCAAGTATAGGTTAGCTAGATCTGCCGGCACACACCACTCCCTATAACCCTTCCCTTCCTCAAGCCATTCATAATTCGTTAATTCTATATCGGGTATGTCTAATACGAAGTAAGTTTCGGAGCTCACTCCTTCATTCTCATCAAGAACTACGTTACTAAAAAAGATACCTGTGGTATTGACAGGATCACCTGTGACGGCGTTAAACAAACCAAAATTGCTGGTTAAATCCTGAAATCCGTCAGCCAATATCTGGTTGGCATTATATCTAGTAGCACCATGATAAAGTTTCATTAGCTTAGTGACTCACTGTTTTATTACTTTACATTTAGTCTAAGAATATCCCATTTAACGGGAATGTCGCCGACGCCTAGCAAATTATAGCTGCATATTAACCAAGTATAGATTACAACTCCAGAGATCAAATAGCATGTCCCCGCATTTAATCCTTATATACGTATTCCCAGCCAGAGAGTTTCGTCCCTTGATAGTATATTATCTAAGCGAACCATTAAAAATGGAGAGAAGATGTCGAATCAGACCAATGATTCTTATGTGGAAGTCAATGGAGGCAAAATTTGGTATGAAATAGTTGGTGATGGACCTGGTTTACCATTAATTACTCTCCATGGTGGGCCCGGATCAACTCATTTTGGGCTAGAACCTTTACGTGCCATAGGTGCCGATAGACCGGTCGTCTTTTATGACCAACTAGGATGCGGAAACTCTGACCGTCCGGACGATCCCCAACTTTGGAAAATAGATCGGTTCGTTGAGGAATTGCTCCAACTTCTTAAATCAATAGGATTTCAACAATTTCATTTGCTGGGTCACTCCTGGGGAACTATGCTCGCGTTAGATTACTATCTGTCCCACCCTATGGGGGTAACCAGCCTAATTTTATCAAGTCCTTGCTTGAGTGTTCCTCTTTGGTTAGCTGACTGCAACAAGTATAGAAAGGAATTACCCGTTCAAATACAAGAGAAATTAGAATATCATGAGAAAAATGGATCCACAGACTCTGAAGAATATCTCAACGCTACCAAGGAATTTAATAAACGCCACGTGTTACGGCTCGAAACGGTCCCTACTCCGGTCTTGAAAGGCCGCGAAAATCGGGGTAAACAAGTATATAAGACAATGTGGGGCGATAATGAATTTTTTATGAACGGCAATTTAAAAGATTATGACAGAACTCAAAGGTTAGCTTCAGTCACAATACCATCCCTGTATTCTTGCGGTCGATTTGACGAGGCATCTCCTGACACAGTCAAAACCTATGCTGATCTAACTGCTAACTCCCAATTTCACGTTTACGAAAACAGTGCACATATGCCCCACTGGGAAGATACCGTTGAATATTTATCAACCATCAGCGATTTCTTAGTAAGATCTGAAAGTCGCTAAGGCCAGCAACATTTACCGTTATGAATCACATAACGTATTGCATTGATCTTTTAACGGGACCATTTGGTCACCCTCATCGGAAATCCGGAAACCTCTCGGTATTTCTAAAAATACCGACAACCGGTACAATAGTCGCCATCGATACTCATTTGTCGAATCCATACGCCTACCACCCATCAGATTAAATGGAATTAGCGTCAGTACAAATAGAAAATGATATCCTTATTGCCTCGGTAGATGGCAAAGATTTATACGCCGATATATGCCACCCCATAAATAAAAGCGATCTAGTTCCCGCTATTATATTTTTCCCGGGTGGTAGTTGGTTTACCGCGAATCGAGGCAACCTAAAAGAAAGATTTGCTATACCTTTAGCGAAGCGAGGTTATCTTTGTATCACAGGCGAATACCGAGTTACTGAAGAAGCCCCATGGCCAGCCCAAATACTCGACGTGCAAAAATATATTTCATGGACCCGATGTAATTCTAATAAATTGAACATCAATTCGTCTAAAATAGCAGTAGCGGGCAAGTCTGCAGGTGGACATCTGGCATTATTAGCCGCAGGTTTTTCTGAAAATCCGGATAATGTTCATGAGAAGGACAGAAACCCGGTTAATCCTACTGTTAATGCTGTTATAGGGATATCTGCCGTTTCCGATTTAGGTGAAGTCATTGGCCGTTCCGACTTAGCACCAGTTTTGGGGGATAACCCCTCCTCAGAAATGATAGACTCCGCTAACCCTATAAAAACAGTAACCGGCGAATATCCTCCTACTATACTTTTTCACGGCACATCCGATGACCGGATTCACCATTCTATGACACTAAGAATGTACGACAGATTGGAAAGCAATGGAGTACCTACTGACCTGTATTTATATGCAGGTCAAAACCATTCGTTTGACAGCGATCCAATATTCACAGAGACCATTTGTGATAGCATCGACCTCTTTTTATCCAGATATTTATAGCAACCAAGGGAAGGAGATACATGGCTACGACCCAATACGACATCAGCACTTACTTGGACGAAGCTAAAGCATTAGCACAAAAAGTTGCGAAAGTGAGTGACAAAATAGACCATGATAGGCAAATACCCACGGACCTGGCCAATGAAATGGCTGACAAAGGTTTTTTCCGTCTATTGTTGCCGGAATCACTGGGTGGGGCAGAGTTAAAACATCCTGATTTCCTTCAAATTCTAGAGATCTTTGCAAACGTTGATGGAAGTACAGCATGGTGTGTCAATCAAAATAACGTTTTTTCCACGAACTCGCTGCGGATGCCTGAAGATATTGCAAAAGAGATATGGGGCGAGCAACGCGCAGTGGTAACTAACGGTCCACCCACTTCGCTATCTCAGGCAATACCGGTAGACGGAGGATACAAGTTAAGTGGTAGGTGGCATTTTAGTAGCGGCATGGACCACGCAACGTGGATAGCAGCTATGGCTCCTATTAGTGACGGCACCGGATCAAAAGACGCTTCCAGAGACCGTACTGGAGCACGGATCATGCTTATACCCAAAGACCAAGTAACCTTTTTGGATCTGTGGCAGGTTAATGGCTTACGTGGGACTGCTAGTTTTAGCTACGAGATCGAGGATCTTTTTGTGCCAATGGATCACACCTATGATCCTACATGGACTCCAAGGAACATCACCGGTGTATATGCTATACCGACTACACTTTTATTCGCCACTGGATTTTCGACTGTTGCCTTAGGTGTTGCTCGGTCAAGTCTTGACTCAGCTATATCTATAGCAGGTGAAAAGGTGCCAGGCAGAAGCAGTAGCCTGCTCCAAAGCCAACCTTCTACCCACCGTGTTATAGGAGAAGCAGAAGCAATTTGGAAAGCCTCTAAAGCATTCTTGGGACAAAGTGCTTCTGCGGTGTGGGAAAGCGCTTATAAAAAGCAATCTCTAACTACCGAGGAACGCATAAACCTAAGGTTAGCGACAACTCATGGAATACGCATGGCAGCTCAAATAGTTGATATGACATATAACCTTTGTGGTACAGATGCAATATTCGAACGAAATCCCATACAGCGTAAATTCCAAGATGTTCATGTTATGACGCAGCATACGCAAGGCCGTTTTAGCAATTACGAAACCGCCGGCCAGTTCTTTTTAGGATTGGAACCGTCAGGGAATTTCTAGTGAATATACTATATCTCAGGTGTTAACCTGCGGCATCAGAAAACAGGGATGTAACTAGTTATGACAAATGCTAAATCAGGTTTAATAATACTGGTAGCCCAAGATTTATTCTTCTTAGGCAGGATAGATTCCTTGGCTTCCCCGTTAGGATTTGAAGTTAATCGTGCCAGCACCCAGCACGATTTCGTACAACAAATCAGTGCTACTCATCCAGAATTAATATTAGTAGATCTGGAATGTGAAGAATCTTTATGGATCGGTGCGTTAGAACACATTAAACAAATTAATTTCGACAACCCCGTTATATCCTACGGGCCACATGAAGACCTAGACAAGTTCAAAAAGGCGGAAGCTCTCGGATCTAATATGGCTCTAAGCAAGGGGCAATTCACTCGCGATTTGCCTAAGATCTTAAGCGAATTGAAGTCTTAAAATACGACTATAAAAGAGATACGGCAGGTCCCATTAAAACTAATACCTAACTAGCTAATGGTTTAGGTCCTTGTACGATCTCATCACCGGTTAGCAGATTATTCATACCATTAACTGAAGAGGCTAATGATTCCAATTGTGTCATCGCCGTTGGTTCAGAAAGTTTGCCATCTGAGAAATGACTAGACTTCAAATAAACTAGTCCAGGTATTGTTTGAGCTCCAAACCAAGCTAAAACAGGCCGTAATTGTGTATCAACAGACAAATAGTGATGGTCAGTAGCACCCATGGCTATCAATCCACATGCCTTTCCTAGAAAACCCTCGACAGGCACCAAATCAAAAAGGTTTTTTAAAGCACCGGTGAATGTCGCTCGAAAAACGGGCGTTGCTATCAGAAACATATCCGCCGACAAAATCCTAGCTACAACATGCTCAGTGTCATCTTGATAATCTGCCAATTCCCTCCCGTCGGCAAAGGACATCTTGAAATCACCTAGATGCATAAGGTCCGTTGTGAGGGAATTATCTTGCTCTCCTACATGATTCAACGCGTACTCCAGAGCATGATACAGTCTGCCCGGGTAAGTCACTGAACCGTGGATGCCAAGTAAAGTTGCCAAATCAATTCTCGACTGAAGATTTCGCGCTTTTATTCTTTGGTTCTACAAAATTGTTCCTTGGCACTTCCAATCCTAGATTACCATGTAACGTATTTGACTCATAATCTGCCCGGAATAAATTTCTTTCTTTCAAAATAGGAAGAACATGATCAACAAATTCATTGAATCCATCCGGTAGAACTGAATTATTCATCATAAACCCGTCCGCAGCTCCGGCTTCAAACCATTCTTGCATGGAGTCAGCTATATGGGTGGGAGTTCCCAAGAAGGGTGGTCTGGGAGTAGTAGACCTGATGGCCATCTGCCTTAGTGTTAAGTTTTCGTCTTTTGCTAATTGTTTTATCCTGTCAGTAGCACTTTCCCAACCGTTGCGGCCATAGTTACCGAGATCTGGAAAAGGATCATCCAGTTCGTATTTAGAAAAATCCAAGTCGTTGAAATATCTCCCCAAGTAATTTAAAGCATCTTCTATTACCACTAGGTTAGCGATTTCTTGATATTTCTCTTCCGCCTCACTGATGGTACTTCCTACTATCGGAGCAAAACCTGGAAGGATCAGGATATCATTTGGGTCTCGTCCATGGGATTTCGCTCTACCTTTGACATCTTCATAAAAATCCGCAGCATCTTCTATGGTCGCCTGACCGGTGAACACTGCATCAGCATGGAGGGATGCAAATTCCTTACCGGCCTCGGACGATCCGGCCTGTATCAAAATTGGCCTACCCTGAGGCGATCTGGAGATATTTAACGGACCCTGAACTGAATAAAATTGTCCAGAATAATTCAGCCTATGCATTTTGTCAGGTTCAAAAAATTTTCCGGACCCCTTTTCTCTTACAAAAGCATCATCTTCCCAAGAATCCCATAACCCTTTGGTAACGTCGACAAATTCGTGCGCCATTTTATACCGCAAATCATGTTCTGGATGGTCTGCCCTACTATAATTTAGGGCCGAACCTTCGAGAGGAGATGTAACAATATTCCAACCAGCTCTTCCACCACTGAGGTGATCAATAGATGCAAATTGTCTCGCAACTGTAAAAGGATCACTGTAGGTGGTAGATAGCGTCGCAGCCAGACCTATCTGGCTAGTCTCCATTGCCAAAGCCGCCAGTAACGTCAGGGGCTCGAAACGGTTCAGAAAATTGGGGTGGGATTTTTCACTGATATATAGGCCGTCCCCAAAAAACACAAAATCTAATTTGGCAGCCTCCGCCTTCTTAGTTAAAGCTTTATAATACTCTAGGTTAATCGCTCCATCAGAGACCGCATTAGGGTGTCGCCACGAAGCCATGTTGCTACCCGTCCCTGCTAAAAACGCACCTATATGCAATTGAGTTCGGCTACCCATCTTAAACCACCGCCATAGAATGATATCTCTTTCCCGAAGTCCATAGCTAGAATCGGATTTAGGTTACTTAGTTAAACACCTCTGCCAGCAACCTGTATGACCTTAATCGTTTAGGGAAATCCCCAATGGCTGTGACTATAACGAACTCATGAACATCGTAGTGATGACTGATATCGTTAAGTCTCTGTTCAATCGTCTTCTTGGATCCATGGAGAACAGCAGGAGGCTGAACCGTTACTGTGTATTCCACGTCAACCTGTCTCCCAAATTCATGAGCTGCTTCCTCAGATCTCACTGTAAAAGATCTCCCGTCTTTCAGCTCTATTCGGACTACCTTAATATCCGCCGCCAATAAAGCTGCTTCTTTTTCAGTATCTGCTACAACTACAGGTAATGCTAACATGACCTGGGGATGAATATTGGGCGACGATTTGAACGTACTCCTATATTTTCCCACCGATTCCGACATCACCTTTTCGTCGTTATTTAGGAATAAGGCAAACACATATGGCAAGCTTAATGCAGCAGCCAATCCAGCACTATTAGCGGTTGTACCAAGCATAAATATATCAGCAGGACTAGGGGGCGAAGGACTAGCCTTTAAGCCATACAAGTTGCTATCTGGAGATAAATTATCGTGCAGGAATTGGCTGAGTTGAACTACTTTTTGACTCAACGAATCCCGACTAATCGAAGGTTCTTGTTGAAGTGCGCTAGTAGACTTTGGAAGCCCACCAGGCCCACCACCAATCCCCAGATCGACTCTACCTGGTGCCAACGTAGCTAGAACATTAAAATTTTCCGCTACTTTATAGGGACTATAATGCTGGAGCATAACGCCCCCGGAACCTACTTTGATAGTTGATGTTTTAGCTAATATATGGGAGATCAAAACTTCGGGAGACGAACTCATTACGCTATTAGATCCGTGATGTTCTGCCACCCAGAATCTATGGTAACCCCATTCTTCCGCCATTTGAGCGAGCTGGATAGTGTTCCTTAAAGCGGCAGAGCTGGTTTCGTTTCCGTTAGCTGGACTTTGATCCAAAACACTTAGTCTCAATTAGTCATATCCCACAAGAGTTCTAAAAGGGTATCCAAGCAAAATTATTGGAACATCTAGTGGATTATACACCCGCCAGCCAGCCCAGACATCGGATGGATCTCTGTCTTCCTTGACCCTGAGAAATCGACCTGCTAGGCTTCGAAAGTCGACACACTCATAATCTATTGGATACGAGATTTAATGCGAGTTGGGGTGATATCTGACACACATGGCTACATGGACCCAAGAGCGCTGCTCTTATTACAAGAAGTTGACCACATTATTCACGCAGGTGATATCGGAGATTACACAATAATATCCGAACTAGAACAGATTGCCCCCGTCACAAGAGTCAGGGGGAACGTTGATCGAGAAGGACAGTCGTCCCGCTGCCCAGATGTCGAAATTTTAGAACTGGCTGGATTCAAAATATACCTGACACATGAGCTCAAACCACCCAAGACCATACAAGATCCGATATTGCATAATTTGCAGTCAGAAGATTTCAAAATAGTTATTTATGGACACAGTCACATTGCTTATCAAAAAACGTGGAACGACATTCTATTCTTTAATCCTGGTGCAGCCGGTAAAAGAAGATTCAAAATAATCCCATCTATCGGTTTATTACTCCTAAAAGACTCTATTGTCGAATCAGAAATAGTCACTCTATAAATCTGGTTTGATTATCTTAATCAATTAAAGGAGAAATCATATGGAAGTTTTCGAATGTATCAGGAGACGTCGAACAATCAGAGAATATAAAAAGGATCCAATCCCTGAAGATGTTTTGGAGAAAATATTGCAAGCAGGCAGGTGGTCGCCAAGTTCGAGCAATTCCCAACCTTGGCACTTCATAGTCGTTAAAGACCCAAATATCCTGTCAGAACTCGGGAGAATCGCTACACAGGGTCCTTTCATCAGCGATGCGGCACTGGCAATAGTAATTGTGATGGAAAATGCGCCCAGGCCACAATTAGATGCCGGTAGAGCTATCCAACAAATGGAACTAGTAGCATGGTCAGAAGGTCTAGGCACATGCTTTGTGGGAGTCCGAATAGAAGAACAACAAATAGAAGTAAAAGAACTTCTCAATATCCCATCAGACCTAGAATTGATCACAATAATGCCTTATGGATACAGATCAACCTCCATCAGCCGAGTGGGTACCCCGCGAAAAGATTTAGCAGAGATGGTTCATCGCGAAAAATTTGGGGCTCACTAGAAAACAGATTTCACCCAGGCCTATAGTTTGTTCGTTACCATATACAGCCACGAAGATCCTGCGCCAAATGGTTCAAGATCCAGAGACCCGAAAGCCTTATGGCTGCCAAATCCGGCTGAGTACAACAATTCAGAAATCTCCTTAAATGTGTACAATCGAAGCGATAAATGTTTAGTTTCCACGATCCCGTCTCGGAGGAATGTCCAATCCGATTCAACACGGCTGCTTAAATAATCAAATTGCCTTTCCTCTAAGACAATCAAGTCACCGACTCGCCACCATTCTTTATCTTGAGACTCTATCTCAGGCACTCTCGTTTCGACTAGTGGAGTATCTAATATGAATGGAGCACCTGGTTTTAATGATTGGGCAATAGTTTTCAAAAACTTAGCATTAGACTCATCATCAAAGTACCCAAAGCTATTCCACCAGCAAAAAGCTCCATCGTACTTATTAGGCAACTGGATATAACGCATATCCTGGCATATCCAGTTGATAACCCCTGGTGACTCGGGTGTTGAACAGGACGCGTAGTCTATTAGAGATGCCACAAAATCTAGGCCCGTCATATTATATCCACGGGTGGATAAGACAGACGACAGACGTCCCCCTCCGCAGGGAACATCTAAAACGTTCGAGTGAGGTTCCAGAGAAAGTATGGACTCAATGAAATCCGCTTCCAGTTCGGTCTGAAGGGCATCCCTTGAGTTCTTAACAAACTCAAGGCACAGTCCCGAAAAAAATTCTGCCCACCAATCCACATCGGGCATCATCCTGATAGCCTGCACTGTCCAGATGTCACTAAAGTCCTTTCACAAATGGAGATATAGTAGAAAATTATTTAGATGTTTTTAATCTGCCAAATCTCGGGAAACTTGATCAAACCCTTTGTCCAAGGCTCCCAAAATTTCGTCTATTTCTCCTGATGTCACACACAGAGGCGGCATAATATTCATCATATCTCCCCCTCTAAGAAGAATTCCTTGATCCGAGAAAGCTTGGGTAAGCCTTGAAGCCAGCTCAGCCTCGGGAGCAAAATATTCTTTCGTTTTTCTATCCTTTACGACTTCTAACCCGCAGAACAATCCTAACCCTCTAACATCTCCAATAATTGCGTGTTTGTCCTTTAATTCTTCTAGTCCATCCAAAAGATACCTGCCCATTTTCGCCGAATTATCCGGCAGGTTCTCACGTTCCATTATTTCTAAGTTTTTTAGAGATGCGGCTGCCGCTACTGGATGCCCTCCGAAGGTGATCACATGCCGAAAAGCAGCTTTTTGACTTCCTACAAATGAATCGGCTATCGCTTTTCTGACAATTGTTCCACCCATTGGGATATAGCCACTCGTAATCCCCTTAGCAACTGTCATCATATCCGGAGTAATTCCCCAGTGTTCACAGGCGAACATTTTGCCAGTTCGTCCAAAACCTGTTATCACCTCATCTGCTATCAACAAACAACCGTATTTATCACATATCTCTCTCAGTCGAGGCCAATAATTGGGAGCAGGTACGATAGCACCCAAAGGGCTTGATACCGGCTCTGCCACTACAGCTGCAACCGTCTCTGGCCCTTGAAACAAGATCATTTCTTCAACGGCGTTAACACAACGTTCCGCACAATCCTCAGGAGACTCCCCTCCCAATTCACACCTGTAGGGATTAGGCTGAGGCACATGAAAACATCCTGCTAATAGAGGCTCATAATCTACTTTAGGAAAATGTGACGAACTGCCCAAGGCTAGAGCCCCGAATGTAGCACCATGATAAGAACCCTTCCTACTGATAAATTTTATTCTTGATGATTCACCCATGCGCTTGAAATAGGCTCTAGTCAATTTCATAGCCGTTTCGACTGCCTCGGATCCTCCACTGGTAAAGAAGCAACGCGATAAATCTCCTGGAGTGATATCAGCTATCTTTTCCGCTAATCTTACCGCTGGCTCCGTAGTAGTCCCTAAAGGCATATATGTAAGTTTCAGCATTTGTTCGTAAGCGGCATCAGCTATCTCTGTCCTGCCATAGCCTACGTTTTTCAACCAGAGACCTGACATGGCATCTATATACGTATTACCTAATGCATCCGTAACTTGGCAGCCCTTGCCCTCGACGAAAATTTGAGGCTCTCCTTTTTCTGCCATATCGCTGGGCTCTCTAAGATAAACCCATAAATGTTCTAATGCGGAATCCTGTAGTTCTTTAATCTCAGCATCTGAAGAAATAGTCATGCTCACGCTCCAAATTTTGAACAACTAAAAAGATAGTTTGTCCCACGAAGTCATTATACTTGCAACCAATCAAGTCACAATACCAGATGGTCCCTATAGCATCAAGAAACCATGGTTAAATACTTGAAACGGATTCATGTTTCACACATGAACATGAGTCTAGCTAAATAGCACCTATTCTTGTTAATTCATTGTTGGTTAATAGCAAGACACAGACAATCATTACTCTTTACAGGAGAAATCTCAGGTGGTACTTTCGGCTGTATGCAATAGTAATATCGGAGCATAGTACCTCTTTATGAAAACCCTTAATATTAACTCCAAAAGACTTAATCAAACTCTGTCCGAACTCGGGACCATCGGATCCACTTCACAGGGAATGCAGCGGCTAGCTTTTACCCAATACGACATAGAAGCACGTGACATGACTCTTTCCTTAATGAGTGGAGCCGGTCTGAATACGCGAATAGATACCGCGGGAAACATCATTGCCCGAAAAGAAGGAACGTCCCCGGATCTAGCGGCTATTGCCTTGGGATCCCATATAGATACAGTCCCAAATGGAGGCAAATATGACGGTGCTTTGGGGGTAATAGGTGCAATAGAAGTCGCTCAAATCCTAGAGGACACTCAAACTAAATTACGCCACCCTCTGGAAATTGTTGTTTTCACAAACGAAGAAGGGACCAGATTCAAACGTTGGCTTTTTGGTAGTAGAGCAATGGCAGGGTTACTGGAACCGGACGACGAAACCGCAGCTGACGAAGAAGGCATTCCCATGAGTTCTAGGCTAGGAGATATAGGGGGAAATATGCTTCAGATCAGTAAAGCACCGCGCGGCCGATCTGAGATAGCTGCCTATTTTGAGCTACATATAGAACAGGGCCCAGAACTGCATCAATCCGGGATTCCTATCGGGGTTGTAACAGGGATAACCGGTCGGTGGGTATATGGAGTCGAAATAATCGGAGTAGCCAACCACGCGGGCACAACTCCTATGCATGGTCGTCGAGACGCATTAGTTAGTGCTTCTCAGCTGGTTTTAGCTGTACAAAGTTTGGCATCTGAATTAGAGATCTGTAGAGTCGGCACTGTCGGCAATATCCAGTCATATACAAATGCCGCCAATGTTATACCTGGCCGGATTAGCCTCGGGGTAGAATTCAGAGACGTGGACATGAGATGCCTGGCAGAGGCAGATCAAGAATTCCACAAAATAGCAAAACAAATTGAACAAACCGAAGGTGTTAATATCACCATCACCAGATTCGAGAATACTGAATCAGTTCAAATTAACCAATCTATGCAAAATCTTGTGGAACAAGCAACGGACCTAACCGGTCTAAATTACAAGCACCTTCCGAGCGGAGCAGGACACGATGCTCAAGCAATGGCAAACATAACCGACGCCGCCATGGTTTTTGTTCCTAGTGTCAATGGAATCAGCCACGCGCCCGACGAATATTCTACTCCTGAAGATTGTGCCAACGGAGCCCAAGTTCTCTTGAACTTACTCATGCTAGCCGATGAAAGGGTATGAGGGATTGGATATTAAAAAGTACGGAGAGGTAAGATGCCATGACATTTGACCTTGCAGACCAATTTTTACATCTATATTTCCAAGCCAATCCACTAATTAACTATCTAAATCTGGCCAGTCCATGACTAACAAAATTCTTAACCAACTATGGTCGCCAATAGCTGCTTTGACCAGTCATTGGGAAGGAAAGGTTAACGCGCAGATATGCGTCGGAATCAGTAATGCGTCAATCGTACCTGAAAAACCTCGAGTATTAGTTCAAATATATAAAGAAAATTATAGTCATACCCTCATATCGCAAAGCGGAGCATTTGCTTTGAATTTTTTATCGCTTGAAACTACCGAACTAATAAAACTCTTCGGTTTTTCTTCAGGCAGACACACTAACAAATTAGGGAATGTCTCCTATACTAAGAAAACCACCGGCAGTCCAATTTTAGACAACTGCATCGCATACCTCGATTGCAAAATAATAAATGCGATGGACGCAGGGGATATGACCTGCTATCTAGCGGATGTATTGGAAAGCGACACGTTGCAAAATGGTCCCCTTTTACGAATACGGGAAGCGAGGGAAGCTATCCCCGATGAATGGAATATAGAGTGGGACCACCATAATCAAGATAGCATTAACACATCGCGTGAAATAATTGGTAAGATAAGCTACACACCTTGGCAAACTCCATGAACAAGTGCTAATTCAATCAAATATAAATATATAACACCGGAGGATTTCACATGGGTACTTTTCGACTCTACACCGGCAGTGATAATGAATCACATATAGATCCAGTTGATCTTTCCCAGACACCTGACTGGATGCAAGCTCAAGACACCACTCACATAACCTTTAGAGAGGCCCCAGTCGGCAATTTCCAAGATTGGCATCCTGCTCCCAGGCGTCAATACATAATAATCGTGTCTGGAGAATTAGAGATAGGCCTAAGCGATGGAACAAAACACGTCTTTGGGCCAGGAGATGCCAGGTTAGTTGAAGACACAACTGGGAAGGGTCATACCACAGCGACACATGGGACAATCCCATGCGTAACAGCCACGATACCCTTAGCCAACCAGTAGGATTTCTATGCCAATTAATCGCGTCAGCATTACAGATTCGCTGAACGCATTCTGTAACGACACAGATGCCTACTTGCAGGGGATCCCCAACGGTTCCTTATCCTCATTAACCTTTGCGGCAAAGGATATATTTGATATCCAAGGTTATATAACCGGCGGTGGCAATCCAGATTGGAAGTTGTCACAAGTACCGGCTGAATCTACCGCTTGGGCCGTGCGGGTCTTAGTAGAAGCGGGAGCCACTATGGTGGGCAAAACATTGACGGATGAGATTACCCGGGGGATTTTCGGAGAGAATTCCCATTATGGGACACCAATAAATACTAATGCTCCCGGCAGAGTCCCTGGTGGTTCGTCAAGCGGATCAGCTTCGGCGGTAGCCGGGGGATTAGTTGACTTTGCTTTAGGTTCTGATACAGGTGGATCAGTTAGAGTCCCTGCCAGTTTCTGCGGGCTATATGGTTTAAGGCCTACCCATGGTAGGATTTCGTTAGACGGGGTACTTCCGCAATCAAGCAGTTACGATACTGTGGGGTGGTTTGCCAGAGATCCTGAGACCTTTGCCCAAGTTGGTTCAGTTCTACTGCAATCTGAAAGTCGTAATAAATTACCTAGCCACGTATTGATAGCCGAAGATGCCTTTGCTCTATTGGACAATAATGTTTCAGAGGCTCTACAGCCTGCGGTTCAGAAAATCTGCACTCTGATTGGCGACCATTCTTCAGTTCGTCTAGCTCCAACCAATTTATCCGAATGGCGTGATCAACAAGGAACACTGCAGAGCAACGAAGCCTGGGACACCGTACGAGAATGGATCGATCTAACAAACCCGAGATTTAGTTTTGAGGTAACCGAGAGATATGTCCTAGCAAAACATATCTCTGCAGATGATATTAACTCCGCGGAGCAAATCAAGGCTCAGGCAAAAGATCGTATCAGTGAATTGTTGATCGATGGAGCAGTGATTTGTTTACCTACTACAGTTGGGGCTGCTCCTCCAGTTGGGCAAAAGTTGTCAGAACGAACGGAGTTAAGGTTGAAGACCAGCCAGCTTACGTGTATCGCAGGTACAACAGGTGGCCCTCAAATTAGCCTGCCACTTACTCGAGTTGGTGGGCTACCTGTCGGAATCTCCCTTTTAGGCTCACCGGGTGACGATGAGATGCTAATAGAAATCGCACGCCAATTGTCTCCATAATGGGTAGCGACCCATACTTAAATAGGCCTCCTATCCCAATCATGCACTAATGACTAGGATGTGAAACAAGAGGGGAAAACCATTAACGCTGATACAGTTATCCTAAACTCAAACATAATAACCATGGATTCATCCAATCCCAAAGCGCAAGCTCTAGCGATCTTACACGGCCGACTGATAGCTGTTGGATCAAATTCTGATATATCAAATTATGTTGGGCCAGAAACAGAGATTCTAGAACTCCCCGGTAAGACCGTTCTGCCTGGGTTTATTGATGCCCATATCCATGTCCTAAACAGTGGGATAAGACATGTCATGGCAGCCGACTGTGATCTACCGAGTATCACCGACATTCAAGAAGCTTTAAAACAACAGGCGAATAAAACACCACCGGGCGAATGGGTCCAGGGGTTCAAATTTGACGACACCAAAACCATAGAAAGTAGGTTTCTTAATAGAACAGACTTAGACACGGTCAGCACCCAACATCCGATCATGGTAGCTCATAGAGCTGGTCATATTTACTACTTGAACAGCAAAGCATTGGAGCTTGCTTCTTTCAACAACGACACATCTGATCCTCCCGGAGGAAGGCTGGGGCGTCTCCCCGGCAGCAACGTCTTGAACGGGGTGATTTATGAACGTGCCATTGAGCCTGTAAGGTTTGGGTTAATACCGCCCGAGACAGAAGAAATTCGTCGAGAAGGCTTGAAATTAATCTGCCAAATGCTAAACAAAGTAGGTTTAACAAGTGTTCACGATGCAAGAGTTACTAAAGATGAATTTCTTACCTATCAAAACGGTAAGGAAGCCGGCGACCTAACTCTAAGAGTGTATGCTCTGTTATACCATCCTCATTTTGAATCCGCGCGAGCTACCGGATTAAAAACGGGTTTAGGGGATGATATGCTGAAACTAGGAGGCATTAAGATGATAGCAGATGGGGCCATCGCGGCCCGAACTGCGTATATGTCCGAACCTTACATAGGGACTCCTTGCGATTGCGACTACGGCATACTTGCTATGGATGCTGAAGAAACCGAAAATATGGTTGTACAAATCCATCGTGCAGGATTTCAAGTCTGTATACATGCAAATGGAGACCTCGCAATCGATATGGTCTTGAAAGCCTATGAAAAAGCACAAACAGAATATCCTAGAGTCAACCCACGACACCGGATAGAACATTGCACCTTGGTCAACCCTGATATTCTTAAACGCATGCATGACTTAGGAGTAATTGCCACCCCATTTTGTACATATATTTACCATCACGGTGAGAAGATGCAATTTTTTGGCAGGGACCGGTTAGAGTGGATGTTCGCTCAAAGATCCTTCATAGACTACGGAGTCATATCTACGGGAGCAACGGATTATCCCCCGGGGCCTTATGAACCCCTGATGGGTATACAAGCCTGTGTAACCAGGACCGATAGTAATGGCAATCTTTGGGGAGGGTCCCAGAAAATATCGGTAGAAGAAGCTCTGAAATTATATACTTTACACGGAGCCTACGCGTCGTTTGAGGAAGATTTGAAAGGATCTCTAGAGGCTGGGAAATTAGCGGATATCGTAGTCTTAGGGGATGACCCATTGACGGTAGACCCCTTTAGCATAAAGGATATTCCGGTGGAACGTACGATCCTTGGTGGTAAAACCGTATTCTGTTCCTAACCTAACTTTTCTCTTAGGATAGAAGATAAAGTTTGGGAAGATTGTTTTAAATAAATCCCTTTCCTAGCACAGACGCAAATATTTATAAGTGCTATTATTGATCAGACCCACATTACATAAAGATCACTAAATGTGATGCCATGGCCCGGTTTCCAACTGCGATACGCAGGAGATTTTATGGAGAAAGTATCTATCCAGGAGGCTTCTAGGCGTCTACATATTGCAACCTCTGAAATAAGGGATTGTATCAGGATGGGAGAACTTATTGCAGAACGCGTGCCTGGCCCCCAGGGGCGCCAAGTTTGGGTTGTACAACTGCCCGAGGATGACTGGGTAAGCCCAATAACCGCCCTGGAACAAAACAGAGGATTCTCGCCGTGGTGGTGGGGTAATAAAGAACGTTCAGGGAAAGTACACTATGTTCAAGATATGTATGCCTCCTCCTTTGAAGAAGTCATTCCTAGGTTTCTTTGTGGATACGATGGAAGCAATATTTGGTCCGCACCTAGTCTGACCGAGGAAAATATATGTCCGGATTGTCTGGTTGAAGCCCAAAGTAAAGAACTTCCGAGTTCGCAGAACCCGTTTGGCAATAACCCTCCAACTAGTACATAACATTCGTAGAGGAGAATTATGAATATCGGCGTAAGCGCAATGGCAAGCGACAGACACGGTGACATTGGATCAGTCGCGAAAAAGGCAGAAGAGGTAGGATTTGAATCCATCTGGTTGCCGGAACATCCAGTAATACCAGTTAATCATAACAGCAAATATGGTGGTACCCCCGATGGGTCTATCCCACCGCACATGTACTCTATGCCTAATCCATTTATAGCGTTAGCCCGAGTCTCAGCAACTACTACAACATTGAAATTAGGAACCGGAATTTCACTGGTTACCGAGCATAATCCTATAGATTTAGCCAAGGAAATCGCGACATTAGATCACTATTCATCTGGTAGATTCCTGTTTGGCATAGGAACCGGTTGGTTCAGGGAAGAAAGCGAAATAATGGGTGCAGACTTTGACCACAGATGGACCCAAGCACGCGAACATGTGCTAGCCATGAAAGAACTGTGGACTAAAGAGCAAGCCGAATTTCACGGTAGTTACGTCAACTTCCCGCCGGTCTACTGTAATCCGAAGCCATCTCAACTTCCCCATCCCCCAGTTCTATTGGGCGGTAACGCAAAAAACGTACTGCAACGAGTCGTGAGATGGGGAGATGGATGGCTTCCCCTTGGAGTCTCACCTGAAGATATAAAAAAGGCCAGAGCCACATTATCAGAACTAGCAGAGACAATTGGCAGGGATCCCGATTCAATCTCTATTACTGTATTCGGACAACCACCAGACAAGGATCTCATAGAGCAATTCGAAGAAGCTGGTGCTGATCGGGTCTTACTACGATTAGCAGGCGACAATGAAGAGGCATTATTAGCGGATGCGGAAGAGAAAGCATCTGCAGTTTTCCGTTAGGCGCAATGAGAAAATATCTCAGACCGACTAGTCGGGACATAAGGCATTTAATATTTTCACTGCCTAGGTTTGTGACTTGACAAGCACGGAGTTTTTATTCAGCCAAATTACGTAACAAATTCCACATGGAATTAACCTAATAACCCCGTTGACTACGTCAAAAAGAGGCAATAAACTGGCCAATTAGACACCATCGACTTTGGCAACATAAGCCAAGTCATTTTTGACTAGCTCAATATCCGATTAAAGCGGAGGAATATCAGTTGCACTCCGCTCCGCAATCGAACAGATGGCGTCACAGGTTGAATTACCAATACGGTGAATCAACAGATCCTAGAATCGAAATAATTTAATAAGGAAGGGAGCAAGGGATAATGCCAGCCAATAATTCCACCGGTTCGGTCACAGTCAATAGCGTTACGATAGAAAGTCAAATTAATCGGAAGAATGTAACCCTGTCTGACTATGATAAAGATAGACTAGAAGATGTTGGGTTTGTTACCGCTATGACCCTGGTCCTTATGGGGAATTACGCTCAAACCGGACATTTCGGGGGGCCTTTAGCCTACACTCCATACACAGTTGCTTCCCACCTGGTCGGGCCTGAACTGGGAGGTCTGAAATTTGATTACAGAAGACCAAAGCATCCCTATGCTGATAAATTCATGTTGGCGGGGGGGCACAACGCTCCGGTCACGTATGCGCTGTGGATTATTATGGGAGAAGCGTTAGCTAAGAAACATGCTGTCACAGGAGATTCCCGTTATTCTGTTGACCCGAATCTGGGGATGCTTTCCATAGATGTACTTGGTTTTAGGAGAGGCAAAGCAGCATTAGAAACACTTTTGGAAGAGAACGGGCTAACAGACCATCCGTTAATGTCACAGGCTAAATTACGCGGCATACGTGCACTCGCAGGACATTCTGAAACGACAGATATGACCAACGACGTAAATGGTGGCCCATCTGGGATAGGAATAGCCACAGCAGCAGGCAAAGCCGCCTTCTGGGACATGGTAGGTGCACCAGATAGCCTTAAAATAATGGCTATCGAAGGCGAATTCGCAATGACATCCGGACATTCTCAAGAAATGAAAACTCAAGCCCTAGCACAACAGGTAGGTAAACGATTGAGAATTATGATGTCATATAATAACGCAGGCATCGACGATGAACTAATTGGAGGTGTAATTAGCTCTGAATACGATGCCTACAAATTGGCTGACCAGTGGGCATCTTACGGCTGGAATGTCTTGACGTTAGATAACGGCAACGACTACGGGCAAGTAGTGGCCGGACTGAAAACCATGGAAAACTGGGATCCAGCAGACCGACGTCCCATGATCATGATCGGGAATACAGTTAAGGGATGGTGGCCCACAGCAGTCGATGGCAAAATACCGGGCTATGGGGATCAGATTGTTAGCTATGCCAGTCATCCTTACGGCTTCGCTATGAATAGCGATTATTTTCAAGGACTGGCTTCAACTTTCGAAGATTATTTTGGCGTTGAATTTGAGGGAATTCGTGATGGAGGCGTTTCAAACACTCACGATCGATTAATCCAATTCAAGAAAAATATTGATATAGCCTTGTCCGTACTCGATAAAGACGGTCTTGGAGACTGGCTTGCTGATCGCTTGGTTGATATTGGTGACAGCCTCGATGACGAAATGCCACTCCGGATAGATCGTCATACAGATCCATTTCTTGACTCCCGATTATCCATCGAGAATTTACCGATGACCCAACAAAACCTAGATATTACAAATCCAGTCTCCGGTGAAACGAAGCAAGTATCTATCAAATTGTTCGAAGAAGCCGGAAATGTTAGAGGCACCCGACGAGCCATATCAGAGATTGTGAAATGGATGAACTATGTAACGGACAATCGTATGGCCATCATAGCAGCTGATTTAGCGGACTCGATAAATGTTGAAAACGGTTCATTCTGGGGCCACTATGACCCTTTGGGGAATCCAGCAGGGACTCGGCTGAAGGCCGCGATCCAAGAGGCCGGTAACGCTTCCACTGCAGTCGGAATAGTTGGTCAAACAGCATCATTAGATCCCAATAAACACGTCGGGTACTGGGCACTGACCGGATCCTACGGTGCCTTCACACCTCTGATGTACTTACCCGCTCGGGTATGGAGTCAGCAGAATCAAGACAGCCCATTCAGGGTAGGCGTACTTAACGTCCTTGCAGGGCATTCAGGACCTGAAACTGCAGCGGATGCCAGGACACACTTTGGTATATTTTCACCACAAGTGTGGAAACTGTTTCCTAGAGGTCAAGCTATAACACTCAGTTTTTGGGATTATAACGACGTTGCCTCTGGTTATTTTGCCGCCGCCTCTATAGCCGCGAGAGATCCCAAAGTTGGAATTATTATCCTAGAAGTAGCGAGACCAGATTTCCCAGTAGCTGATCGGTCTACATTTGCTGACCAAGATCCGAAAGCCGCTGCGAAAGGATTTTATGTGATCAAAGACTTCAGTCCAAATAAGCCACGACATGGCTATGTCTTAGTACAAGGTTCATCATCTACAGTCAACCTGGTTTCGATTCTGCCGCAACTCGAAGAACAAGACGTGAACGTTAAAGTGATCGCGGCCATCAGTGATGAACTATTCCAGAGGCAACCAGAATCTTACCGTAATTCTGTATTACCCCCAGGAGCCCTGCTCGACATGATGGTGGTAACCACGGGTACCCGTCGCGTGTGGCCAGCCCAAAACGTGGGGCCATTAACAGACGAATATTCACTGACATCAGATTGGGAAAACGAATGGTTAACTGGTGGCACAGAATCCGATGTAATATCGGAGGCCCATCTGGATGCAAATTCAATCCTGAATGGCATTAAACGATTCGCATCCGATCATGATGACCGGATATCACGTCAGCGAAATATGTTGGCAGGTTAAAATATACTTCCACATAGGGCAGTGATCCGAGGTATAACATGAAATTAGCAAGATTTAGAGTAGATGGATGGGAGAGTTACGGTCTCGTTGACGGGGATCATATCAAAGCTATTCACGGAGATATATATAGCCAATACGAGATCACCGATGCTTCATATCCTCTGTCAAGGGTCAAGCTACTTCCACCTACTCACCCTACCGCGTTTTGGGCGGTAGGCCTAAATTACGCAGCCCACATAGCTCATCAAGAAGTAGCTCTCGACGGAGACAGGATACGAGAAGACGCATCATCTTTCAGACCCTGGCAAAAAGGAGTTAATTGCCTCATAGGACACGAAGATACCATAATCTTACCAGCTGAATCTGACTATGTGCATTACGAAGGCGAGCTCGTTATTGTGATAGGGAAACCGACCCGACGAGTGAGCCCCGAAGATGCTCCTAATTATATCCTAGGGTACACCTGCGCTAATGATGTTAGCAGCGAAGGCTCATGGGCAACCGATACCAGTATGTGGAGAAGAAAGAGTTGCGATACTTTTGGGCCCGTAGGCCCATGGATAGAAACTGATATTGAGCCTCACTCCCTCGACATCATTACACGCCTTAACGGGAAAGAACACGACCGAGGCAGCACATCCGGTATGATCTACGATTGCTACACAACCGTAAGTGGTATAAGCCAATACGTTACCCTCAATCCAGGAGATATTATACTTACCGGCGCACCTGGGGCAGTTGAACAGCTAAGCCCAGGCGACGTAGTGGAAATTGAAATCCCTGGCATAGGAACGTTACGCAACCCCGTTTCAGGAGAAACTAACTGAGAGATAACGGAACGATTGGACAAACATCAAACTTCTTTTTCACCGTCAAACCTATTTAACTAGATCATTCACCGTTTTGCACACTAGATATTATTTGAATTATAAAAAAATTCTAAAAACTCGCAATAATACGTTTTGACACCAATGATATTAATTTAATAAAAGTTGTATGATAAATGCTCGATTAAGCTCCCATAATAAATAGAGCGACCTTAATGGAGTATTAAAAATGTCAGTCCAGCGGGTGCGACGCACCAAATTAATGAGGCGGGTGGAGGATAGATTTCAGCGACCATTGGAAACATTGGTGCCTGAGATGGTTAACGAACATGGCTTGAGCCACGCTGCTGATGAACTAGGTGTTAGTCCGGCCACTCTCGGTTATTGGATGTTGAAAATGGGAATTCGTTATAGAAGAGTGGCTTTAACTGCAGATGAAACGATCGAGGTTAAGAGACCAGGATAAATCGTAGTTACATCATTACAGCTGAGAATAAATTCCAGCTTTTACCCCCTCTATAAATTACCATTACGAGTCAAAGTTGCGTTAATACGTAATTGTTGGAGAGTACATTCACGTAATTATAATATATAGGCTGGCTATGGCCGTCAGTAATGACGAATGAAATTTGGCCAATGCATAGAAATCCGAAAGCTGAGAGGACATCTAGATGACTCCAGATGAAATGTCCGCTACGTTACAGACGATCTGTGATAGATTCCCTGATTCTTGGATTCTCTCTTACTGTGGAATAACACCCGCACAACAATCCATCCCTATTCTATTAAATCGTTACGCGTATAGTCACAACACGGGCGCGTCTAGAATTCTTGTAATATCGGGGTTAGACACCAAAACATTTGACCCTGATAAAGCAAAGAATTTGTTGGATTGTATTCTATCTGAAAAGCAACACCATGACTCGAATTGGGCTATATCTGTTATACCCGATGCAAACCCGTCAAAAACATTTGACTTGTCCAGCCCGTATCCGCCAGAATCGGGGTTTTTCTATGATAAAGAAACTCCCGAAGCCCGGTATCTATGGAGGCACATCTGCTGGCAAGCACCTGATCTAGTCATCGAAATCCTTTACGGAGAGACCGATTCAGTAGAATGTAATATCGCTACTATCGAATCGATACCGACTTTGGCAGATAACAATCAAGTGTCAGACGGTGCCGGCTTGTTGTCTGCACTGGGGACGGGCCAACCAGATGGACTCGGGCCCATATGTGGCGTCCGTTTAACGGCACGACCTGAAAACCTAGAGACTCAGTTCAAAAATGTACTGTCTAAATTAGGTTCTCAAAATTTAATATCTCCTGCGTCGGATACACAAGATACGCGTCGAAGCAGACTACCACTCACCGTATCCGCTGTACTCGCCAAAACATACGGACACCAATTAGATCCTGTTAATTACACTCAGGGAGTGGGCATAGCAGGAAGGATCCAGTTACACTTATTGGATCCTTCTTCAGAATCACCTGCCCAGGACATCACTGATCTAGTTGAACCCTATGTTTCAAAACAAAAAGATTTATTTCAGAACGAACCCGGAGGTGCTAACTTAGCCGGACTAACATGGGCATACGAACTTTTCCAGATGACAGGAGATCCTAGATACAAAGATTTAATAATTGAAACAGCTAATAGATATCGTCCAGGATCATCAGGCGCAGCTCCTTATCCGTGTGATCCAGAATTTCGTACAGAAGATATGTTTATGGCCGGTACTATACTGGGGAAAGCGTTTGAGGTTACGCAGGACCATGTTTACATCGACATACTGACCCAGTTCTTACTGGATGGTCATATACAAACGGAGAACGGATTATTCTGGCACTGTAGGTCCGCACCCTATTACTGGGGACGAGGGAACGGATTTGCGGCCTTAGGATTAAGCGAAACATTAACGTACTTACCTGAAGCTAATACTTCTAAATCAGAAATCATCACCATGTACCAGAAGCTAATGCAAGCTCTAGCGCTAACCCAGAAAATGTCGGGTATGTTACCGCAAGTACTAGATTTTCCTGGTTCTTACGAGGAATTCACCGCTACTTGCATGTTCGGTATTGCAATGTCGAGAGGGCTATTGCACGGGTGGCTAAATCCCGAATGTCAATTCCAATTAAAACTTGCGTGGCAAGGAGTAAACGAGCGGATCGACAAACACGGTAACATAGTAGATGGATGCATAAGCACCGGCGTACAAAACAATGTTCAAGAATACTTAGACAGACACGCTATTTTCGGACCAGATGACAGGAGCGGAGGAATGGCATTATGGTTTTCCCTTGAAATAGCAAAACTTAGTAAATCAGGTATTTCTTTGATCGCATAATATAGTATATTTTAATCTGCAGGCGAAAAATCCCTAGTGCATTGCTGAAATTTTATGGAGAATATTAGACCATCCTGCGGGAAATAAATCTCATAATCTGACCCATCAAAAACCCTCCTGTCACTGCCCCTGTTAGATCTGTTACCACATCACCTACTGAAGCATATCGCCCCGAAACACTCAGCTGATAAAGTTCTGTCAGAATTCCCCAGCCTAACCCGATCAATACTATGACTAGGATATCAAAATGTTTTATAGACGAATATTCTATAGTCTGAAGGGTAATATAAAGTAACGCCCCCAGTATTCCAAACAACCCCAAGTGAGCCCCAATAGCAATAAATTGTGAAAAAAACATCGGAGATTCTCTATGACCTCCATAGATAAATGAATTACTGTCAGGCTCTTGACCTAAAAGCACCCATATAAACATCATCCATGAAAACGTGGCAAGAATCAGTAGAAATTGGTTAAAGCTGGGCATATTTAATCACAAGAAATCTCCACCACGCATTCAACAATCACTGCATTATTACCTGGGAGAGATACCAGGCCTTGAGCAGTCCGTGCATGTTTACCCTTTTCACCGAACAGATCTACAAAAAGATCAGATGCTCCGTCTAAGACTTGAGCTTGTTCAAAGAAATTCGGGGAACTATTGACATTCCCTACTACTTTCAAGAACCTAATCACTTTATCAAGATCTACTATTTCATCCTTGATTCGCGTAAGAATATTCAGACCACATCGAGTAGCAGCTACATAGCCGTCGGCGGTTGAT
>ENA-UPTF01000256-UPTF01000256.1-marine-metagenome-genome-assembly--contig:-NODE-256-length-38301-cov-6.100722_pt1 | contig 38301 bp, 34 predicted proteins | sample MGYA00238166_ERZ767019 | MGnify/ENA primary metagenome ERZ767019 (study PRJEB28930, sample SAMN06266391) | marine metagenome | isolation source: Sea water from 250 m depth | place: Atlantic Ocean | study... | reverse complement strand
GACGACACCCACCGGTTTGTGGTTCAGATGTCCGTGGTAGGAGCGTCTCTGTCAGATCTCACTACCTATTCAGATATGGTGAACGCCTGGTACAGATGGCATTTCGAGGAAGACCGAGGTAAATGCCACACGAAGGAAGAATGGATTGCCGCAGTAAAGGCGCAATGCTGGAAACTATACCCCGACATCGGAGTTACGATGGGTGTAAGAAGCTCTATCATCGAATTGATGAACGAGGACTTCACTAATCTATGGGATAGCGTCGAGTCCTTACCAAATATCCTAACTAACGGTCTACCTGACGAAAAAACCCTCCTCCATCAGCTTTGGGGGGAGATGGGACTGATGCAAAACGGACTACACTCTAATGGAGATCAGGACATTCAGGGAATAGCTAATCCTAAGGATAAAATCGTAAATACCACAGACGTCTCGAACATAGATATCTAAAGTCTGCTGGCACATAGTAATACTTAAAGACCGGAGCCTAACTATGGGCGCCGGTCTTTTATTTTTTCAGTTATTACTACTCGTCAGGATGAGTGGTTATAAACTTAGCTGCTTTGGCTACATCTATATCGGCGCGGATCTCGACGCCAGCCATCTCTTCCTGCAACTTCACTACTGAGGTACTGTCATGTTCTCCCCAACCGCGGTTCATGGCCTGTATGGCCAATTGCTCAGACAGATTGGCGATGGGCATTGGAACGTCGAATTCTTTGGCCAACTCAGTGGCGAGACCAATGTCCTTACGGGCAAGATTCAACGCGAACCCAGCAGGTTCGTATTCACCCTTAAACACCGTCCTGACAAACCCTTCATGTAAAACATTCATCCTGCCTAGCGATCCACGACGGATGCACTGCCATAGGGCTTCAGTGTCGACACCGGCTTTGACACCTAACGTCATACCCTCGGCTATGGCCTGGCGAACACCGTGTCCTATCATGTTGTGAACCAATTTGGCTACAGAACCGGCCCCGATCTCTCCAGCGTAGAACACCTTATCTCCAAAAGCGTCTAGCAGCGGCTTAACTTGATCGAAGACCGCTTTGTCTCCGCCAACCATTACAGCTAAGTTCCGAGTTTGAGCACCTGATTTTCCGCCGCTTACTGGAGCATCTAAAACATGGACTCCTTTCTCACGGAATTTAGGTTCCAACTCTCGGATAAGCGTCGGCCTGCTAGTGGAAAGATCTATATAAATTGAACCTGGTTTCGCGCCTTGCAGCACACCCTCTAAACCGATAGCGACAGCCTCAACTTCTCTGGGGCCAGGCAATGACGTAAAAGTCACGTCGCATTGGCTGGCCACATCGGCAGGGGAAGCGGCCAGTCTAGCACCATTTTCCAGGAACGACCTGGTAGCGCCTTCGTTGATATCATGCACAATCATGGGATACCCGGCCTTCTGGATATTTCCAGCCATGCCCCCGCCCATGTTGCCTAATCCGATAAATCCTACGGTTTCCATCCGAGACTCCTTAACCCTTATTTGAGAACCTACCTTAACCAGACTTTAGAGTTCTCCTCACCTGACTTCAGTTTATGTTGTCAGTGAGGCAAATTATATACTCGGTATTGTTCGCGGACTACCTAGGTCAAGATAAGACTCCCGAAAACGACCGTTATGAAACTTCCGGTTTACCAATAACTCAACTATCACCGTCAAGTCAGTGATCGAACTTACCAAAAGGACTTAGGACCTCCAGGGCTATCGGGACCTCCCGCAACGCGTAGCTAAAAATAAGACTTACTCGACCAAGTTCAATCCCAATAGCACTTGACTTGTAGTTTTGTCCCATTCAGTTATTTGGGCTAAACTGCTCCAAGGGTCTCCAAACCTAGATTTAGAGGTGCCGTGTGCTTTTTCCAAACGAAGAAACAGACAGATTGTTAGCCAACTTGAATAGCGGAAAACCATCGCTATGTGCGTACGTATTTAGCCACCCTAACATGGTGGAGGTAGCCGGTATCGCTGGTATCGACTGTTTCATGGCAGACATGATGTTCACAGCCCACGACTGGGACAACATAGCCAACCTAGTTAGAGCCGCCCGGGGCACTGGAATCTCGCCGATGATTCGAGTCCAATCCTTCCCTTGGGCCGAGGGAACAGACCGAAGGACTATATCCGATGCCGCTAGAGCGTTGGCATTAGGAGCCACGGCGGTAACAGTGTCAGTTGGGTCAGCACAGGAAGTCCGGGACTTAGTGGAGCTCAAGGATGACTGGCACCGTCAAATACATATCCGGCGTTTTTGGAGAGCTGAGGAATTCCCCGAGTACGCCGCTAAGACCAGAGCCGGCACCCTGGTCGTCCCAACTGTGGAGAGCGAAGGGGCTCTTAATGAACTGGACGATATACTTGCTATCGACGGGATTGATCTGGTCTGGCTGGCAGCTGGAGACGTGACAAAAATTCTCGGAGTCCCCTTCAAATACGAAGACCCCAAGGTAATGCGGCTCTTGGAACGAGCAGTGAATACTGCAGAGCAGAATGGCGCTTCCATAATGTATAACATGGGCCTGGACTCGCCAGACTTTGATTCCATGGCGGCCGCTGCCAAACGGCTATTTAATGTCGGCGTACGTGTAGTAGGGCTTGGTGCTATGGAATGGCACATGCAGATGGCACTGGAACACATCCGCAAAAACAGTATCGGTTAATTCAGTTACTATAGAGCCAGTCAGGCACTGGACGGCGGTCTCCCATTGCCCCACGAGCCAAGGAATCTTTTAGGACCCCGTATTTGGAACGGAACGGTCTTACTCGATTGGGCGTGGCTGTTCGCCCTAAAGCAACTAGAAACATCAAGCTCTTCCCAGCAGCATGGGGAGAGAAGAAGGCAGTCACGGCGTCATCAAAGAACGTCATTCCGGTCGCTCCAAGTCCTAGCGCGTGAGCAGCCAGATACGCGTTTCCACCCATTACCCCGGCCTCCAGCTGTGCCGCTCGGTAGCCACGGTTACCGTACCTGTCCAGAATCTTGTCTAGGTCTGCCATGAAATAAATCACGGCACTGGCATCAGCACCCAAAGCCTGCTCAAAACACAGATGTCCCGCTTCATTTCTAAACTCTCCTTGGTCGAGAAGCTCTAGCTCTCCAGTAGACCTAGAAAAGTAATAAGCACCGGAATCCAACCCTTTAACAGCATTAACGATCAAATAGGGCTCTGTAATTCCGCATTCGAAATCGGCTGGCATGTTTGCTGACGACGCGGCCAATAAGGCGGTAAACTGGGCCATGTCTATATCTTCCCTAGAAAACCGACGAGTTGACCCCCGGTCGAGAATAGCGTTACCCAAAGCGTCTGATTTCGCGTCTGCACTGAACCGGGCCTGTTGAATGTGTCCGTGGTATCGCCAATCACGTACTTCGTCAGCTGAGCTTAAACAAGATTGGGCGTGCAGAATCTCGGACTCGGGATATGAAACGGCTTCGCTAAAGCATATGTCGCCTTTATCTATCTCCTCCAAAGGATTGACCACATATGGCTTAGCACCAAAGCCTTGACCCAGGGCCACTAGGCATGTGCTAGCTTCTTGCTCGGAATCTACTCCGAGAAGCTTGTCCACATCGGCATCCACGAACCCTGCCAATACCCGAGCAGGCTGCCCTTGCGAGTTAGCCGACGCTAAGAGGTTGGACAGTATAGTGCCGTTATCCCAAAAACAATATCGATAACCCCGTGTGCGGTACTTCCAAGCAGTTCGCCAAAAGACGGCCGTACTGACAACTATGGCTGGAGTAGATGCCAATGACTCGTCCGCCGCCGCGGCGGCTAGATTGCCCCGGAAATCACCCTCTCTCAATTTGATCAGTGCATTATCCGCAGGGCAGTAGTGATAGACGCCATGATTTAGTCCATCTATTTCGCCGCATACCAAGTAGAGCTCTATCGGATAAAGCGCTCCAGCAGAAGCAGCGGCTCGGTAATGGACTTCGCCAGCAACAGGTAAATCGCGTTTTTTTATCAAGCCAGCGGTGTAATGCAGCAGTTGAGATATTGCAGCCACGTCCAGTGGTGCCGCACTAGGCGTTGACGAATTTAGAATCGCGTCCAACGCGGGCATCTCCGGGGGCTGTGTCTCTGCTAATGAAATCTGGGTTGCGCCTGGATATGATTTATATAGCGAAGGTTTGGTGAGCAAATTGATATAGCTAAGTTTTGTGGCGTCGTGGAACGCTGACGCCGGCTGTGTGTCGCCGTTGGCCAATTGTCGACTCCCTAAATCGTACTTTGGTATTCCGAAGCCCGCTCCTTAGTGAATCAATGAGCTGCAGGCCATCATGATTAGCCGCCTACTCTCACAATCTCCTCGAACTCTTCTTTGGTGACCGGCTGAATTGATAGGCGCATACCTTTTCTGATTAAGAGCATATTTTTTAAGTTGGGGTTCTCTTTGATCTCTGCCAGTGTCACAGGACGTCCTAAAGGACGTTCGCCTTTGATATCCACCATCGACCATATCGGGTTATCTGCTGTAGCTTTAGGTTCATAATGTTGGTCGTCAGGATCCAGACCGTGAAAATCGTTATACCCTTCTCGCACCACGCTGGCGATGCCCACAACGGCCATGGGCTTAGCGTTGCTATGATAAAACAGAATCTGGTCTCCCACCTTCATGTCGTCCCGCATAAAGTTACGGGCCTGATAATTGCGGACGCCATCCCATTCAGCCCATCCGTCGGCCTCATTCATCAAGTCATCAAAAGAGTAGGCGGTCGGTTCAGATTTAAAGAGCCAGTAGCGTGTCATGTCTATTCCTCACAGGATTTCAGGGATCACCGCAATTTGATACCGGCTGATTCCATATCGAAACACCCCTCAATGAGGTCTTCCTTTTCTTGACGCAGCACATCTTTCCTCACCCGCAAGCTCGGCGTGCGAGGTAGTTCGTCTCTTACCTCCCAGTAGCGTGGCACCTTGAAGTAGGCCAGGTTATCTGCGCACCAGTAGACCAGTTCTCGAGGGTCCGGTGTAGCTCCTTCCCGAGGCGTGACGTAGGCTTTAACCTCGTCCTCGCCTAGTTCAGATGGTACTGCCAATACCGCACAGTCCAGGACATTAGGATGGCGCTTCACCACGTTCTCCACTTCTTGAGACGAGATATTTTCTCCCCGCCGACGAATAATATCTTTCTTTCGGTCGACAAAGTATAGAAACCCGTCCGAGTCGACCCAACCCAGGTCTCCTGTATATAGCCATCCATCCTTTAGGGTCTCTGCGTTCTGCTCATCGTTCCGCCAATAGCCAGGCATTATGGCCGGATTGCGGATGGTAATTTCACCCACGACGCCCGCCCCTAAGTGTTCTCCTGTAACCTGGTCAGCAATGCGGACCTGGTTCTCGAACCCCTCGTCCGGGTGCTGACGTGGCCCGCCTGAAGACCCTGCTCGCCGAGGTTCGCCGATAAGCTCGATAGTGCCAAAGCAAGTTTCGGTCATGCCGAAGCCAACAATTATGTCGGTAGCGAACCTTTCCTGAAAGTCGGCGAGGAACTCTGGAGGAAACGACGGAGAGCCGTAAAACAGCCGAACAGAATTGTCTCTGTCGTCAAAGGACCGTTCGTTCTTAGCCAAAACCGGCATCATCATTCCGATAAAGTTGACCACCGTAGCACGAGCCTCTCTTACTTGCCCCCAAAACCGCGACGCGCTGAAGCGGTCGACTACCACCAATGTACCGCCAGAAGCCAAAGCTCCCATGGTGGAATAATACTGGATGTTAGCATGATAGTAGGGTAGGCAAGTGAAAAATCGGTCTTCTGGCGTCGCCTCTGTCCAGTGAGCGAATCCCTGTCCCGCGGCAACGTACATCAGGTGCGTACACATCACTCCTTTCGGATTACCTGTCGTCCCAGACGTGTAGACCAGCATAGAAACGTCATCAGGAGACACATTTGGCAGAGAGCCCAAAGGTTCAACTTCGTCGTGAGCTCTCGAATAATCGACCCAACCATCTGGAAGTGTACCGGTTAAACCCCGCAACAGTTTAACGTTCACGCTGGGGGCCAATTCCGCAGCGGCACCAGCGACGTCTATTAGAGATGGATCCGTTACAAGACCTTTGGCCTCAGCGTTATTCAAGATGTAAGCCATCTCGTCGCGCTTATAAGCCGTGTTAACTGGGACGCTTATGGCACCTATGAGAGAAAGTCCAAACCAAGAATAAACGTACTCAATACAGTTTGGCAGAAAAAGGCAGACACGGTCCTCTTTACAGATGCCTAAGTCTGCAAACATTGCAGCCGCCTTTCTGGCTCCGTCATAAAATTCTAGGTAACTCTTGCTTTGTCCGCCAATTTCTATAAAGGTTTTGTCGGGATTGCGGGCCACCACATCTTCCAAGAATTGGCCTAGGGACTGCTCCCATGGTTTTTTATGATCTGACATTGCTTGGAAACCTTTTAGGGTTTATAGAGTTAAGCTGATTATGTCGGTCAACCTAACATTTGAGACATGACCGGTCAATGGCCCTGTATAATGAGCCGTATGTCCGACTTAGAACAACCGTCAACACCAATCTCAATAGATCCCACGCGGCTGAGGATTACCAGCGACAATGGTAGTACCGGCACGCTAATCGGCTTCCGGTGCAAGGAGTGCGAAACATCCGTCTTCGGACCAGCCGTGTTCTGCCAATCGTGCACTTCGAGAGATCTAGAACCTGTGGATCTAGGAGTCAAAGGCATTCTGTTCAGCTACACTATCGTAAGGATCCCACCAGCTGGTTGGCCTGGGGAAGTTCCTTACGCCCTGGCCCAAGTAGAACTTCCTCAGGGCCCTCAGGTTCTGGCCGAGATAATCGGATGTGAATTTGACGACCTCAGGATTGGTATGGACGTCGAGATGACTCTCCAAGCTGTACCTGCTGAAAACGGCGGCCCTGACAAAGCCGTATATAAATGGCGTCCCGTTTAATTTTGGAGAACAGACCATGAGTGAGATACGACCCGGCCGAGAGGTAATGGTTGTAGGAGTTGGCCTGCACCCATTCGGCCGTTTCCCAGACAAAGACCTCGGAGATCTGGCCATCGAATCAGTCCTCCCCGCATTGGAAGACGCCGGTGTCAAATGGAAAGACGTTGCTATTGCCTACTTCGGCCACGTTTATTACCAAGGAATGTCAATTGGCGAAACCACGCTGTCCAAACTGGGCCTCACTGGCGTGCCTATAGTGAACGTAGAAAACGCTTGCTCAAGCGGTTCGACGGCCTTCTGGCAGGCATATTGGGGGATAACAACAGGACTTTACGACTTGGCACTAGCTTTCGGCGCGGAAAAAGTTCCACGTGGACCTGTGACAGTAACTGCCGAAGATGCACCTGAGAGATACATTGGCGGAGACCATATGATGGCAGGCTATGCGCTCAGGGGAAAGCGATACATAGAAGACACCGGCGCTCCTTTAACGGCCTTAGCCGGAGTGAGCGTCAAAGCCCGGCAAAACGCAGCCATGAACCCGTACGCCCACCGCAAAGATATTTACACGGTTGAAGAAGTCTTGAATTCGCGGATGGTGGCAGACCCCCTGACCCTGTTCCAGTGCTGCCCGACCAGCGAAGGTGGCGCAGCCGCAGTTCTATGCGCCCGTGAAGATCTCGCTAAGTATGGAATCGACGAGAACCGCGCGGTGTCTATCGCAGCCGCTGTATTGACCTCTGGGGATTACAACGGGCGGGGCTCTGACCACTCTGCCTTCAGTCCCTACCGCACAGAGCCTGCTGCTCTAAAAGCCTATGAAATGAGTGGTCTCGGCCCTGAAGATATTGACTTAGCTCAGGTCCATGACGCCGCTACCATCGGAGAACTGCAGCAGATAGAGGCATTGCATCTGTTTCCCTTTGGAGAAGCATGGCAAGGTGCAATGGAAGGACGGACAGCGTTAAATGGGGATATACCTGTGAACACTGATGGAGGTCTGCTAGCCATGGGCCATCCTTTCGGTGCATCCGGTATTCGCATGATTCACGAGACAGTCACTCAACTGCGAGGCGAAGCCGGTTCACGTCAAGTGGCCAATGCTCGAGTAGGCGTGGCACAATGCTCGGGTGCCGGAGACGTAACCACGGTCCATATCCTTAAGAAGAGCTGAGCAATTTCCATGCCATCTTACCTGGTATTGGCTGCCATGAAAGGCCGGTTTGTGTCGGAGCAAGGTCATACATACGATAACTTTCAGATGATGGGTTATTCAGATGGGGCTAATCAAAAAGAAGCAGTAGCCAATTTTTTCGACGAGCCACCCTATCCGATCCAATGGGGTGACGTCGAATACCTCTGGGCCGAACATCTATCAGACGACCCTAACAACGGACATTTAGGCGACTACGAGAGGGTCTACGTAGAAACGTTGCGAGCCCGGTGGGAAAGCGGCAGCAAAGAATAATTTCAAATCACACGATCACTGGACGCCAACGACGGACTCGACTTTCTCGAGTCTGAGATAACAATCCTGTAAGTTCGTTACCCAGATAATACCCCATGATTACATTCGTTGACTGCTCATGTCTCGGTAGGATTCGCCGTTACACGCTATCAAACACGGGAGATACAGCATGCCATACACAGAAATACCCGGCGCCAGACTCTGGTTTAAGGATTCTGGAGGGCAGGCCACTCCGGTAGTATTCCTGCATGCCGCTTCGGGCACAAGCGACAGTTGGTATCTCCAGGAGTCTACATTCATAGCAGCCGGATATCGCTGCATCGCATACGACAGGAAAAACTGGGGGCATTCAGAATCCCTAACTCCAGCAGGGTCGGCCACTGACGATCTAGAAGCCCTAGCTCAAAATTTAGAATTAAACCGGTTCCATCTGGTCTGCACCGCTTTGGGAGGGATAATCGGGTTGGACTATACAGTCGAAAAACCCGAACGAGTGATTAGTTTGACCGTATCGAGCAGCTTCACCGGCGTCATCGACAAGTCGTACCAAGAAGTTCAGGCTCGGCTAAGACCGCCAGAAATTTCTAACTTACCTATAGTTCTAAGAGAGGTCGGCCCCTCTTACCGGGTGGAGAATCCTGAAGGAGTAGCCATATGGCTAGAAATAGAGGAACGAAGCCGTCATGAAATCAGCCCCGATATGGCGCAAGTCCCCAATTCGCCAATGACATACGCACGCCTATCCAACATTACGACACCAGTACTCTTTCTCTCTGGCGGAGCAGATCTGTTATCCCCACCAGCTATGATGAAGCTAGTGGCCGATCAAATCCCCAATTGCCGATTCAAGGTAGTACCAGAAGCTGGGCATGCAGCATTCCACGAACGGCCTGAAATATGGAACCGATTGGTTTTAGATTTCTTAAGAGAATCCACTAAATAATTCGCCAGGAGCCGCTCCCAAATCCGAAATAGGCACAAACGTATCCGTCGGCGATGCCTCTTAGTGGTTATCCGCAAATTCCCTTAAAGCACCGAAATCCGATTTGAAGCCTTCTTGCAAAGCTCGACGATCAGTACCGTGAAGGACAAAGCGCGCTCCCTGGGAAATCCAGAAGGTGGACAAATCCGGAGTCTGCTGATGAACCAAGGTGGCTATACCTTTAGCCTCAGACTTGTCGATCACGCTCTTAACCGTGTCTTGGTATACCTTCTGATCGTACTGGTCCGGGATTCCTAAGGATATGCTCATGTCGTTCGGACCGACAAATATTCCATCTATTCCTGGTACTTCCAGCATCGAATCCAAATTATCTACAGCCGTCTGACTCTCTATTCCGATGATAGCGATGCTGTTTTTATTCCGGTCTTCCAGATAGGACCTGGTGGCATCGCTAACGTGTTCGCCAGTTGCCACAACTCTGTCCACTGCATCACCTTTCAACGGACGCCATTTGGCAGCAGCAACTACCTCCCTAACCTGTTCCACAGTCTCGCAGTAAGGGGCCAGTACACCATGTGCACCAGCATCCATCGCCATTGTCACGTAATGGGAGTCAGGAATAGGAATGCGGACTATTGGCACCACACCGCTGGTATTCATCATGATCAGAAAGTCACCTAGCTCACCACGACTGCGGTAGTTATGCTCGGTATCGATGACAACGTAGTCTAGCCCCACACCATCCAGGATGGGTATCCACTTGGGATTTCTAGCTATTGATATCATGGTGCCAAACACTCGGCCACCTGACTTTAAAGTTGCTTTGAGTTCTGCTCCGTTCATCGGTCATCTCCTTGCAAATTTTTAACAGCATTCCGGAAGTCTGAGGATGCCCTTAACTTTTCCGAAATTTGAATTTATTGGTTAGGGTTCATGATGTTCTGACACAATCGGGCGGTGGCCATTAAATCTGGTACAACCACATGCTCATCTACTGTGTGCATCTCGTTTGTAGCCATTCCTACTACTATGCAGTCTATTCCGTTCAGCCGCATCTGGTTAGCGTCAGTGCCCCCGCCGGACGGCTTGATATCAGGCATCAACTTCATGTCTTTGAGAATATCAGTCACCATACGAACCACAGGCTCGTTAGGGTCCAATGTATACATCTGGAAGAGCATCTCCATCTCTTCTTTAATGACCGCTTCTTTGTACTTTGTCCTGGCCTTATTCAGCGCCTGGGTAACCTGAAGACCCAACAAATCCACAGTTTCAGTGTTCTTGCTACGGAACTCTCCGCCGAAGGTCACCTCCACTGGGACGGCGTTCCTAACAGTTCCGCCAGATATAAGTCCCACATTGAACGTGGTCTCCTCATCCAGGCGACCATTAGGCAAATCTCCGATAATCTCGCTGGCGATACGGATGGCAGATATGCCTTTTTCCGGTTCCACACCAGCGTGGGCACCTCGACCGGTCACCGTGACGTCAAATGCCATGTATGTAGGGCTAGAGCCAGTAATAGTGTTGACCGGACCGTTACCATCGAAGACCACAGCCTCTTTGCAGTGGATCATAGAATAGTCCAAATTCGCCGCACCAATCAGACCGATCTCCTCACCTCTCGTGAAGACCACTTGGACTGGACGGCGGGGCGAGGCGTCTTCTTTGGCTGATTCCAACGCTTCCATGATGGCGGCCACACCAGCTTTGCAGTCTCCGCCCAGGATAGTAGTTCCGTCGGATCGGATGATGTCTCCGTCCACCTGTGGCTTAATGCTCCGTCCTGGCTCCACGGTATCCATATGAGCAGATAGCATCAGCGGGTTGGTCCCATCCTCTGAAGCTATCAAGTTACCATGTGCATCCCGGGCAACGTTGAATCCTAATACCTCAAGACGCTCGGTTAAATGCTTTGCCACATCCTCTTCTTCATCAGATGGGCTATCTATCTTGACCAGTTCACAAAATGCATTGACCAAACGTTCCTGGTTAATCATCGGTTACCTCTGTCACCACGTCTAATTGGGTCCTGTTCCAAGATCCGGATATTATACATTACGTCAAACAGCAACACCGTGAACATTCGCTTGTTAAGGCGACATCGCAATCATGGCAACGCCACAAACTACGAACCCAGATCCAAGCAAGCGCCCAACGCCAAACGGTTCCTTCAAAACATACATTCCCATCAGCACGCCCACTACGATTCCCACTTCTCTGGCAGGTGCAACGTAGCTAACTCGAGAAAGCGAAAACGCCGTCAGCACAAGGCCGTAGGCGGCGAAAACCAACAACCCCGACATTGTGATTGAGATAGAGTTGGCTCGCCATTCAGTTTTGACCGCATCTGCCCCCTTTCGAGATAAGATGTAGGGAATGAGAAAGACTGCGCTGCCAATAGTCAAAAAATACATGTAGAGAAACGGCTGGATATAACCGACTCCCTCTTTGTCGACGATGGAATAGGCAGTTATGGTAAAACCAGTGAGCACTGCATAACGCATTCCGCCTGATCCGAGGACGAACAATGGATTTCGCAGGACTTGATGAAAATTGCCCCACCATGAGACCGTATATATACCGAAAATTATGGAGACGATGCCGACGATGGCCAAGGATTCGATAGTCTCGTTTATAAATAATACGGCCAAAATCGGCGTCAACATCGGTCCTATCCCTCGGGCCACTGGGTAGACCAGCGATAAGTCTCCTTGGGCATAGCCTCGGCCAAGCAATATAAAGTAAAAAGTATGCAGAATAATGGTAGCTAAAACGAACCACATTCCAGGGAAACCCACCGGATTAAAGGAAAACAGGAGGACACCAACCGGGGCTAAGATGACTGAGGACACTGCCAACAGGCACCATGCGAAAACTTCAGGATCGTCCGCTCGCTTCAACATTAAATTCCACGAAGCATGTGCGAAAGCAGACAGTAAGACGAGTACGAGGGATACTGTGGTCATGGGCCGGAGTATAGCACTCGTTTCCTCCGTGATTGCGGAAAATTCAACCCATGGAGAGGCCTGTGGAAAATAAGCATAAAACGGAGTTGGAGGCTCTTACGGGCGAAATAATAGCCTGCCGGATGTGCGCCCGACTAGTAGCCTGGCGAGAGAAAATTGGCAAAGAAAAGCGCGCATCATATAAGGACTGGGAATATTGGGCCAAGCCAGTTCCAAGCTTCGGAGATCCAGACGCTTCGATCCTCGTCCTGGGGTTAGCGCCAGCGGCCCACGGCGGCAACCGGACTGGTAGGGTCTTCACCGGGGACGCATCAGCAACGTTCCTAACCGAAGCAATGCACAAGGCCGGGTTAGCCAACCAACCTAACTCAGATCACCGTAATGACGGACTAGCATTCAACGGAGCTTATATAGCCGCAGCGGTCCGATGTGTACCGCCCGGCGATAAGCCCACACCTGAGGAGCAGCGCACCTGCCTCCCTTACCTCGTGAGGGAATTACTAATGCTACCGAATTTAAAGGTGATAATTGCATTGGGTCACATAGCCTTTCGAGCAGGTCTGCAGACATTGAGTGAAATGGCATCGGAAAAATTGAGAGGTAAGTTCATCCATGGTGAAGTCTACCGGTTTGGACCGACACTTCCGATGATGGTAGCCTGTTATCATCCCAGTCCAAGGAACACAAATACCGGAGTGTTGTCTATGAGTGCCTTGGTAAAGGTCATCAATCGAGCGAAAGACCTAAGTCTGAGCTGAGCAGTCAGATATGTCTCATACCATCGTATCTGTTTGGTTCGATTACGCCTGCCCTCATTCATACAAAGGGATTAAACAACTCGAGCATTCAGCGTTCGATATTAGCTTGGAGATCGATCTCAAGCCGTTCCTTTCGCGGAATTACTCCATAGATAAAGATTTGGTGCAACGCGAACTCGAAATACCGACGGATACTTCCCGGAGACCGCCGCTCTACAAACCCGGAGAAAGTATTGAAACTGAACCCGCATCCAACCGGTCAACAAGCACACTTGCCATCCACGGGGCAACAGCATATGCCAAGGAGATTGGCCTCGACAAAGAGTTCTTCTGGGCTGCTTCAAAAGAATATTGGGAAAAAGGAACTGATTTGGGGAACCTCTATACTATACGCAGGTTAGCAATATCTATCGGTATTGATTGGCGCACGATGTGGCCCAAATTAGAATCTGGCCAATATCACAGGTCGGTCATAGCCCAACACGAATCGGCAATAGATATAGGAGTCTCAGTAGCTCCGTCGTATCTAATCTCAGGGAGGCTCCATTCCGGACTCATTGACCCAGTCGAACTTGAAAGGGCGGTTCAGCAAACATAGCCATTCCTATCCGTTAGCCCTGTACATTGATAGGCGAATGCTCTTATCGGGAGCACTGTGTCGATTTGTTATTTCGAATGAGCCTTCCTTGCACTCAAAAATATAGAGAGGTCCCTCGGTATGTCCTTAGAAAAAGTTGCTTATGTTCTTAGCTAGAAGAACATTTTGGTCAAGCACGATCTTCCTGGAAAGGATCCTCAATTCGCCAGACTCTCTGCGTAGGACGTCTTCTCTGCAACCGACGTAGAAGTCTTGATCAATCTCGCCTCTGTTCCGGTACATGACGAAATTGGAGTAGACCCGCATTTGATCTTTAGAAACCAAGTCCTCTACCTCAATGTTGGTGATGATGTGACGGGTGCGTGACGGAGGGTCTTCGGCCCAAGCCATGCCGGTATCCAACCGAGCAACACGCCGTTGCAGAGTATCCTTGGTCTCCTCCATAAACGCTAGTTCGTCTTCTTCGGAGACCTCATATTCCTCCTGGCGAGAGGCGTCCAAAATGGAGATCGCCTTGCTATTCAATGGATACCGATTTGACCGAGTCGGCATCCAATAGCGAACGTCCTCACAAAATAGTTCTAGCCATTCGGCGAAACGGTAGCTGTCCAACAAGCGGGCTTCGCGGTAGAGAAACTGTTCGACCTCTCTTAGAGTCCTTTCATTCATAGAACTCAGACCTGATCCCATGAATCAGCCTGCATCAGCCTAGCCCACCTCTGATAGAAATAACGTGGGTTGCTGTCGCTGAGCTTAAAGTCGCTGGCCCATGCGCCCAACTCCTCATCAAACCGGTCATGGCCCAGACCCATTTGGTAATTTAGGGAGTGCCGCCTAGTTACCGTTCCACGGTTTGTCCGGGTGCACTCCTCCCAATTATCCATGTCGTCCTGCTCCAATACGCCAGAAGGGCCGAAAGCTCGGAGGCCTGTCACACGTAGGGCGTCTTTAATCTCTTGTGGGGCTGCCTTGTCCACAAATTGGCAGGAAATCACTTCAATCTTGTCAGGGCCTTTAGGGTGCCAAACCCTAAAGCTTCTGGAGCTGCCCCTAAGAAACGACATATGAGGAAACAATGTGCCTACGTTGGGTGTTATTTTTTCTAATCTTTCTCCTAGGCGAGATAACGTTTCAGCCCGAATGGACTCTTCATACCTCTGGATTATCTCCTCAGCTGCGCTGGAGTAATCTTCTGCGCCTACGGCTAATATGCAATGACCGTTTCCTGGCGAGAGAGTACCGCCTCCAGGTGTTTGTCTGGCGGCTGGAGCCTGGGTGAAACCTGACGTCAACGCTGAGAGATGGTTCCACGCCACATGGTAGGCATCGCCTCCAAAGTTTTCAGCAGGTAGTTTCCAATTACAAGGGATAATCCATTTATGAACACCACCTATAACCTCCACGCCGCCCTCCCGCCGGTCGAAGAAGCTGTCTAAGTACCAGGTCATCTCACCCAGATAATCCATAAGAGACGGGGCATTTTTATCAAACGTGGCGAAGACCAAGCCCTTATAGATATCCAGTTGGGCGACTTGAACCAATCCCCATTTGGAAAGGTTTAAGTCGTTATAGTAAGCGTCTTGGAGATTCGGCACTGCCTTAAGATTGCCGTCATTCCCAAAGGTCCAGCCATGATAGGCGCATATAAAAGCGGATGCATTGCCGTTGTCGGCTCTACAAAGGCGGTTGCCACGGTGCGGACAGACATTGAGAAACGCACCGACCCTACCTGAGGTATCTCGCATCACCAACACCGAATCCTCTCCCATATAAGTAGTGATGAAGTCCCCTGGTTTAGGTATCTGGGTCTCGTGACATAAGAACAGCCAGCAACGGGCAAATATGCGTTCCAGCTCTTCCTGATAAATTTCGTCTTCGATGAAAATCCGGCGGCTAATAAGTCCAGAGTCAGTGTCTACGAGACTATTGACATCCACTGCCATGGTCTGCCTCCTAAAAGAAGCGTTAGAAGCAGTTGGTTACACCAGAACGGAGTTAAACATACGGTCATCGGAGGGTCAAGCATCCATTTGCGACGAAAAAGTGGCAGTTTAACCTATGCTGCAAATCACCAATCGCAAGCCTGCGAAATCCTGCCACATTAGGAGCGAGTCATCCTCCCACGAACCTTCGGCCAAATCCAACTGCTACCTCAGGGTTTCCATCAAACGTCAGACGGCCATCGGCCAGCGCGTCCATTACCCTGAGTCGCCCGAACATTATTAACACGTATGTTTCGCCGTCACACTCAAAGGTTACGTCCGGTTCTTCTTTGCCTGCGGGCCCAACGCTGGCCCCCTCGACTCCGATGACGATGTCCTGTCCAAGGAAAACCAGGCCCTCTATTACAAACCGATGAGATAAGGGTATCTTCATCAAGGGGTCTGGACGGAAAGCTCGCCGAACCGCCCGGTCCACCCCTTCAATCAAGACCTTAACAGCATCATCCGAAAGATGGTATTCAGATTCTAGGGCCGATCTAATGTCCCAAGCGTGCATGGCTAGTTCGGCGATGCGTTGGTTAAGCAGAGTACGAACAGGTTCCGGACCTGGAGGCCAATAGCACAGTTTATCCCAGTCTTCTGACTTCACCGACTTGAAGACCTCGACCGCTTCATCCAAACGTTGGTTAAGGTGAGAAACGAGTTCTTTGCCAAATTGCTGTCTAGTGGCTAGGGCTCGGTCAAATATGTTCTTTGCGAATTGGTCCTCATCGTGATCCGCGACTGAAGGAGCCCCCGCTGGGGGAGAGTAATCTCCTTCCAGACCTCTCCGAACCCTTGAAGCATGCTCTTGTCCAGCAAGATGACCTATAACATCCGCCACAGACCAACCAACACAGGCGCTAGGTATCTGCAATTCCTCTGGCGACAATGCATTTAAATGAGCCTTGAAAGACTCCACTTCTGATTCAAGTAGTTTGACCTTATATTCAAGTGTATCCATCTTATCCCGGCACATTTTGCTAGATATGGTTATATCTCATGGAAATGAGACCAGAGCGGATAGGTGTGTGGTGGTGTATTCTCGAACCATACTGATTGCCGCCGTTTAGACAGGTTTTACTCTACATTTGAGACTTCGAGATCATAACCTTGAGGCTTTCTATCATTCATTGTAAACGTGCAGTCTCATCAAGGCGTTAACAATACCCTGCACGGTCAGCCTTAGGAACACGCCGTTGCGATTTCTCCAATTTTCATGAAATCATCAATCCCAACTATTGGGAAGCCGTTCTCCTGAGCGGAAGCGCGAAGTTTGTTCCTCGATTCTCCCCTTACATACAAACCTGAATCGACTAGTATGAATGACATACTAAGTCCCACCGCTGCCTCCAAATCATGGCTAGAATCTCCCACGTAAATCGCTTGGTCGACTTGACTGCCTAGTTTCTGAACAGTCTTGACTAAAATCTCCGGATCAGGCTTGATCCGACTCACATCATCCACTGAAAATGTGGCATCGAAATAAGACTTGATTCCGTGGTGATCCAAAACGCTGTCAACCACGACTCTACTGCTCATAGTCGCGACTGCCAGCTTATATCCACGTCCCTTTAACCAACCTAACAGAGCTTTCACGCCATCCAGCAGGACTACTTCTCCTATGAGCCCAAGCTGTAGTCTACTGCGCAACTTAATTGCTTCTTCTAATACTTCGTCTGTCAAGCCATCTCCGAAGTCTCTTTCCATAAAGTATCCAACTAGCTTCCGTGCTCCACCTCCGAATACTTGCCTCAGATCTTCGGCAGTCGCCCGAACGCCATAATGGGACAGAGCTTGGATAGTCGCACCCAAAGCTGCAGGTTGGCTATCCACCAGGGTCCCATCCAAATCAAAGATAACGGTGTCAATTTTGTTAGTCATTACTTAGCCCATATTAATTTAAAATTGTTCCGGTTGCTAAAAACCGATCGCAACAACTGGAACGTGCGGATAACCTAGAAACATTACATTCGCTCTAACGTTAACGTTGAAGAGTACCTGATTCTCCTATTAAGGATTGATTGGCGTGCCTCGCAAATCCCATTGAACCCAGACTGTATCTAGCACCACAATTAGCATGACCTTATTACACTTAGCAAATTAAGGCTAAATTATCATCTGCCGGTCGCCTATAACATACCCGCTTCCACCATGGTTCCTGCTCTAGTATCCGAAGATGAACTGCACTGCTTTATGGGATTGGATTCTACTCCATGGCATCCGATCGTTGTCGCATGCGTATTATATTATGTATACTCACGCTGAACACGCGCGAAAATTTAGGTCAATACGCATTTCATATTATTTGGTAGCGAGAGTCCTACGCATTGATTAGCGCTAAAATCAGACAGAAAATCGCCGAACTTTGGTGCGAAGATATGACTCGAGGAGGTAAAGCTATACACCTGCTCCTTGAGCAACAGCCGGTAAAACCTCCGAGCATCAGATTCGTGCAAGATGAAGTATCGAAGCTAAACCAACGGGCTACGGAACTGGAACCAAGAACTGAGCTAAAGCTCTGGCAACATGAGTGGTATGAAGATCCGGAGAAAGTCCCTGTTTTGCTAGCTCTCCATTACATGCGGGCTGAAGTCGAAGGCCATAATTTCGCAGGAATGTACGTGGAAGAGGCAAGATGGGCGCTTAAGATATCTAAATTTTTTGATGTGTCATCTCCAGTACATGTCTACCTGTTATTTAAATTTGCGGCTAATTATGCAAATTTGGAATTACTGTCAATACTCTCAGACTCTACCTTGGATACCCATGAGCTAGATACGGCTTTACTTGAATTCTCCGGCGTAATGTTCGAAGGGAATTCCCATACGACGGGTCACCGGTTACTAAAAGACTTCCTAACCGACCTCAAACGAGTACGGCCGGAATATCTGGAAGACTCCAATGCTGAAGAACCGGGAATAAGGTTTTCTGAGGAACACCCTAAGTCAGACGGACACACAAATAATCTGGAAACACAGATTGACCAATGGAAACAATTAGAGTGGGAACTAGCCAGAGCCGAACGAGAGCGTTTTATTGCCGAAGGACGGTTTCAAGCGTCCGAAAACACAAATTGGGAGCGATCGGCGGATAAAACTTACTTCGAGAACCAAGAAAACGATATCCGTTCCAGAGCAGCTGGGTTATACGAAACGCCAGAGGGAAAAGTCGCATACGAGCTATTCGCGCGGAGTATAAGTGTAAAAATCCGTTTGCAATTTCCTTAGCATCTACGTAGGAACGATAGATGACGGCTAGAGATACTAGTCTGAGACACAGTCGGCGCTGTTATTCAATAGCATTGAACGTGAAACAACCGGAGAACCAGGAGTCACAACGCAATGTCGGAACACCAAGCAAGGTTGATAAAGTTAGGTACGCATCAATTCGTTAAAAATATGTTGCGTAGTATGACCTTATTGCTGACTTTACCTTTTGTCGTATTTTTTTTGGTTTGGAGATATTTAGAAGGTGCGTACACGGCAGATTGGGTGATGAGCCCTTTAACTATCGTTGTAGCAATTGCTTTTAGCGTAATCACTCTCGTCATAGCAAGGATTCACTATAAGAGAGACGTGACAGCGATATTTAAAAGCTTTGCGGAACCAGCTCCCACTCGGCCCCAAGAGCCACCTATTAAGCCCATATATTGATTGGAAGATACATTCACGGAATGCCCGATCAAAATTCTCCTGCCTCAACCGTCGCATGATCTAAGTGTCAATACAATCAAGCCCCCTTTAACTTTCTCGAGGGCTTGACTGTATTTCTTAGAGCACCAAGGAATAGCCTTCTTACCTACGGATCGGCAAGAATGAATACAGAAATCAACCAAATTCGTTTCTCCCAAAACCGCCCAGACCACCGTAGGTCTCTAAGGGATCATTTTTCACATGAGGCGGAGTCTTAGGCGGTTGATTAGACGGCTGTTATTCGTCTTTGATTGCGGAGCGAACAACCTCGACCAATTCTGGTGTAACTTCTAGACCGTGGTCGGCTTGGGCGTGAGCTCCTGCCTGCTCAAGAATTTCGTCTTCTGTATCTCCTCTCACGTCTGCGTCACAGTCTGGACCAACATCTCGACACCTTAGTATTTTTGCCATTTGATTAGTCCTTCATGAACTATGTAACTCCGAGCCGCTGCAGACGTTTGCTTATTATGTCAGCTAAGTCGAGTTAAGCAACGAATAGCACGTCAACCGGGGTTAGTCCCTGCCGCACAGTGGACCCATTCAGCAATAAAGAAGCTACCTTCTTCAACGGCGCTGGCTATTGCGCGGTTTAATTCAGCCAGCTCTTCGGCATTAAGAACGGTGCTGACATCAGCTTTTTTATTTTCAAGTTGGCTAGCATCTTTGTCCGGCGTATAAACAACTAATTGAGGAAATATCTTTATTCCACTGAAGCCTGCCTGGTAGAAACGTTGATACAAACTGGCATCTCGGCATCCCAATTCATTTTGCCCTTTGCTCCGTACGCCTTCTACCTTAGACTTTAGCTCCGTCCCAACGTTGATATTGATTAGGTTGGGACGATCATCTCCTCGTGCCAAAACTGCAACTCTCCCTCCGGGTCGGGTAACTCGTCTCATCTCAGCCAACATCCTATCAGCATCCGGGAACTGAATGGCTGTAAACGATATCGCTACATCGAAGCTGGCATCCGAGAAGGGAAGGTCATCACCTCCTGACTCCTCAAAATTGATAACATCATCTAATCCATCATTTTTTGCCAATGCGACTGCTTCCCGAAGAAGATAAGTACTGGGATCCACGCCTACGATGGAGTTAGCTCTACTGGTGTAGCGCGCGAGCCATCTATCCAGAGTACCGGGCCCGCAACCGATATCCAAGATCCTTTCTCCTGGTTGTATGTCTGCTTCCAGTATTACTTTTTCCACTGCATCCAAATACCCGCCTAAAGCCCTCTTTTCAAGGCTAGACACGGGGCCAACATTAGCTCCGGTGACTGTAATGGTGCAGTAATTTTGACTCAATCTATCGATCAAGAGATCCCATTGCGAAGGCGCGTATTGCAAGGGCAGCAAAACCAACGGAGGCCCGGAACCCCTTACTCTATATATATATCCTCCCCACTCACCTTCGGTCTGGTCAAGCGAAACTGTAGGGACACTCACACTAGTGTCAGATTGGCCAAGGAATTCCATCATGCTTTCCCCTATTTCTAAGCCCCGTTCCGCTAGAATGTCCGTGTCATTACCTGGGGCGTAGTTCGTGAGAGAAACAAGCTTTCCTTTAGATAAGTTCTCCTGCCAATTCAAGAGGGCTTCGCCATTCGAGATCATATCTCCATAAATTAGCATCAGCCGACTCCCTAAAGGCGCCAACAGATGAGAGTCCGCTGCTGCCGGGCAAACAAGAGTTAGGGTGGCTATTGCCTCGGGATGGTCTTCGAGCAATGGTCTCCAATCGTACGGCAGCCTCGCAGCGAAATGAGCCCTTGTTATTCCCAAATGCCATAACAGTCCTGGTAGATGAGAATCTACTTCCGTCGTCATATCCAACTTCCTACAACAAATTTAAGATCAAACACTCGACACAATTTTCTTCAAACCTTTGCCGAGACAATATTTACTGACACATCGTAGCCAACATACTCCCCATCTTGATGTTCCTTGGCGACCAAAAGTAATTCCTCGTATATTCTTCCCTTCGTTTCTTCATCGGCTTCCGCGTCGGCCATAGCTCTTTGCGCACACCCGATTGTCATGTTGACTCTTGCGTCTTGCTCAGCAGAGATTTTTGCGCGAGTGTGAACTTTGACCGTTTCGATTGACACATCTGAAAATCCAGAAGAACTGAGAATGGATTTAACGTATTGCTTGTCACGGAAAGCCTGAGGCCCCGGAGCGGTTCCTGGATCTTCATATGGCTTGTCAATATGCTTCAACGCTGCCTGCAGCAAAATGTACGACAATTCGTTCTCTTGGCTATCCGGCCAGCAAACGAAAGTAAGAAAGGCACGTTCAGTTAACGCACTATATATATTCGAGAAAGCCTGGACGGGATCGGCGAAAAACATTACTCCAAACCTGGAGATGGCACCATCAAACTTGCTCGTAACAAATTCATGAGTTTGAGCATTAGCCAGAACGAAATCTACATTACTGACATTTTTTGCTTTTTCCTTAGCTAGCGAAAGCATCGGCTCAGAGATATCAATTCCTGTAACGGAAGCATTCGTATTAACTAAATTACCAAGCCTAATAGTTGTCGATCCAGCACCACAACCGATATCTAGGAACTTGCTCCCCTGTGGGATTCCAATATTCTCAAACAGAACATCCGAAACAGCTTCGAGTCTCTGGTTCATAATCCCATCGTATTCGACCCAGGACTGTCCTCTTCGGTTCCAGCTATCGCCAACGTATTGGTTTTCTGAATTACTGGCCATCTCAAATCTCCATTGCCAATATAGGTGCCTGACTTTAGTACACTGTAATCAACGTATTATATTGCACCGCTGAAATTCGAAAATGGCCGACGTTCTTCCAATTATGGTCTGTAAATATAGCGTCGTGGGAATACATCGTTATCGCGGTGTGTTCAGAGCCACCAATAAAAAGCCCCTGTGATGGAACACAGGGGCTTTTTATACCGATACTTTGGTAGGGCGTAGGGGATTTGAACCCCTGATCTCCGCCTTGAGAGGGCGGTGTCCTGGGCCGCTAGACGAACGCCCCACGCATCAGACGCCAGATTGATCTAACCATGATCGAATCTAGCTCAATAATGCTACCAAACACCACTACCGATTGTAAATCGTGCCTTTAACGATCGATCGATTTTTCGCCTTAAAAAGAGTCGGCCGATTCCGCGATCGGCAGAGGCATCTAGTTAACCGTAAAATCGCCAAACATGGTGAAATTATGGCCAGGGAAGGTGCAGACGAATTGATATGTACCGGCAGATGGTGCTGTGAATGAAGCATCTGCGCTTTCACCTGGTCCGAGTAGGATAGTGGCGCCCAACACCCTCGAATCACCGACCGGAAGCCAATGATTATCCTGTCCGGCGGCCAATCCGTCGGTTGCGACCGCATCCTTCGTACCCGCCTCAACTAGAGCCCAGTTGTGGGAGTTTACGCCGGATGAATTATTAAATGTCACTACTACGTCTGATCCTGAAGTTGCCGACATTGTGCCGGAACTGAACTCAAGGGCATCGCCATTTACGTCTATGACCAACTTCGCTACACCGCTCGATGAACCTGTCGGAGCAGGAGCCGCCGTCGCCGGAATTGCTGTCGGAGCCATCGTCGGTTCCGGCGCACGATCACTCACCGGGATGGTAGCAGGAGGGGCTGGAGTTGCTGTTGCGTTAGGATTGGCTTCGTCGCTAGCGCAAGCGATCGCAAACAGCATAGCCACACTCAAAATCGCAGACAGAATCAATAGTGATTTTCTCACCGGTCAGCCTCCAAATTATCAATTCTAAAACCATAATTACTGAACTACTATGGGGCCACATCTACTTTGTTATTTTTATCACAATCAATATATTGTGTCAACGGAATTTGGCAATAATCTGCCTCTGTCGTTCGACACACATTTGCACACGGAAATAGCTTTCTCGCCCCTAGATACGTTTGGACGATCTGCACTATTATTTTAACCAGAAGGCCAACCCAAGCCATAGGATGACCTAAGGAGAGACATTGGAGATAGGTAAATTTCCTCCCAAGTTACTGGAGAAACTACTCCAAAAAAACGAGATATTTGACCACCGGGTAATCTTAGGTCCAAGTACGGGTGAAGACGCCGCAGTGTTAGATCCTAGTGAGAAGTTACTAGTGGCCAAAAGCGACCCCATAACATTCGCCACTAACAATATCGGTCGGTACGCAGTCCAAGTAAACGCCAATGACATCGCATGTACCGGCGGAACACCCCGCTGGTTCCTGGCCACTGTACTGGTACCGGAGCACTTTACCGAAGATCATGCAGAAGAACTATTCACCCAGGTTTTAGATACCTGTAATGAAATAGGTGTCACGTTGATCGGCGGTCACAGCGAAGTTACATACGGCATCAACCGTCCCCTGGTAGCTGGGACGATGCTAGGAGAGGTGTCACGCGAACGCTTAGTGCGAACTGGAGGCGCCCAAGAGGGTGACAGCATCGTTTTGACAAAAGGTATTTCAATCGAAGGAACCGCTATTCTAGCTCTAGAAAGAGCTGACGACCTTAGAAAAGCTGGCATTGGCGATGACATTATTACACTAAGTACGTCATTGATAGACCGTCCCGGTATAAGTGTAATGGAAGATGCCCGCATCGCCTGCGATACTGGTGCGGTCCATTCGATGCACGACGTGACCGAAGGGGGACTGATAACCGGACTTCGAGAGGTAGCAGCAGCTTCTGGTTTGGGATTAGCTATTGAAGAAGGTAGCATTCCGATACTTGAGTCAACTAAAGAAATCTGCCAAGCATTGGAACTGAACCCGTTGGGATTGCTGGCCTCGGGCGCATTAATCATTACACTTTCACCTTCGAATGTTCCCTCGTTACTCGCAAATCTAGATAAAAATGGAATCGATGGCTGGGAGATCGGGGTTATGATGGCGCCCGAAGAAGGGTTTATTTGCATAGGACGGGAAGGTGAAGTGGAACTGCCCCAATTCAGCAGAGACGAACTAGCGCGGTACTTTAGTGGCTAAGCCAGTTGTTTCAGGGTGTACACGCCTTACTACGATACCAACTCTTTGATAACTTCCGCGGCACGTTGTTGCGCTGGCACCGTCAAAGACCACTCATTTTTACCGTAAGCAATGAACATGTCTCGTTGTTTCTTCATGTGAGAAGCGAAATTCGGGGCGTCATAAGTACCGTACTCGCGGCACGCCTCGATAAGACGGTTTTTTGTGAACAAAGGTGATCCTGTGGTCAATAACTCTCCAATTCCAAGCAACAAGGCCAACTTTATCTGTTTCTTGGAACTCGTCTTTTCTTTCAGATCTTTTACGATAATGCGGTAAGACGCACCATTCAAATGATAGACCTGCGATATAGATACACTAGGTATTTGAAACTGATCGGCGAAGACGAGACCCAATTGACTCTGGTTCTGCAGACTGGTCGGATTTTCAGCCCCATGGTATCCATTCGCAATGTATGATTGCATTCCGACCAACGAATCAGACTCGGATATAAACCCATCACCAGTCTGACCCGGAACAGCATTAAAGCCGGTCAACACCCGCATCAATGCTTCAAAACACGGGACTTGGTATTTTTCAGGACATCGCTCCGCCAGCCTCAAAACTTCATCGAGATGTTCTGATACGTTTTCAAACACTACCGCCCCTCCAATCACAATGTCCGAGTCGATGCCACCACTTCTCGTCCGAGAACAACATGCGCCTCCTCGAGTATATCTTCGTAAATTATCCCTATCAATTATTAGTGCCCATATAAATGGTCATAATTAAAAGGCCGGTTATTCAACTGAATAACCGGCCTTGAGTGCTGAACATAAGCGTTATAGCCTGCCTCCGATTCATGCCTTTAGTCCTGGTATACCTCCAAGGACCGTCTGAGCTGGTCAGTAGTAATGTTCCCACCACTAATTGTTATTGCTACTTTTTTACCTTTAACTTTACTTGGGTGCTTGATTGCGCCAGCTAAGGCTGTGGCCCCTGCGCCCTCGGCTAAGGTATGGGCTTTGTCGACTAGAGTCCCTATAGCTCTTTGAATGTCGGAGTCACTCACCAGAAGAAAATCGTTCAGTAGTTCCTTCATGATCTTTTGCGGCAATTCATACCCTGACCTGGTGGCCACTCCTTCAGCAATTGTATTCATCTCTGCTTCAACCAATTCACCTTGCTTCCATGACCTGTAACTGGCTGGAGCTTGCTCAGATTGCACAGCTAAAACTTCTATCGAAGGGTCAATTCCTTTCGCGACTATGCAAGCTCCACATACGCCAGAACCTCCTCCGAGAGGCAGCATCAGCACCTCGACGTCCGGTAGGTCCTCTATGGTTTCGAGGGCCTGAGTGGCAACACCTGCTATTATCACTGAATCGTTTACCGGGTGAACAAACCGGTATCCTTCTTCTTTAGCCAAAGCCTCGCAATGGACACTGGCAGCATCGAAGTCAGCCCCTTGGAAGATTATCTCGGCTCCTAAAGCTCGCATGGCTGCTACTTTGTTCGGGTTGGCATTTTCGGGAAGACCGATTATGGCGCGCACACCGAATAGTTTGCAGGCACTCGCGATTGATTGGCCATGGTTACCTGAAGAGGCGGTAATTACCCCTTGTCTCTTCTCCTCATCGGTTAGGCTGGAAAGCAAGTTAATCCCGCCACGGCCTTTGAAAGCTCCGAGTGGCAGATATTCCTCATGCTTCAAGTAAACCTCGGCTTCCAGCATCTCACTGAGGCCCGCCGAATAATGTAGTGGTGTACGACTCATGTAAGGCGCAATAGTCTTCTTGGCTCGGTATATATCTCTAAGTGTCGGTGGCTCCATATCTCGCCGCCCTTTATGGTTGATTCGTTATGAGTAGGAACAAGCTTATTAACAGCTTTTCCTGCTGTCAACGGACCGGTCAGTTGTGCTGCTCCCTCTTAATGACTTTGATTCGATGATAGATAAACCATATAAGCGCCACCCCTATAATTGCAGCAATCGGAAAATCGAACGGCCTCATAACCTGCCGAAGACTCTCCCAGTTCTCACCGAGTTTAAACCCTCCGTATGCCAGGCCGAGACTCCAGGGATACGATCCCACAAATGTGTAAAAACTGAACTTCCAGAAGTTCATGCGTGCAACCCCAGCAGGAACGCTGATGAAGGTTCGGACAACTGGAAGCATCCGAGATGCAAATACAGCTAGCTCACCGTATTTCCGGAACCAGTCCTCTGCTTTGTCAACCTCATGCTGAGTCACCAAAACATACTTACCATATTTCTTCAATAAAGGACGGCCGCCTTTATAACTGACCCAGTACGCGACCCACGAGCCCAAAAGATTTCCAAGGGCCCCGTAAAAACCGGCCATACCCAGCATCCAAGCAGAGTCACCCTTTGCTTCGATCAGCAACCATCCAGCAAGTGGCATGATTAGCTCACTTGGGAATGGAATCGCGGCACTCTCAACTCCCATTAGAAAAACAACGCCAGGCCACCCCATGGCGTCATAAACCGAAGTAATTATTTGAAGAAACCAGTGTTCAATCCCTGCCATATCTTTAAATATCCTTACGACCGTTCAAACATTAGCGCGACTGGCGGAATTACGACCAGTCGCCCAAAATATATGTTCTAGTCATTTCTTAAATTAATTTAAAAGAATCCTTAAAAACCTATTGACGTTCGTCAAAATGGCTGATAATCTAAAAGTGTCATAAATGACTGGAAGCAGTATAAATCAGACTTAATGAGAGATGATACGGAGGGGACCATGGCTAGGAAGACAAAACTAATGCAGCGTGTAGAGAAAGAATTCTCTAGGCCTCTTGAAAACCTGTTACCGGAGAAAGTTAATGAGGTCGGTCTTTCTGCCACTGCTGAGGAATTAGGAGTCAGTAAAGCCACTTTAGGCTACTGGTTGCTTAAATTGGGTATAAATGTACGGAGAGTAGCATTGGCTCCTGGAGAGACTCTCGAAGTAAAGCGAATCAGCTAAAACTTAAATTCACCATACTCTCAAAAGAAAAAGGAAAAGGCCCAGGTCTTCGTTACGAAACCTGGGCCTTTTCTTTTAGCTAACTGTTTTTCATCGCCCACACATTCATATAAGAAATACACTTGTTGTCTCGGACGATTTAAGGGCCTTTTCTTATCCTGAGGCGTTATAAGGTCCACTGACCCGAAAAATACCCCTAATCCAACGCTAAGATCTATCCTTGGAAGATGTCCTCGGGCAAAAATGCCGAAACGGTGACATTCGGTAGGTCAACGACGTTACTTATCTTAAGATCAACAGCAACACTGCATATAACGTACGCTTGTTCTTTGGTCCAACCACGTTCTTGCAACAACTCAATCATGTTAATCAAAGCATTACGGGCAGCCAGAGTTAGATCTTCTCCCTCTTGGGTGCCGTCTTCGCGGATCGGCATCCCCATTGTCGCTATGAAGTTCCGAGGGGCCGCCCATTCCGGACTGATGAAATAACCGGGGTGTGCAAACCTTGGGAATTTTATGTTATTTCTAGCTGCCTCTCCCTTTTTTAGTTCGAATTTAACTACCGCTGTCGCACCCATCTCTATCGCAGTGATACAACATTCAGAGTCGCCTTGGGCGAAATGACCGTCACCTGCTGAATACAGTCCTCCTGGAACGTTCACAGGTATCAGCAACCGAGAACCCTTAGTCAGTTGTTTAGCGTCCACATTGCCGCAATTCTCCCTGGGCGGTATAGTTCGCAGACCGGTCTCAGCTATCACACCTTCTGGTACGGCATCTTCAGCATCAGGCGGAAAAGCAACACCTCCGCGCCTAACCAAATCGGCCTCACGTTCGGCCCACGCCTCTAGCTGTTCACTAGACGGCGCGATACCTGCAGTACCCATAAACGAGCCATTGGGTATCCTAACACCTGGCAAATCTTTAGATGTCGCCCAGCCGTCCACCATTTCCCAATGAACGACATAGGGTTCCGTGAACAAGTCGCGCAAAAACCCAGCCCCAGGCCGGTTGCGTGTCCAACCGTAAGACTGAGGAATAATGTCGACATACTCTATCTCAAGAAGGTCCCCTGGCTCTGCTCCTTTTATGTAAACTGGACCGGTTAGCGGGTGTCCTACCTTGCCAGCGAAACCGTCGAAATCATCAATCGTCACCGAGGGATTCATCTGTCCGTCAGAGGCATCCCTAGTCTCCAATGATACTTCTTCTCCCGGATCTACCTCAATAATCGGCGGAATGTCCGGGTGCCACCGGTTATGGCCTTTACCTGGGTCGTCCTTAAGCCGTTTGCTGCGGTCAATTTCTATGCTTTTCATGAGTCTCCTAGCGACGCTAAATGGACCAATCGTCAGGCAGATCAGGTGTGGTCATAGGTTTGATCATGACTTCAACTAGAGCAGCCTGGCCACCTTCCGTAGCAGCAATCGCCCGTTGTAGGGCTGCACCAATCTCTGAAGGGTCTTCAACGCGTTCTGCATATGCACCGAGGCCCTTCGCAACCATGGTCCAGTTTCCTGTGAGCTTGGCCATGTCGGGCGGAGGACCTGCGGGACGTTCCATCCCCATCAAGCCACCACCAGTACCTTCATTGTTCACGACTATGGTAAGGGTGGATAGTCCCATGCGAACAGCAGTTTCCAACTCCATACCTACCATTCCAAAAGAAGCGTCACCAAGCAAGTGGACAACTAACTTGTCCGGCTGCCCCAGCTTAGCCCCAATAGCACCACCCAGAGACCAACCCATTGCAGCCATACCACCCATACCTACGTAGCTGCGTGGTTGAGTTGCCTGCCAGAAAGGCGACATATAGCCACGACTTCCGCCCGCATCATGGAGAGCTATGGTCTTGTCAGGATCGATCACCTTTGCCAACTCGCTTACCACTCGGTAGCCGTTGGTGGGGGCTGTTAGGTCTTCAACAACCGACTCCCATTCACTGGCTTGTTTGTCTTTTGCTTGTTTGATTTCCGCTACGACTTCCTCTTTAAGGCCACCTTTGCCAGGCCCAACGCGCTCTTTGACTGCGTCGAGGATAGACCTTAGCGCTAGCTTAGCATCGGCCAAAATGGGCACATCCGCCTGATACTGCTTGTTAAGGTCGTGCTCATCAGCATTAACGTGTATCAGGCTCACGTTTTCCGGTATAGGCCGGCCATCGGTTCCGTTTGGCAACCTATAAGAATTCCCAACTGCGAGCACCACATCTGCTTTACGGTTCATATGTAGCGCAGCCCCACTGGCATACCGGCTACGGGGGTAGCACCCCATTCCCATTGAAAGGGGATGGTCTTCAGGAAATACTCCCTTAGCTACTAAGGTAGTCGCGACCGGCATCGACAAAAGTTCGGCTAGTTCTTTGGCCTCGTCCCAAGCCTCAGCAGACAGCACGCCTCCACCAAGGTTCAAAACCGGGTTCTTGGCGTTGACTAGGAGGTCAGCAGCCCGCGCAACCTCGTCAGCCGCTGGCGCGGCTTTATGTCCAGGACCAACAGGTTCGTACTCAAGGGAACCGTCAGGTACATCGGTCATCAAGACATCCTGAGGCATCTCTAGGACAACAGGACCAGGTGAACCCGAACGAAGGTGAGTGAACGCACGTCGGATTACTGATGGAATGTCTTCAACTCTAGCGAAGGTCCCGCGCCACTTGACCAGAGTATCGAAAATGCTGGCAGATACCTCCTGCTGGACTTCTTTCCCAAGATCAGCCAGAGGTATCTGCCCCATCAACAGAAGGACAGGAATATTATCGGCATACGCACCGGCGATACCAGTCAGTGTATTTGTCGCGCCCGGTCCTGTACCGGTCATAGCCACGCCCACTTTTCCGGTAGCACGTGCATAACCGTCAGCAATTTCCACACCCAACCTTTCATTGCGAGCTGCAAAGACTTTAATAGTTTCAGAATTCCTCAAGCCTGTCCAAAGAGGGGCTAAACCGCCGCCTTGGAAACCGGCTATATACTCGACTCCCTCTTTCTCTAGGGCGCGAACGATAGCATCCGCAGCACGCATGACTCCTCTCCTTTCCTGGTTAGATTGACCGGGATACCTAACTGTTACCGTTCTTGAGGTACCTTGAGTTGGAGGGATGATACGCCTGCGGTCTATACCGGTCAACCAGCACAGGAAAGGTAACGGGATACCCAATGCTCAGGCTCGTGGCAGGCGTAAAATGATTTCTTGACCGGGATATGGTCGAAGGGTATCATCCCCAAAAGCCTCAAGGCCTATTCGTTCGGATTTTGGGTAACCTGACTGACTTCAAATTAAAGGTGAACAAATGCCATCAGCTAGCGAGATGATCGTCCAAACTCTGGAGGAAGCCGGCATCGAGTACGTTTTCGGTATCCCCGGAGGAGGCACAGGCCAGATATTCCAGATCTTGGAGACCAAGCAGGACCGGATCAGGACTCTGTTAGTGCGTCATGAACAAGTTGCAGCCATAATGGCTGATGCCTATGGCCGGGCTTCCGGAAAACCCGCAGCGATAATGGGACAAGGGCTGTTCATGGGCTCAAACGCAACGTTCGGAATAATGGAAGCCATGCTGAGCAGTTCGCCAATGCTGATATTGACCGACACTTCCGATAGCGGGGCGGCCCAACGACCCGCTAACCAATCAGGTGCCGGGGAGTACGGTAGCATCGATCTGCAATCTATCTTTAAGTCCATGACCAAGTACACTACTCTCGCTACCAGCCCAAAAGAGGCGGTGCTAGGCACACAGATGGCTATAAAACACGCCGTGAGCGGTCGACCGGGGCCAACGACTGTCCTAATGCGTTCAGCAGCGATCGGAGGCCAAGTAGACGTCGAATCCCCGCCGTTCATCCACAACGCAGCCGGGTTCCTAAACACGGCAAAACCAGCCAGTGCACCGGTAGACATCCAGAAGGCCTTGGAAATCCTTAGCGAATCGCGGAGGCCGGTCATTATAGCCGGGAACGGTGTCCATGTGGCCGGGGCACACTCGGCACTCCAGCAACTCGCAGAAAAATTAGCCATTCCCGTAGCAACCAGCTACAAAGGGAAGAGCGCTATCTCCGAGGACCATCCGCTTGCTCTAGGCATGGTAGGTACCTACGGACAGGAAACAGCGAACAGAGCGGTAGGCGACTCCGATACCATCCTTGTCGTGGGAGCTCTACTTCGCTCTCAAGAAACCGTGGGCGAACGTCCCGACATATTCGACCCAAACAAGCAGCGCATTATCCAGATAGACATCGATGAGCGCAACGCTGGTTGGTCATTTCCAGTTGAACTTGGCCTAATTGGTGACGCCAAGGTAATCTTGGAACAAATGGTTGAGGCATCAAATGTAGCTTCCTTAGATAATTCTAAAAGACAACCGTGGGCCGACAGCATGCCTAGCCGACGTGAAGCTGGAGGATATCATGACCAGCCTGAAATGCACGAGGAAAGTTCGCCGGTTAAGCCTCAACGGCTGATTGCCCAATTGCAAGCCACCATGGATCCATCCACGATCTACACACTCGACGCTGGAAACAACCGTACCTGGATGGCCCATCTGTACAGAGCTCAAACGGCCAACACGTTCTACAGCCCCGGTGGTACAGCAGGAATGGGTTGGGCCCTGCCAGCTGCGGTAGGTCTAAAGCTGGTATACCCCGATCAGCCGGTAGTTGCCGTAACAGGCGACGGAGGCTACATGATGGTAGTCAACGCGATTTCTACAGCGGTCCAATATGAACTGCCGATAATTTGCGTAGTGTTCAACAACAATACCCTAGGGATGGTAAATGACCACCAACCTGAAGGCCATAAAATAGCGTCAGAGTTCCACCCCACCAACAACGCCACCGTAGCAGAAGGAATGGGAGCATGGGGGGTGCAAGTCAACGACTCCAAAGACATCCCTGATGCGCTTCGGGCAGCCCAAGCATCCGGCAAGCCCGCCGTTATAGACGTAATAGTAGATCCAGACCCGAGCCCGGACAACTGGCGTGCTGGTGCTTGGCGGGCAGGGCAGACATAGGAGCGAACCAGGCGTTCAGATCGTACTCATCAGCAAACTCGACTTCATAGAGACTTTTGGTCGAGTTCTAAAAATTTAAAACCAACGGGCAAACAGCGCCCCTAAAATCGGCGCTGCAGGCGAGTCACGTTAAGCATCCGTCACATAATTGCTAGCCGCCATTTTATATCCCTGACCATCTTCGACGATTATGGGTGAAAGTGTTCATCAACTCATCTTCCTCCGAAAACCATGTTACCAAGCAAATTCCAGGGCGCTTCTCCCTTGTTGGACTGGCCAAGTGGCCGGTGATAGTATGGTTCCGAGATTCGTTATCAGTCTGGATCAAGGTGTTTTGTCGGCTCGATCAACTAACGCCGGGTTACCCTTAGAGATACGCGGAGGCCCCTGTGGCAGACTTATTGCAAATAATAGACTTGGCAGAGTCGGACCAGGTCCAACTCTCATACACGAGCGATAGCGGCCAAACCGAAACCGCCCCACCTGTAGAGTTTTCTCTGCCACTCACCGAATCAGAATCCGCTGAGATCCGCTGGTATATCAACGACTATCCCGAAAACACTTTTGGCGAATCGTCCGAACGAGCCCGACGAGTCGAGACCGGACTAAAAGACATCGGCATACTGCTGTTCCGAGTAGTTTTCGGTTCCAACGACGAAGCCCGAGCTCTCGCCGAAAAGGCCTTTGGAACCGAGCCTCCGCTACTGGCTATCGTCTCCACCAGACCAGAGTTTCTGGGTCTACCATGGGAACTATTAAATAATGGTGGCGATACGTATCTGGCCTCCCAATTAGATGGAATCTCAAGACGCGTCTCCTCTGGTCTGCTGGAAAGTTTCTCTGGCAAACTACCTACAGACCAGCTAAACGTCCTAATGCTGTTGCCGCCTTCATCCGACGGCACTGGGAGTATTGCGTCTGAAGCACTGACAGCTCTGGAGTCTCTACCAATATCGGCGGAGTTGGATTGCCTACGACCCTCTACAGAAAGCAGCCTCCGAGACCATCTATCAAACAGACAAGCTCATTACCATCTGGCCCATCTAGACGGATTCACTATAGACAGTCAAGGCATCCATATGGAAGATGGGACTGGAGGCTACCAGGCCATATCCGCTGATTTGCTGGCGGCGACACTGACCTCCGCACAGACGCCAGTGGTATTGATCAACGCCTCATCTTCCAGCCCACTAGACTGCGTAATGTCATTCGCGGCCGAGCTTTCGCAGAACGGAGTCCCCCAGGTGGTGGTCACGCCGCTCCCGATTCCGGGCTCCGGTAAGGTCCTACTCTCAGAATTTTTCTTTAAAGGGTTAAGCGGAGGCGATCAGGTGACTCGGGCGATATCCACTGTACGACAAGCTATGATGGAGCATCCCCAACGACCTTCTGCCACCGGTCCATTGGACTCCTGGGATTGGACACTGCCCATGGTATTCGAGTCCAAAACATACTCTCCAGAAGCCATAGTAATCGAAGATCAACAAGCCCCAACTCCAGGAATGCCTCAGGTAGAGCAAGAGGCATCAGGCAACGAATTGCCTCGCGGCGGACCTTACGGGTTGATTGGTCGCCACGCAGAGTTGCTTGATATTGAACGCCAGTTCCGAAATAACAGCGTGGTCACACTTTCAGGCGATGTGGGCTCCGGTAAATCTGAGCTCGCATTAGGCCTAGCATCTTGGCTCCGCAAAACTGGCGGACGCTCGGGCGGAGTCTTTTACTCTGCATTTGAGGTCGGTGCCGGACTTGAACGAGTCCTTCATGAAATCGGCACATCCCTTGCTGGGCTTGATTTCGGTGACCTTCGGCACGAAGATCGGCGCACATGGGTAACGGAATACCTAAGAGAGAACCCTGCATTACTGGTCTTAGACAGCTTACAGAATCTGTCTGGATTCCCCGCTGGTTCTCCTGGCCTATTAGATGACGGTGAGCTGTCCGACCTGAACTCGTTCCTAAACGATGTAGCCGATGGAGGACAGACCTGGATATTATTAGTTAGCCGTAGGGACAACGAAACCTGGCTCACCGTGCCGCACAGTACCACTCGCCTCGGCGGATTAATGGGGCGCGACCGAATAGTCTTGGGGACTCGTTTGTTAGAAGAAGCGGGCGCTGATCCTATGCGCCTTGGTCCAGAGTATCTTCAGATTCTGGAATTGGTCGAGGGCCATCCATTGGCGATGGAGATCGCTCTTCCCCTATTGAAAGACGTGCCGGCATCAGTCCTGGTGGGAGAACTGATATCCGAACTGGAAGAGCACCAACCTGGACCCGACGAAGAAGGCCGTCCCTCCTACCTAACGGTAGTGATGAACCATGCTTTCACCAGGATGACCCACCGTAGTAGGGTCCACCTACCCTTCCTTTCGCTGTTCCGGAACAGAGTCATGATGGACATACTGACGCACATCACCCAAGAAGGCCAAACATACAAATCGGTTACTGGTGAACAACTTGGCTACGGCGCCTGCAGAACGCTTCTTCGAAGCGCCCGCGGAAGCGGTTTCTTAGAACCGATCACCCCCAGCGTTTATCAGATCCATCCCTCGTTACCGTGGTATCTGGGACGTAATCTGTATCGTCAGTTCTCCCAGAGCGCCGTACAGCAACTGGAACAGGAAATTGTGCGGGTCTACGCGGACACAGCAGACTATTTCATGGAGACCCTCTACGAAAATCAGGACGCTGGCACCACCGCTATCCTTGCTGAAGAAGGCAACATCACCCAAGCACTAGCGCTTTCCCTAGAATCAGGCCAGTGGGAAAATGCTCAACTATTAGTACAGCCTCTTGCCCAAGTCTTCCGAATGCAGAAGCGATACCCTGAGCTGCGCCGCCTACGCCGCCAGCTTCTTGAATTAACTGGTGTCACAGCAGAGGAAGCAGAAAAGACGGGCAGCATCCAGCTCTGGCTGTACCTGCTCGGGACTGAAGCCAGTGAATGTATCGAGACTCGAGAGTTCGACCGGGCAGATGGATTGAACCAACAATTGCTGGAATACCTGTCCAGCCAAGAGGACGGCGAGTCCGATCCACGCACGGCTGCCGTGTTTCACCAAATGGGGCAAGTCGCTCAAAACCGATGGCAACTAGAGGAGGCGCAAGACCTCTACACTCAGTCGTTATCAATTATAGAGGGTAGCGAGGACGAAGAGACGGTCGCAGACGACTATTATGGACTGGGTATGGTCTGCCAATATCGACGGCGCTACACTGAAGCCAAAGAGTGGTTCAGTAAAGCCTTAGATATACACCAACGGATGAACGACGGTGAGGAGATGGTCAAGGATTACCGGTCCCTCGGACTGTGTTCCCAATACAAATTCGAGTACGACGAAGCTGCCAGTTGGTACCAGAGAGCCAGAGAGATCCTTGAGGAAGCCCGTGACGAAGAAAACGCCGTGCTCGTCTACCACTCGCTCGGTACGGTGTGCCATGCTCAGTACCAATTCGACGAGGCTGAGAACTGGTATCAGCAAGCCCTGCAGGTCAGCGATCGAATAGGCAATCACTCTCAAATGGGAGTAGAGTTCCATCACCTAGGTCTGGTAGAACAGGCCAGAGAGATGTTCGTTGACGACGCAGAGCACTGGTTCATGATGGCCATCGATAAGTGGCAGGCTGTCGGGGACAAGAGATCCGAAGGTGATGAATGCCGTCAATTGGGTGTATTGTTCCACCAGCAGAAGGATCTTGATAAAGCAGAAGAATGGTATAGTCGGGCCCGTGACATCTTCGAAGAACTGCAAGACCTAAACCGTATCTGCCGCACATACGGACAGTTAGGGATGGTCGCTGAAGAACGTGATGACGTTCCCCAGGCGTTACTATGGGCCAGTCGCACCTACCAGTTGGCCAATAGTAACAATCTACAGGTTCTTGACCAGGCCAAAGCTCATTTAGCCCGGTTGAAAGAAAAGCATGGCGAGGAGCAGTTCGCCGCCTGGTGGCGCGATTTTACCCAGGAAGACCCACCCGCGGATCTGGACGTAGACCCTGAGACAGTCCTTTAGTTCACACGGAGGCAACCATTGGCCGTCACTTCCTTGGCTATCAACGAACGCCGTCCATACGCCGATGGTATGCCTTTCGGTGATGTCGGAGAATTCGAACAGATTGACGGCGTCGTTAACTTCGCCGTTGATCCGTCTGCCATCGCCAATAGCAAGATTACTGACCTGACACTCGCCCCTAAGAATCCGGCAGGGGAGGTCGAGTTTTCATCTGAGTTCAGGATCATTAAACCAGTTGATCAGATGAAAGGTAGCCACAAACTGTTCTTCGATGTAGTCAACCGGGGCAGACCTCTTTCCCTGATGCGCATAAACAGTGCCGTTGATAGCGACCCGATGGGCCCGGGCAATGGTTATCTGATGAGGCAGGGATACACTCAGGTTTGGTGCGGCTGGCAGCACGACGTCCCAGAGGCCCCTGACCTTCTCCGGGTCTTTGTTCCCAACGCATCAGACACTAATGGTCCCGTTAACGGACGAATCGCTGTCACCTTCCAGCCAAATGAAACATCCTCAGTCCAGATGCTCTCAGATCGCGGGCACATCCCTTATCCAGCAAGCGACCTGGAACAGGCCGACTCTAAACTTTTGGTCTACGATTATGATGGTGGACCAGCAACTACTATTCCGCGAACCGATTGGTCTTTTGCCGCCCTAAAGCACGGCAAACTTGAACCTGACGCCTCTCACATTATCCTGAATCCAGGTTTTGAACCTGGAAAGGTCTACCAATGCATATACACCACCGCTCACGCGCCTGTAGTTGGGCTGGGTTTTGCGGGTGTACGAGACCTTATCTCATACCTTAGATATTCAGATAGCCCGGATAATCCTTGCTGCGATGATATCCGTTACTCCATGGCTTTCGGTTCGTCCCAAAGTGGACGTTTCTTGCGGCACATGCTTTACCTGGCAATGAACCAAGACGAAAAAGACCGGACAGTCTTTGACGGCGTCATAGCTCACATCGCAGGTGGACGTCGCGGTGAGTTCAACCAACGGTTCGGCCAGCCATCCAATACCGTAGAATCTAGTACCGGCAGCCTCTTCCCATTCGCCGACATCGACCAATCAGACCCAGAAACAGGACGGATGGACGGTTTACTCAAAGAATTAAAGGGCAGTGCGAGAGTCCCTAAAGTCTTCTTCACTAACACCTCCAGTGAATATTGGGGCGGCCACGGAGCGTTGACCCATGTAGATACCACGGGCACCAAGGACATAATCCCCTACGATCAGGTGCGGATCTATCACTTCACAGGCACCCAGCACAGTGCCGGAGCCCTCCCTCTAACCCGCACTCAACCTACTGGTGCCGTCGGTAAACACCTGTTCAACTGGGTCGATTGGCGACCACTTCTGAGAGCCGCCGTAGCTAACCTTGACGGATGGGTCACCAACAATGAGACTCCCCCACCAAGTAAACATCCCCGATTAGATGAAGGCACTGCGGTTCCCAGCAAGAGTGTCGAGGCCATCTTTCAATCGATTCCAGGGTTCGGATTTCCAAAACACCTAAGACAACTGGCCCGGTATGATTTCGGCTCTAGCCATGAAATCCCAGATAATTTACCTCCGGCTACGGGTGCGCCTTATCCGGCTCTTGTATCTGCAGTGGACCAAGACGGCAACGAAGTGGCCGGCATACGCCTTCCAGATGTAGCCGTTCCGTTAGCTACAGTCACCGGCTGGAATCTCCGTCATCCTGACACTGGGTCTCCAGAACAGATGCATAGAATCATGGGCTCGACCGTGCCATTCACCTTAACTAGAAAAGACCGCCAGGAGGCCTGTGATCCTCGCCCGTCTATGGAAGAACGCTATTCCTCTAAAGACGACTACTTGGATAGAGTAGAAGGTGTTGCGCAAGACCTCGTATCTGATGGCTACTTACTGGACGAAGACGTGCTGAAGGTCGTCCAGATGGCTGACGAAAGATTCTCCCTAATCGAGTCTCATGCAAAACAAGCC
>ENA-UPTF01000255-UPTF01000255.1-marine-metagenome-genome-assembly--contig:-NODE-255-length-38660-cov-5.996579_pt1 | contig 38660 bp, 34 predicted proteins | sample MGYA00238166_ERZ767019 | MGnify/ENA primary metagenome ERZ767019 (study PRJEB28930, sample SAMN06266391) | marine metagenome | isolation source: Sea water from 250 m depth | place: Atlantic Ocean | study... | reverse complement strand
AAACCGTGGTTTAGTGCATCATCTAGATTATCAAAACATATGCAGTCTGGATAATCTATTTTTAACTTTTCTATTACCAATTGATCTTTTTCAACAATGCCTCCTAATGATTTCAAGTTATCAAGTGTACGTATATGATTAATACCCCACTTCCCTGCACCGACAACGCAAACCTTATAATTTTTCATAAGTTATTTATAATTACCTATTTATTGGTCTATATAAAACTCTATATTCTAAACCTAACTTAGTTTTTATATCTCTTCCAATTTCCTCAGCTTGTTTTTTTGATTTAAACCTATTAACCCTTACTGCGTATAGTCTTTTACCATTTGATTCAACATTATTAATTGATATATCATGGCCTAGTTGACTTACTTGCAGTTTAAGTCTCTTTGCATTTTTTTCATTTCCAAAAGCACCGACTTGTACAACATAAGGACCTAAGTCAGCTTGCTTTTTGTTAAAATCAAAAACCTGATTTAAAGGTTTATTTTTATTACCTATAACATCTATACCTGTATCAATATTTGGAAACATACTATTAATAATTAAAGCATAATATCGAGCAGAGTCTGCTGCGCCTATGGCATTAAAACTATTTACCATCAGGCTGGTTACACGCTGAATATCTGGAAACCTAGGATATTTTATTGGTATATTTTTCAATAATGTTGCTGCTTGTGTATATAAACCCCTAGCATAAAAATACTCCCCTATTTTCATAGCAGAATACGATGCAAATTTAGAGGTTGGGTGTTTTTTTAATAGATCCTGGTATAGTTTTATCGCTGAATTTCCATTCTGGGTCAATAGAGCTTTTAAATATAAGACACCTGGATTATTTGGATATTTTGAGGCTAATTCTGGTAAATTTTCTTTAACACCCTCTACCCTACCTTCTTCAATGAGCGATAAATAAAGCTCGATATTTTGTCCAAAGGAAAAAGAAGCTAGTAAAAAGAAGAAAACTATTTTATTCATTTATATTTTCTAATTGATTTAATATTTCATCTACTTGGTGACCCAGCTCCGATGGAGTTTTAATAAAAAGTGAAAGTTTTAATTTCATAAGTAAAGTAGAAATGGTGGCATTTCCATTATCTATTAATTTATCAATTAATGATATTGCAGCTTGATCTTCACCCTTTTCGTTTAGCACGTTAGCCAATCTCAATGTAGCAGCAAGGTCCATAGGATTTTTTTCAAGTACTTTTCGGTAAAAATTTTCTACCTCACTATAGCGCCCTAAATCAAATAGTGCAGATTCCATATTATCAAAAACCATATATGATTGTTCTGGCGAAAGATTTATAAATTTTTCCCAGTATTCAATTGCCTTAACCAAATCTCTATTTTTCATCTTTATGTCACCCAAATATTTGTATGGTAATCCGAATTCCGGGGATTGACTTATAGCTTTATCTAATAAAGATTCGGCTTCTTTAAAATTATTTTGTTTAATTTTTTCTTTACTCTTATAAACTATATACTTTGCTAGATTATTTGAATCTGAGACTCCAATAATTTTTTGTAATTGTTTAGCCTTATCAGTTGCATAGTCCCAGTCTTCTATTTTTTCACCAATATTTAGTAGAAAGGTTATTGCCCATTTATTTTGTTTATCAATTATAAGGATCTGCTCTGCTTCTTTTCTAGCTTTAATTAAATCACCAATTACTTCATAATCCATAGCTAAAGATTTATAAATATCTACTTTTGTAGTCTTATTCAAATTTGGTCTAACTGTTAACGTCTGATGAATTTTAAGCGCCCTTTGAGGTTCTTCATCTCTAAGAATATTCCCGAGCTGCAAGTATGCATCGATGTGGTCAGAATCTTGTTTTACAACATCTCTTAATAATGAAACAGCTCTACGCTTATCAGTTTTAAGCATCGCATTAAGAGCATCAGTGTATAATGAATCGGTTTTTTTTTGTATTTTAGGCTTATAATTAAAAAATATCCAAAAGCCAATCGCTGTTATTAGTATAACAACAATTATAATATAAAAAGAATACAATATTAATATTCTCCGTCCTCAGACTCATATATACCTTCATCAATAGCAACATTTCTGAGATCATTAAGCTCATCAGTAAGTATACGATTTTTATTTTGCAAACTTTTAATTTGAGTTTTATGCGAGAAGATTACAAAAACAGATGTTAGAAATCCTGCAATTACACCAAATAAAAGAGTAAACAGTATTACCACATTTAGATAAGAACTTTCAATACTATAATTAAAAAAATGTATATCTACACGCTCAACAGAGTTTTGGGTCATAAATACAATGATAATTAAGTTAAAAAGAATCAATAAAAAAATTTTAAATAGATGCATTATGCTGCCTTTGCTTTATTAATTATTTTACCATGTAATGTTATATCTCTTGATTTCATAATTAAAACCGGAACAATATCTTTAATATTAGCATGATCCTTATCAAAAATGACCCATTTATTTGATTCTGTTCTCCCGGCCCATTTCCCTGAGTTTCTTTTACTTTGCTTCTCAATGAGTACATTTTCAATTTTACCTATATAACTCTGGTTTCTTAAAATAGTATGAGATTTTTGTAACAATATTATTTGCTCTAATCTATTCTGTTTAACCTCATCACTTATCTGATCCTCATATTCAGAGGCTTTAGTTCCTTTTCTAGAAGAATATTTGAAAGTAAATGCAGAATCAAAATTTACCTCCTCCATTACACTCATAGTTTCAACAAAATCTTTCTCTGATTCACCTGGAAAACCAACAATGATATCCGTACTGATTCCAGCATTTGGTAACATTTCTCTGATCATTCTAGCAATATTAATAAAATGATTACGAGTATATGACCTGTTCATCCTTCTTAAGATTCTATCTGACCCAGACTGCAATGGAAGATGTATAGAATTACAAATATTATCATATCTGGCCATAACCTCTAATAATTCAATGGTTATATCTTGAGGATGAGGAGAAGTATATCTTATTCTTTTTAAACCATTTACTTTGGCAACATTCTCTAATAAAACATGAAACTTATAACCATCATAATTATATGAGTTTACATTTTGCCCTAATAGAGTCACCTCAGAGAATCCATCTTTTACTGCATTTTTAACTTCACTAACAATTCCATCAATACTTCTGCTCCTCTCTCGTCCTCTAGTAAAAGGAACGATACAGAAGGTGCAAAATTTATCACATCCTCTCATTATTGTAATCCACGCGTTAATTCCTTCTTTTCTACTAGGAAATAGGTCATCATAGACTTCATATCTAGAGAGTTGTGTATCCACTTGACTTTTCTTATTTACTTCATGACGATTCAATAACTCTGGTAGTTTTCGATAAGAATCTGGACCAAGCACTATATCAACATAGGGTCTATTTTCTAGTATATCATGCTTTAGGCTCTGTGCCATACATCCCAATACGCCAATAATCATATTAGGTTTATTTTTCTTAAGAAGATTATATCTTCCTAGGAGAGAGTGGACTTTATTCTCAGCATGCTCCCGGATAGAACAAGTGTTAACAAAAAGCACATCAGCATTATCCGGATCATTAATTGACTCATAGCCTTCTTTCTTAAGAAGAGATTCTACCAATTCTGAATCAGACACATTCATTTGGCAACCGTACGTCTGAATATGGTAGGTCTTATTCAATGAATAAATTATATTATAAGTAGGTGGTTATTAATTACCTGCTTGTGTGAAAAAATAATCAAGAGGATTTTTGGGAGTCCCACGGTAATGCACTTCATAATGAAGATGAGGAGCAGTAGACCTACCTGTGTTTCCAGTCTCTCCGATTATATCACCTCTTTTAATTTTTTGCCCATGCCTGACAAATATTTTTGATAAATGAGCGTACGTTGTGGAATACCCAGAAGAATGTTTCAGTTTAATATGGTTTCCAAAGCCACCAATATAATATGCCCTTTTAACTACACCATCAGCCGGTGCAAATATAGGAGTACCAGTTGGAACAGTAATATCTTGTCCTTGATGAAAACGACGGATATCATCTATAGGATCTTGCCTATAACCAAAACTTGAATTAAGAAATCCACCGCTTACGGGTCTTATAGAAGGAATATGACGAATACGGTCTATGTCACCTTTAACTCTATCATAGATTTTCTCATAGCTAACTAATTCAAAATTTACCTGCCTAGATAACTTTTCTATATCTAAATGCAGTTGTGAAATTTCTTTACTAACGGCCGGTGCTAAATTATCAAGAACATTTGGTTTTTTAAGCGTTACTCCTCCGACACCTAACTTGCGTATATCTTTATCTACTTCTGGCATACCCGCATAAGTACGTACAGCTTTATCTTTTTCTTCTATATCTAGAATCTGCTGATCTAGTTCTTTGAGTCGTGACTGGATTTTATCTATGTTAGAAACAACTGAAGAGTAATTTGCTTTAAACTCCTTTAATCTTTTATCATAGAGAACTTTGCTAACATAATCAGCTCCTATGAGTAGAAACGAACCTAAAATAATTAGTGAGACAGTGACTAACGCTAATATTTTAGCATTACTGAAGTGCCACTGGTTAACGAGGTTGTCAGACTCAGAGTGTAATATATATTTTCGATTTGATATCATCAATTCTATTCTTGGTTATAATTATTCAAAATTCGCTAATATTACATAATATAGATATTAGTAAACAACCGCTTTATTCCTCTTCTGTAAGTCCATCTTCATTTTGATAATGATAATTATTATCTATTTCACTATCCTCTATGCCATAAGCTTTTTTTATCTCAATTATACTTTTCTCTTTTTTAATAATCTCTCTACCAATTTTATTTATTTGCTTAATGATTTCAAAGAATTCAGTATTGCCTGTAAAATTGGCCATATTATCATCCTGAGCATGATGATAAACTAATCCTCCAAGCTTTTCATAGTCTTTTGATTTTTCTTTTTGTAACTGCAATATCTCAATTTTAATCTTTGATATTTTAGTAAACTCTTCTCCTTTTGCTACCGCAACCCTACTAATCTCCTCAGCTTTTTCCACTGCAGAAGCGCTCCACTCTTTCATGTTATCCTTTAGATCATCCCAGAGTTTATTCATTTAATATTCCTATTTAGCTATTATTGGTTTTTTAGACTATATAAATCTAGTATTAAGTAAATATATTTTATTAATAATAATTACAATTATTAATGTACATCGATCTGATGAACAAATTTCAGTTCTTTAATTTCATTTAACAATTTTATAATCTTAGAATCAATAGGCTCATCTAGACGAATAACGGCGAAAGCTAGATTTTTATTCTTCTCTCTGCTTAATAGATATGCCGCAATATTTATTTTATTATCACCTAATAACGTACCAACTTTACCTATAACCCCTGGGACATCATCATTCTGAACAAATAACAGTGTACCATTAGGGTTTACCTCCATTTTATAGCCAAATATATTAACTAATCTCGGCAAATTATCATCAAAAATACTGCCCTCTATTAGTACTTCTTTATCTGTTTTAACCTTAGCTGAGATTAAATTTGAATAGTTTGTATCAGATGTAGAAAAATTTATACTAACATCTATTCCTAATTCTTTTGCAAGAGTATCTGCATTAATATAGTTTACCCTTTCTGGAACCCTTGATTGTAAAAGGCTTCTTAAGAAAGATAGGCCTATAGGTTTTGTCTCACTAATACTACCAAAACAATTTATAATTACCTCAGCAATTGGTCCACTAGAGACCTGACTGTGAATGCGGCCTAGTAGCTCAGACAAACGCAAAAATGGAGCCATTTCTTTTAACTGTGAAAAATTTTGGAAAGGCATATTTATAGCATTACCTAGCTCGTCATTTATTAAAAAGTTTTTAACCTGATTACATATTGATAGGCTGACTCCTTCTTTTGCCTCTTTTGTTGAAGCACCTAAATGGGGTGTTAGAATAATATTTTTTGCTGATATTAAGGGGCTATCGATAGGTAAAGGTTCAGATTCAAATACATCTAATGCTGCTCCTGCAATTTTATTTTCTATTAGTACTTTTGATAAATCATTCTCATTAATTATTCCACCTCTAGCCACATTAATGATTCTTGCATCTTTTTTCATTTTTATCAGATTATTATAGTCAAAAAGATTTTTTGTATCTTTGGTCAAAGGAATGTGTAGAGTAATATAGTCAGAGTTTTCAATTAAATAATCGAGGTCACATATTTGTAATTCGTCTTCGCGAAAAAAATCTTCTGGTAGGAAAGGGTCATAACCTAATATTTTCATATTGAATGCTTGGCTACGCTGCAAGACTTCTCTACCAATCTTCCCTAGTCCTACTATACCAATTGTCTTATGACGTAATTCTGAACCTATTAACTTATGACGGTTCCACTCTCCTTTTGATATGCCTTCATGACCATAACTAACATTTCTTGATAAAGCTAATATTAAAGCCATGGTATGTTCGGCTGCGCTAATCGTGTTTGCATCAGGAGTGTTCATTACGACTATACCTCGCCTCGTAGCCGCCGAAATATCGATATTATCCACCCCTACTCCTGCCCTACCTATAACTGATAAGTTGGTAGCATTATTAATTATTTTTGAATCTAAAGTAGTTCCACTTCTAATAATCCATCCATCAGCTGATTGAATATGTTTAAAATTTTCATCGATATTCTCATCGGCAGCATAAATAACCTCAATATTGTTATCCTTTAATATTTTTATTCCATCTTTAGAAATTGGATCGGAGACAATTACTTTCATTTGTTTACTTTCTAAAGCTTTTTATTTTTTGATCTAATTAGGTTTAATGCTGACCCGGCACAAAACCAATCAATCTGGGTTGTATTGTATGTATGATTACAGGTTATAGTATCGCTAGAACCATCAGAATGCAATAATTCGATATCTATTGTTTTTCCCACATTAAATTTATTGAGATTGATAAAATTAAAAGTGTCATCTTCAAAAATTTTTTCATAATCATCTTTATTCTTAAAAGTGAGAGCAAGCATACCCTGCTTCTTGAGATTTGTTTCATGTATTCTTGCAAACGATTTAACTAAAACTACCCTCACACCAAGATGCCTTGGCTCCATGGCCGCATGCTCTCTAGATGAACCCTCACCATAATTTTCATCACCAACAACGATAGTGGGTATATTATTCAATTTATATAATCTTTGCACTTCAGGCACCTCTCCATATGATCCATCGATTTGATTTTTTATATGATTTGGCTGCTCATTAAATGAGTTGATAGCACCTGTTAATAGATTATTTGAAATATTATCCAAATGCCCCCTGTAAAATAACCATGGACCTGCCATAGATATATGATCTGTAGTACACTTACCTTTAGCCTTAATTAATAATTTTAAGTTTTTGATATTTTCCCCGTCCCATGGTTCAAAAGGCTGAAGCAATTGCAGACGTTTTGAATCAGGGTCGACATTAATAACTATTTCTTGTCCCTCGAATTGATTTGGGTCATTATAACCGTTATTTTCAACAGCAAATCCATTTGGCGGGAACTCTATCCCACTTGGTTCTTCAAGTATTACCTTTTCACCAACTTCATTGACCAGGGTATCTTTTAAAGGATTAAAACGCAAATCTCCTGCAATTGCCATGGCGGTGACTATTTCAGGAGATGCAACAAAACCATGAGTATTTGGGTTTCCATCTGCTCGTTTTGCAAAATTCCTATTAAAGGAGGTTATGATAGAGTTTTTTTCTTGTTTTTCTGCTCCTGCTCTTGCCCACTGTCCTATACAAGGCCCGCAAGCATTGGCCAATACTAATCCTCCTATTTCTTTGAACACATCGAGATAACCATCTCTGTCAACGGTATATCGTATCTGCTCAGAGCCTGGAGTAACTGTAAAATCTGATTTAACCTTTAATTTTTTTTCTATTGCCTGTTTGGCGATTGAAGCTGCGCGAGTAATATCCTCGTAAGAAGAGTTCGTGCAAGAACCAATTAGACCAACATCCAGCTTTAATGGCCAATTATTTTTCTCAGCTGTTTTAGCAAATTCCGAAATAGGCGTAGCCAAGTCAGGAGTGAAAGGCCCATTGATGTGAGGCTCTAAAGTACTCAAATCTATCGTTATTACTTCATCAAAATATTTTTCAGGATTATCATAAACCTCATTATCCCCGGTTAAATAATCGCTATATTGATCGGCAAGGTCTGCTAGCTCACCACGTCCGGTTGAGCGGAGAAAGTTTGCCATATTATGGTCATAAGAAAAAATTGATGTTGTTGCTCCTATCTCTGCACCCATATTACATATGGTACCCTTACCTGTGCAGGATAATTTCTCTGCCCCAGGTCCAAAATACTCTACGATTGATCCAGTACCACCTTTTACTGTTAGGATTCCTGCTACTTTTAATATTACATCTTTTGCGGATGCCCAGCCATTAAGCTCTCCTTTTAGGCAAACCCCAATAAGCTTCGGAAACTTTAGCTCCCACGGCATTCCAACCATTACATCAACTGCATCTGCACCTCCGACACCAATAGCTACCATCCCTAGCCCGCCAGCGTTTACCGTATGACTATCTGTGCCAACCATCATTCCGCCGGGAAATGCATAATTCTCTAGAACAACCTGATGAATAATACCCGCGCCAGGTTCCCAGAAACCGATACCATATTTTTTTGATACAGACTCTAGAAAACTATACACCTCAGAGTTTGAGTCTTTTGCAGAAATAAGATCTTTATCCGCGCCTACTTTAGCCTGGATAAGGTGATCACAATGGACAGTAGTAGGCACAGCTACTTTTTCTTTCTCTGCCATAATAAATTGTAGGAGTGCCATCTGCGCTGTTGCATCTTGCATTGCCACTCTATCTGGACTAAAGTTAACATACGATGACCCACGCTTTAAGCTTGTAAGTGTTTGGTCTTCTATGATATGAGAGAAAAGTACTTTTTCGGTAAACGTAAGCTGCCTTTTTAATAGGTCTCTAGCATGTTGAGTTTTAGACTCAAGACTACTATATAAATTTTTTATTATTTCTAGATCAAACATATCCGTTATCTTTGGAGGTCGGTTTTGGAACATAAAATGATCATAATCATTAAATATTTGTGCCTTTAAATTAATCTTTTTTTTTATCCATAGACAAATTAGTTAACTGAGTATTAGACATTATCTTGTATAACAATATTAAATACCTAATTACAGCTATTTTTTTTATTAACACTTTGTATGGTAAGACTGATATAAAAATATTAAATAGCACAGAAGAAACTTTATATATTGAAATAGAAATAGATGCGATAACGGCAGCAGATCTCTATCCTAAAAGTATCTTTGTTGGCCTCCCAAATAGAATCTTACCGGAAACTGAAATTATATACAAAGAAGAGTCTCCAATTCCTTTTAAATCAGAACAATCGAATTCATCTATTTTTTCTTGGACTAATATTCAAAAACTAAAAAATTTAAATACGGCAGTATTAAAAATTGATCCCAAAAGTAGTAACAATTCATATTTTAATATATTACGTATCAAAATGTATTTTCGAGAAAGCAACCAAAATTATAGATTAGCTAAAAAAAATGAATCAATAATCCTGTCTAATAAAATTATTAATTGGGACATAGCTAAAAGATGGGTCATAAGTAATAAAAGAAAGGTCGCCAGAGTGACAGAGCAGCCATCGGGTAAGTGGATAAGCTTTCAAGTGTATGAAGATGGTATATACACAATCAACTCTAGCTTGTTAAAAAATACTGTTGATGATATTGGCAACCACGATCCAAGAGCTTTAATGCTCTTTATGTCATCTGCTCTGGGAAGAGCTATGACACAAGATACAAATATTCCAATATCGGAGAATATGATTGAAGTCCCCATAGTATTTGAAGGGGAGTCAGACGGAATTTTTGATGATGAGGATAAAATAATATTCTACGGAAGAGGTCCATCTGGGTTTGATATTACTGGTGATATCGTAGAGTGGAAACAAAACCTTTATTTTAATTCAAATAAGTGCTGGATATTATTACCAGATGATCATTCACTAAGAGGGAAAAGGATACAACAATCCTTAGAACCGGAGGAAATAAGTCTTACTCTGGATTATGGGCTGTCCTACTACCATTATGAATTAGATCTTGTTAATCCAGAATTATCTGGCCTTAATTGGTTTGGCGCCCAAATTGCTTCCGGAAGTTCTCAAGTAATATCAACAAATAGTCCACATTCCAAAGAAAATGTTGATGGAATAATAGAGTTAAAACTCAAAGGACATTCAACGAATGGTTCGATAAACACATATCATAGTATTGATTTACATGCTAATGGACCAAATATAAATAAAATTGGAAACACTGTGTCATGGTCTGGAAACGGTACTAGAATAATCTCAGGGTCTATTCAGGGGGAAAATCTTAATCAAAACAGTAATTCATTTTTTATTCAAAATAATAGTACGGATAACAATTCATCACCATATATTGACTACTTAAAAATTAAATATGGTAGAAAACTAATATTTGATTCCAATGTAATAGAGTTTTTTTCACCAATTAAAGGAGCAAACATCAGGTTTAATTTTGATACGTCTTTACCAGAAAATGTATTGGCCTTAGATATTACAAATCCCGCTGACCCGCAGCAACTGTCTATTATAGAGGACCAAAAAATCGAGGTCGTACTAAACAATAACAATTTAAGTAGGTTTATTATTGTTGATAAAAATAACATACCAAGCATAAATGAAATAGACTATAATTCTGGAATCGTATTTAATAGCTTAAGAAATGAGAATATTACTGCGGATTACATAATAATTGGACCAGAGAATTATTTTAATGCTGCCCAACCTATCTTAGATCTAAGGAACCCATCGATATATGCATCATTAGAAAATATTTACAGGGAATTTTCAGCTGGGAATGAAGATCCGATGGCAATAAGATCATTTTTACAATGGACACAAGAAAATTGGACGGACCCGCCTATTCATTTACTTCTACTTGGTGATGCAGGTTATGATTATCGTAATATTAGCGGTGAGTCTAGTATAGTTGTCCCTACAATACAGGTGCAATCTTATATTAGCTACCCATCTGATGACCGCTTGGCTACTATTTATGGTAGTCTACCAGAATTAAGCATAGGAAGATACCCCGCTAAAAACATCAATGAAGTAGAGAATTTTGCGGAGAAGATTGTCTTTATCGAATCCAAATCAAATTTTGGAGCTTGGAGACAAAAAGTAACCCTAATAGCTGATGATGCGGCTAGGCCTGAACCAAATCACGGCGGAATTGCTACGGGCAAGAGTCATACTCTTAATTCAGAGACAATTGCGAATTTGATACCTTCAAAAATAAATGTTGAGAAAATTTACATGTTAGAATACCCTGAGGTAAGCGATGCTTCAGCTTACGGCGTGGTGAAACCCGATGCAACTGAAGCAGTTTTTAGTGCTCTAACTAGTGGCACAGCGATAATAAATTATATAGGCCATGGCTCTGCTTTTCAATTAGCACAAGAAAAATTATTATATCTTAACCGAGGAGATATTGATAAAATAAAAACAAATAATAAAATGCCTATCTGGATTGTAGGCACTTGCTCTTTTGGGCATTTTGATGATCCAATAGCAGAATCATTTGGTGAAGAACTAATCCGATATCCTATGGATGCAGCAGCTGCAGTTATCTCAACCTGTCGGCCTATAACAGTAACAGGCAATGAAAGATATACACAAGAAATTTTTGAGATCATATTTAACAACAATCAAGTTTCAGAACTAGATATTGGAATTATATTGCAATCGATTAAAAACGGGTCTAGTGAGAGTGAATATTTTCATCTATTTGGTGATCCAGCAATGAAAATTTCAATACCACATAAATCATTTAATACAATAGATATTGATCCAGATACTCTATCAACACTTAGTAGCGCCATAGTAAATATTAATCAAAATCTGATAAATGATAATGTTAATGGAATAATTATACTTAAGGATGCAAATAGACAGGTCACTAGAACATATAATATCGCGTCTACAGAACAAAACATAACCTATACACTCCCTGGGCCCACCTTGTTTAGAGGTAATTTTAATTTTTCCGGTTCAAACTCATCAGTTCAGCTACGAGTACCACAGGACATATCATACTCAAGTTCACCAGCAAGAGTACTAGTTTATTTACATAATGATGAGACAGATGCCATAAGTGAAATTAATCCAGTACAATTAGTTGGTGGAGAGGCTTCTTTAGATATAAATGGACCAATAATAGAAATTAAAACAGAAAGTGGAAGAATATTAAGAGATGGAGACCACAAAGAAATAAATGAAAGCCTAGTTTTGAGTCTGTCTGATCCTTTAGGTATTAATCTAACTAAGGAGCTCGGACATTCAATAATCCTTGATAACCTTCTAACAGATCAATCAATAGACATCACTGACGATTTTTTTTATAATGACAACAGTATAACAACAGGAGAAATCAAAATAAAGGATTTCGGCGAATCAGATATTAATATTAGAGTTAGCGCATGGGATAATGCAAATAATCCAGCTGAAAGACAAATATATATTTATTCAACTGATAATAAAGAGCTCAGACTTTATAATGTATTTAATTTCCCAAACCCATTTAACGAAAAAACAAAATTCACTTTTGAGCTTTCATCTGCTGCAAAAATCAGTATTAATATATATACTATTGGTGGTAAAAAAATTAAACAACTAAAAAGCAAGAGCTTATCAAATGGTTTTAATTCTATTGAATGGGATGGTAAAAACGAGTTTGGTAGAATTCTTGCAAACGGCGTATATATATACAAGATTAATGCAGAAAATAATATGGATAAAATTTCATACATCGGAAGATGTGCAATATTTAAATAGAAAGATGAACTATTCATGCCTTCATCATCGGTAATTCTTGCATCAAGGTCTCCCAGAAGAGAAAGTATTTTAAAACAAATTGGAATAGATTTCGAGATTATTCCTAGTAACATTTGTGAAGATGCTGAGCTCAATCTAGGCCCAAGAAAATTTGTTCAATATTGGAGTGAAAAAAAAGCAAAAGTGATTTCAAAAAAAAATAAAGATAAAATAGTAATCGGCGCTGATACAATTGTTTACTTCAATGATAAGATTCTAGGTAAACCAAAGGATAAAGAAGAAAGCTACAAAATGTTAAACAATCTATCGGGTAAAACACATAAGGTTCTTACCGGTGTATCTATCGCTTACGAAGAAAAAAATATTTTAAGAACCTTCAGCCAAATGACAAAAGTAACTGTTAGAGATATTCCAAAAAATGACATATTATATTACATTGATAATTATTACACATTAGACAAGGCAGGTAGCTATGGGATACAAGATTGGTTCTCAATTTGGATAAAAAAAATAGATGGATGTTACTATAATGTTATGGGACTGCCTTTATCAAAATTTTACAAAAACTATCTTTATGTAAAAAAGATTAAATGATAAGGATAAACGACAATCTAAGTATTAGTAGTAAAGAGATTAACTTCAAAATGACTAAATCATCTGGTCCAGGAGGTCAAAATATCAATAAAAATTCTACGGCAGTTACTCTCGAATTCGATATCCTAAATAGTATATCATTACCAAAAAAAATAAAACAAATACTTTTTAATACATCGCATTCATACTTAACCAAAACAGGGAAAATAATTATTAATGCAAATAATCATAAATCACAACATAGAAATAAAACCGAGGCAATATCGAGATTTATTACATATTTTAACAAAGTATTAATTACTAAAAAGAAAAGAATAGATACAAAACCAACAAAGTCATCAATTGAAAAAAGATTGAATAAAAAAAGAAAAAATAGTATAAAAAAAAGTTTAAGAAAAAAACCTAAATATGAATAATGCTAAAGTTGCTCTAGTGAAGAATAAATCAGACTGTTAAATTCGCACGAATTATTATATGGCACAGTTTTATAAAGAGTTGCGAGAGCTTAGGCTTTCAAAAGAAATAAGCTTAGAAGAGCTAGAGACAAGAACAAAAATAAATATAAAATATCTTAGTGCTATTGAAGAAGGTAATTTTGAAATACTACCCGTCCCTTATCTTAGGCTCTTTCTAAGAGCTTATGCAATAGAAATCGGCGGTGACTCTGATCGTTCTCTTGACCAACTTGATTCATTTATTGGTCATAAAAAACCTAAAATAATACCGTCGAATAATGATGATGATACTATAGAAGATAACACCAGACTTGAAAAAATAAATATTGGTAGCCTATTTTCAGATTCAAGCCTCAAACTGCGTAAAGATATAATCACAGTTTCGATACTCTCTATTTTTTTTATTTTTTCAATTATTATAATAAAAAAGATATTTTCAAACGAGGTGGATTATTCAGAAACGCTATCAGAACAAAAAACTATTAGAGAGACAGAATTAATTACTGAAGAAAAATTAATAACAAATTATACTGAAGATAAATTTATTGAAGAATCTTTATCAGTTGATCCCCCCTTCTTTTTGACGCTTTTGTCAGGTAGTGACATAGGCATAAGCATAGAACAGGACACGCTTGAATCTTATGTAAAATATCTTAATCCTGGGACAGAACTAAATCTTGAGGGTTTTATATCTGAAGCTGAATTATTATTTACCAGTACAAATAAACTTAGAGTACGCTTAAATGGAATAGAACTCAGTCCTATAAAAAATTATCTTCATCCTTTAAGGTTAATTATTAAATCTTCTCCTCCAAGTTTTACCGCAAGGCTATATAAGCCTCTAAACTAAAAAGTTCTCACTAAATTTAATTTATTATAAAACAATCCGTTTTTAAGCGAATGGATAAAAATCTAGTTTTATTAATTACCCTATATATCAATTATTTGTTGATATATATTCCCTAAATAATTAAGATTGTGGTGAATTGTGGGTAATAATCCCTACAATTCATTACATCATGACGTTAACTTCAAATACTTTTACAGGCGAGTATCGATACTCGCTAGATACAAAAGGCAGGATTAATATACCTGCTAAGTTCAGACAATCTCTGTCAAAAGATAATCAAAATACCTTTATAGCCACAAGAGGGCAAGACCCATGTATATGGATATACCCACTAATAGAATGGAAAAAAATTGAAAATGAGCTAAGAAAACTATCATCTGTATCAGGCATTCATAGAACTTTTGTTAGGCAGATCGCTAGATCTGCTACCCCTTCCACGTGCGATAAGCAGGGACGGATTATGATTAGTCCGTCCCTGATATCCTATTCCAGTCTTAAAAGGGAGACATTAATTATTGGCATGATAAATAAAATTGAAATCTGGAACCCAGATATATTAGAGAAAGTTGATAAAAATAATATAAATAATGACCCAAATGAGTTCAACGCTTTGTCAGATAAGATTGTGTTATAATGGCAGACACCTCTACCCATAGTCAATCAATTCATATCCCGGTAATGCCAGAAGAAGTTATCTCCTTTTTAGATATTCAGGAAAATGGAATATATGTAGATGGTACATGCGGGTTAGGTGGACACTCAAAGCTTATTCTAAACGAACTTTCTTCGGAAGGATTTCTAATAAGTATCGATATCGATCAAAATGCAATAGAATTATGTAAAAATACGATTGATCAAAAAAGTTCAAGATTTCATATTGAAAAAAACTCTTACTCAAGCCTACCAAATATATTGGAAGGCCTAGGTATTGACAAGGTGAATGGAATTTTATTAGATCTAGGACTTTCATCAATGCAACTTGCTTCTAATGATAGAGGATTCAGCTTTACAAAAAATTCTTATCTTGATATGCGATTTGATCAATCAAATCCTATAAAAGCTGCAGACTTAATAAATAAGTCTAATGAGTCTGAGTTAGCAGATATGATTTATCACTATGGTGAAGAAAGACGTTCCCGTGCCATAGCAAAAAAACTAATTCAAGCAGTACCAATCACTAATGTGCAAGACTTGGTGGCCGCAATCAAAAGTTGTACTCCTCCACAAAGAAGAAATAGAACAATGGCACGAGTTTTTCAAGCATTTAGAATTGCTGTAAATAAAGAATTGGAAAAATTATCAGAATTCTTATCAAAATATGCTGACTACCTAGAAAAAGATGGAAAAATAATAATTATTAGTTTTCATTCCTTAGAAGATAGACTAGTAAAAAGAAATTTTAGATATTATAGTGAAAAAGGTTATCTAAAAATATTAACCAAAAAACCAGTGGTCGCTAGCGAGACTGAACGTAATGCTAATAGCAAATCTAGAAGTGCAAAGCTTAGGTGCGCAGAAAAAATATCATGAGAAAAAGGACCAGAAGATCAATAAAAAATGGAAATCTCATCCAAGGTTTCCTGTTTTTCATATGTACAGTTGGTAGCATAGTCTGCCTAATATTTTATCTCTGGGTTTTTAAAGAAATAGATGAATCAATTCTGGCAATCGAGATCCAAAAAACTACTTCCAGAGAATTAAAAAATGAAATTGATGAAATAAAAAACAAAATAGAAGAACTCAGTAGGTCAGACGTGATTACTGCAAGAGCGAAGAAAGAATTAGGCATGGTTGTAGCTGAGCCAGAGACGCTTATTGTTGCAATAAATAAAAATAAGGAAAGCGATCTTTGACTAAATCTTTCATAAAGTACAAAACCCGTATAAGAATAATTACTTCTGTGGTCATTTTATTCTGGGTAGTACTTTGTGGAAGATTGTTTAGCGTTCAGATATTCCAAGGTGACGAACACAGAAAAAAACTGGTCGCACAAGCACATCGCAAAGAATCCATACCAGCAGAAAGAGGAAATATCTTTGATAGAAACGACGGTGCCTTAACAAGAAATATAGCTCACTATACAATAAGTGTTGACCCATCTAAGATTACAGAAAAAAATGTCTTAGCTAAAAAATTGCATAAAATTACTGGTAGGCCTCTTGACTATTATGTAAACAAACTTAATTCGAATAAAAATTTTGAGTTCCTCGAGAGGAACCTAAAAAATAACATAATTGCAGAAAAACAATTTCAATCGATCAGCGGACTCGATATAAAAAAACATTACAGAAGGACATATCCACACGGTTCTATCGCTGGACAAATATTAGGATATACTGATACCGATGACATCGGCATATCAGGAATAGAGAAAGATTATGATAAATTTTTATCAGGGACACCTGGCCAGGTTATAAAAAGTAAAGGATGGAAAGGTAAATATCAACCTAGGAGTGGGCTCCCATATTTGCCTGCAGTCAATGGCAATAATGTTAAACTTACCATAGACCTAAATTATCAAAGCATTCTTCAAGAAGAGCTCAAAAGAAGAAAAAAAGAAACAAACTCAATCTCAGCTATGGGCATCATTATGAACCCTCAAACAGGTGCCATACTTGCAATGGCATCAGTACCAGATTTTGATAATAATTATTTTTCTAATTATAAAATAGATAATCATCATTGTCGTGCTATCACGGATCAATTCGAGCCAGGATCTACATTCAAAATTGTTGCTGCAGTTGCCGCGTTAGCAGAAAATAAAATAAGTCTGACGGAAGAATTTAATTGTGAAAATGGTGTGTTTACATATTTCGACTCTGAGATTGAAGATCATGAACCATACGGGCAGCTCACTATTTCACAGATTATTAAGCATTCAAGCAATATAGGGATTATAAAAATTGCGGAAAAATTAGGTAGCAAAAAACTGCATAAGTACGCAAGGCTCTTTGGTTTTGGTTTGACAACAAACTTAGGCCTCAATGGAGAGACGTCTGGGACTTTAAAACCCGAAAAGACATGGAGCAGGATCTCCGTCGGCCAAATCTCAATGGGGCATGAAGTCGCTGTCAGTGCTATACAATTAGCTACTGCTTTCTCTGCTATTGCTAACGGCGGTTATCTAGTAAAACCATATATAGTGGAACAAATAGTTCAATCGGATAATAAAATAGAGAAGCATAATAATATTAGCTACAAAAGACAGATTGCTGATGAGAATATTATGAGAGAAATAAAAAAAATGTTAAGACAGGTCATTACTAGTGGTACCGGTGTGGAAGCAGAAATATCCGGTTGGGAGATAGCTGGAAAGACTGGGACCGCTCAAAAATATATCAATGGAAAATATTCTAATGATGAATTCATTTCTAATTTTGTAGGATTTTTTCCTGTCAGTGAGCCTCAAATTTTATCTGCAATAATACTTGATGAACCAGATAGCCCTTTGCATTGGGGTGGAAAAGGTGCGGCGGTGGCATTTAAAAGGATAATGCAAAGAATAATAAATATGGATGATAAAATAACTCCGCCAGTCAAAAAACAAGAACCATACGCACATACTGAAAATAATATCCCCATAATACAATCAAAAAAATTCAATGACCAAATACCTGTTTTGCTAAGCACAATGAATAGTAACAATGTTATTAGAGTTCCAGATGTCAGAGGAAAAAGCTTAAAGAAAGCGATTAAAATAATTTCCAATGCTGGTTTAAATATTAAAGTAGAAGGCTCGGGTCAAGTTATATCGCAAAACCCCAGGCCGGGTACTGTCTTACGTCATAAAGAAATTTGTCTGGTTCAGTTAAAATGAATAATAGTCTTTTTTCATTAGTTGAAGACTTAGTAAAAGCTGAGAAAAGCTACAAAGAGATCAATATATCTGGAATTAAAATAGATTCAAAAAAAGTTTTGCCTGGCGATTTATTTATAGCTGTTAATGGTAACAATTTTGATGGTCATGATTTTATTGATCAGGCGATTAACAATGGTGCAATGGCTGTTATTACTAATGGCAGAAATATGAATATCGATCCAATACCGCAAATAAAAGTTGCAAACCCGAGGAAAGCCGTTTCTCATGTGTCATCAAAATTATTTGGAAATCCTTCTGAACATTTAACAGTCATTGGCATAACCGGAACAAATGGAAAAACAACAACGGCATACTTGACCACGCAAGCTCTTAATAATGCAGGATATAAAACTGCTCAGATTGGTACAACAGGAATAATTGCAGAAGGCTTTGATCAGATCAAAACACTAACTACTCCAGATGCAATAAGTTTACAAAATTTATTTTATAAGTTTAAGAAGCTAGGGTTTACTCATGTCGTAATGGAGGTTTCATCGCACGCGCTAGATCAATACAGAGTAGCAGATATAAAATTCAATATTGCAGTGTTTACCAATCTAACGCCGGAACACTTAGACTACCACCCTTCTATGGAAGCGTATTATCAGGCTAAATCTCGTTTATTTAAAATGTTAACCATTGATGGTTTAGCAATAATTAATGATAGTGATTTAAATAGTGAAAGACTTGCATCTGAGACTGTTGCTCCTGTACTATTATTCTCAAAGAGAAATGGAGATACAATACATTTTTCTAATGCAAATTTGAGTCTAAATGGGATTGAAGGTTCAATCAAAGCAGGACAACTCAAATACAATATCAAATCAAAAATGATTGGTGAGTTTAATCAAGAAAATATACTATCAGCCGTCTCAATTCTACACTCATTAGGCTTAGAAAAAGAAAAAATTACACAAGGAATTAACAAATATACCTGCGTACCTGGTAGATTAGAAATGTTTGAACTTGCAACAGGTGCTAAGGCAATAATTGACTATGCGCACACGCCTGATGCATATGAAAAGGTTTTAGGCACACTGCGCGATCTATTAAATAAGAAAAATAATCTATACGTGGTATTTGGCGCTGGAGGAGAAAGAGATAAGAAAAAAAGGCCAGAGATGGCACGGATTGCTGAATTATTTTCTGATAAATGCTTTATCACTCCTGATAATCCAAGAAATGAGGATATTGATGATATTAATCAGGATATTATTTCTGGATTTACTAAACGGTGCTATCAAATATTCAATGATCGCGGTGAAGCAATAAAATCAGCTTTCGGCTTGGCTAAAAAAAATGATATGGTGGTTATACTCGGAAAAGGTCGTGAGGAATATCAGGAAATAAAAGGTGAAAAATTATTTTACTCTGACCAAAAACTTATAAGAGAATGGCAGTGAGAATTAGTATAAACAACTCTGAAAAGCTATCGAAAATTATTAAAAATATAACTGGTGTAAGATTGACCAGTCCAATAACAGGGATTACAACTGACAGTAGGGATTGCAAGCCAGGTGATTTATATATAGCATTATTGGGAGATCGCAGTAATGGTCACCACTATCTTCAAGATGTGGACACAATGGATGCCTCTGCGGCTCTAATAAGTGAGAAAAATTCGAATCAAAAACTAAATCTACATGAAATTATTGTTGAAGACACAAGAAAAACTTTAGGTCTGATCGCAAATAACTGGCGTAATATTTTTAATATACCCGTTATTGCAATTACAGGCTCAAATGGAAAAACATCCACCAAAGAATTACTATATCACGTATTGAAAGATAAATATAATGTTCATGCCACAGAGGGGAATTATAATACCTCTATTGGTTTGCCATTGTCTTTGTTAGGGATTAATAAGAATCATGATATATCAATCATTGAAATGGGTGCGAATCAACCAGGTGATATTAAGTACCTTTGTGAAATTGCCGAACCAACACATGGTCTAATAACAAATATCTCATCCTCGCACTTAGAAGGTTTCCAGTCTATTGAAAATATTGTAGAAACAAAAGGTGCCTTATTCCATTATCTAGAAAATGGCATCTCTTTTATTAACTATGCTGATGAAAGAGTAAAATCAATAAATAATAGTGGCGATAAAGTGACTTATGGGCTCAATGCAGAATGTGATTTCCCAGCTGATATCCATCATGACGATGATGGTTCAATACTATTAACAATAGATGCTCAAGAAATTAAAACTAAATCAAAAAATCTTTCTTTTGTAAAAAATATTATAGCCGTATCTGCAGTATCTGTGACTCTAGAAATAGAATGGGAATTATTGCAAGAAAGAATATTGACGTTTAAGCCTCCTAAAGGTAGATGTAAAGTATTAACCTATAATTCAATAACAATAATTGATGACACCTATAATGCAAATTTAGAGTCTTGTGTTGCAGCAATAGATTATTTAATGGCATTTACTGGATCCGGAAGAAAAATCTTGGTTTTAGGCGACATGCTAGAGTTGGGAGTCGCTTCAACACAGCAACATGAAAAACTAGGCTCAAAATGCTCTGAGGCAAACCTAGATGCTGTTTTTACTATTGGCAAAGAGACTATGTCAACACAGTCTGTAATCAATGGTATCCCAATCAACCTACATTACCATAATTCTGATGATTTGATATCATCATTAAAATCTCAATTAAAAGATAATGATAAAGTTCTTTTTAAAGGTTCTAGGGGAATGAAAATGGAAAAAATAATATCAGGAGTTTTTGAAGCATAATGCTATCCAAGTATTTCTTATCATTAAAAGAATCCATTAGCATTTTCAACCTTTTTGAATATATAACATTCCGTTCAGCAATAGCTGCAATGACTGCGCTTATCATTTCATTTATAATTGGTCCATATATAATTGATAAACTGAAGAAACATCAAATTGGTGAAGAGATTCGTAATAATGGTCCGAAAACGCACTTAATTAAAAGGGGCACGCCTACTATGGGAGGAGTGATCATAATATTAGCAGCACTCCTCCCTACCCTTATGTTTTCTAACTTAGATAATACTATGATAAAAATAGTAGTCTTATCTACAGTTTGGATGGGGGCAATTGGATTTATTGACGACTATATGAAAGTTATTAAAAAAATAGAAAAAGGTATGATCGCCCGTTATAAAATGATAGGACAGATCGCTTTAGGCATTCTAGTTAGTTATTGGATTGTCAACAGTAATGAATTTCTGGGTTTTAATACAAAAACTACTGTACCATTTTTAAAGAATATTGAACTAGATCTAGGCTACATATATCCTCTAATGGTAATAATAGTAATCACCGCTACATCTAACGCGGTAAATCTTACAGATGGACTTGATGGGCTAGCAATTGGATTACTAGCTATTTGTTTTTCTGTTTTTTCTGCGGTCTCTTATATAACTGGAAGAATAGATTTCTCTGACTATTTAAATATACTATATCTTCCTGGAGCAGGTGAATTAAGTGTTTTCTCAAGTGCCATGGTAGGAGCATGTCTAGGATTTCTTTGGTTTAATACTTCTCCAGCTGAAATATTTATGGGCGATACAGGGTCTTTATCTACAGGTGCTGCATTAGGTACACTAGCTATAGTATTGAAAAAAGAACTGTTATTGTTCATAATTGGTGGTGTGTTTGTTTTTGAAACTATATCTGTAATAATTCAAGTGCTATTCTATAAATATACGAAGATTAAATATGGTGAGGGAAAACGTTTTTTTAATATGGCTCCGATTCATCATCATTATGAATTAGCGGGACTTAAGGAGGGCAAAATTGTAGTCAGGTTTTGGATACTAGGAATCCTTCTAGCACTATTTTCACTGGCAACATTTAAGATAAGATAAAAATGGATTTTAACATAAATAGAAAAAATATAATAGGTCAGAAAATTACTGTTATTGGGTTAAAAAAAAGTGGTTATGCGGCTGCAGTGTTAGGGCATGAATTAGGCGCAAATATATTTGTGAGTGAAATAAATAATGATACAGAAATAATTAGTAATAAAAACAACTTAATTAAAAAAGGTATTCGCGTAGAAACAGGGAAACATTCAGACCTAGTGTATGATGCTGATTTTTGGGTTATCTCTCCTGGAGTAGCTAAGGATATAGATATTATAAACCAAGCATCAAAATTAGAGATTCCAATTATTGGAGAGATTGAGTTTGCCAGCAGGTTTACGAATTTACCTATTATCGCGGTCACCGGCTCAAATGGTAAATCAACTACAGTAAATATTTTATATTCAATGTTAAAAACAGATGAGCTGAAACCTATACTAGCTGGAAATATTGGAATACCTTTTTCAGAAAAAGTTGTTGAAGAAATAAAAAACCCTGATATAGGCAATATATATATATTAGAAATATCTAGCTTCCAGTTAGAGTTTATAGATCAGTTTAGAGCCATAATTTGTGTCTATCTTAATATTTCGCCTGATCATCTTGACCGCCATAAAAATATGGATGAATATAAAGAAATAAAACTAAAAATGATTAAAAATCATAAGAGCAATGATACAGTTGTATATAATGCAGACGATTCCATTATTAGTTTAGCTTTTAATAATTATAAAATAAACAAAGTTCCATTTAGTATATCCAATAAGACTCAATTCTTTAGCGTGAATGAAACAAAAATTTATAATAAAAATAACAAGCCATACGTCTTGATAGATAATATCCAATTAAAGGGTAAGCATAATTTATCTAACCTAATTGCAGCGGCAACTGTTTCAAAACTAATGAAAGTAGATGATAAGATAATAAAAAGAACAATGGAAAATTTTAATGGAATTGATCACCGTCTGCAAACAGTTAGAGAGATAAATGAGGTTATCTATATAAATGATTCCAAAGCAACAAATATTCACTCAGTTATAGTTGCGATAAACAGTTTTGAAAAGCCTATTATTCTATTACTAGGTGGTAAAAATAAAAACTCAGATTTTCGGCTACTTCTTCCGCATACCAAACGTCATGTAAAGCACATAGTATCTTATGGAGAAGCCGGAGGGGAGATCGCTACCGCTATTGGGGATGCGGTAAGACTCAATCGTGTAAGCAGTCTTAGCCAAGCGGTGGCATCTGCCCATAATCTGGCCAGTCCCGGTGATATAGTACTTATGTCTCCGGGCTGTGCCAGTTTTGATGAATTCAAAAATTTTGAAGAGCGTGGTAAAAAGTTTACTGGTTTGGTAAATGATTTAGCTGGAGTAGTATGCGACTAAATATCACTATTCAGAAATATGACAAACCGTTATTGTTTACCATTCTGTTTCTCAGTGCATTTGGTACAATTATGTTGTACAGTGCTAGTTGGAATGAATCCTATATGCGATCTGGCGGACTAACAGAATCATTATTTTTAGAAGGACATTTAAAAAGGGTTGCTCTCGGTTTCTTAGGTTTGTTCGCTTTCCTAATTATTGATTATAGAAACCTTAAACCAATGGCTCCATATTTATTAACAATTTCCTTCTGTCTTTTAATAATAACAAAAGGATACTATCTAGTGAAAGGTATTAATAGCCCTGCTAGGTGGCTACACTTAGGTGTTTTTTCGATTCAAACTTCGGACATTGCGAGGCTATCACTAATAATCTTTCTGGCATATTATTTAGATGAAATAAAAATGCAAATAAAAAATCTGTATAACGGTTTTTTACCATGCATCATTATAATGGGCGTTATGATGGCATTTATAGTTATACAACCCGACTTTAGTACTGCGTTTATGGTTGGCACTATTGGGATGACGATAATATTCATAGCCGGGGCAAAAATATCACATATTGGTTTTTCAATCTTAGTGGGCATACTGATGGGTATTCCAATTATCTACTTTAAACCATATAGATTGGCAAGAATTCTTTCATGGTTTGACGAAACTGATATTCAAACAAATGGATATCAGGCGCATCAGGCATTAATTGCCTTAGGAAACGGTGGGTTTTTTGGAGTAGGGCTTGGAAATAGTACAGAAAAGAATCACCTCCTCCCTACCCCTCATACCGATTTTATATTTTCAATTATTGGAGAAGAACTCGGACTTTTAGTGGGGACATTACCCCTGTTGATTGCATTTATATTTATTTTTTACAGAGGAATAAAGATTTCACAAAAGTGCACAGATCCATTTGGAATTTTTCTAGCAATAGGAATATGTACAAACATAGTTCTATATGGCTTTGTAAATGCTGCAGTTGCTACAGGACTATTCCCTGTTACTGGTTTGCCCATGCCTATGATTAGCTATGGAGGTTCTGGAATGCTTGTTAACATGATAATGGTAGGAATTCTACTAAATATAAGTCAAGCAAAACGCAGTATTGGTAGTAGCCAAAGCTGGAGTAATCTTAATTTTGGATAATTATAAAATAATAATAGCTGGTGGTGGAACAGGCGGGCACTTATTCCCAGCCATTGCAATTGGCGAGGAATTAAAAGAACGTATTCCTCAAGCTCAAATACATTTTATTGGATCAGTCTTTGGACTAGAAGCAAAAGTGTTCCCAGTAAAAGATTTATTGCATACTCTTTTACCAATAAGAGGTTTGCAAAGAGGTTTTAGTTTTGATAGTCTTATAAAAAATCTCATACTCCCTTTTAGAATTATTTCCTCATTATTAAAAATCAGAACACTCTTTAAAGATTTTAAGCCTGAATTAGTTATTGGCACCGGAGGATATGCTAGTGCTCTTCCCCTGTTAATGTCAACTATACAAAAAACTCCAATCCCAATTATTCTTCAAGAACAAAATTCTTTCCCTGGTATAACAACTAGATGGTTCGCTAATAAAGCAAGTTTGATTTGTGTTGCATTTAAAATTTATGACAAAAGTTTAAACCATAAAGTTGTCTTAACAGGGAATCCAATAAGAAATAATATTGTTTTAGGGGAAAAATCATTAGCCTTAAAAGAATACAATCTAGATGAACAAAAAAAAACAGTGTTTGTTTTTGGTGGAAGTCAGGGCTCAGCATTTTTAAATAAATCAATGGAAAAAATCATAAATAGATTTAATGGCATTTCCGTTCAGGTTTTATGGCAAACCGGTGATAAAGAGTACAATAATTATAAGAAATATATGAGCGGCTCAATCAAAGTGACACCATTTATAAATGATATGGCAAGTGCTTATACACTATCTGATTTAGTAGTATGCAGAAGCGGCGCTCTAACCCTGTCAGAAGTTACAGCATGTGGTAAACCTAGTATATTAATACCATATGCAGCGGCTGCTGGAAATCACCAATTAAAGAATGCTAAAACATTATACCATACTGGCGCATCGATTCTTATTGAGGAGAAAAATCTAAATTCTGACAGTTTATTTAAAAAAATCAACCATCTGGTGAATAATAAAGTAAAGTTAGATGAAATGTCATCAATTTCAAAAACTTTGGGTAAACCTAATGCCACAAAAAAAATAGTTGATCATATAATGGAAATAAGCTCTAATGTTTAAAAAAGTTAACTGTATTCACTTTGTAGGCATTGGCGGTATCGGAATGAGTGGTATTGCCGAACTTCTAATGAACCTTGGGTTTCATATCACTGGATCTGATATAAATCATTCAGAGAATGTAAAAAGATTAGAATCAATCGGAGTCAAAATTTCAATAGGGCATCACTCAAAGAATATTAATAACGCTGATGCGGTCGTTTATTCAAGTGCAGTCCCATCTGATAATCCTGAAATTATTACAGCAATTAGTAAATCTATACCTGTAATTAGGCGCGCTGAAATGCTTGGTGAGTTAATTAGTCTTAAGCAGACGAGTATTGCTGTTGGCGGTACTCATGGAAAAACAACTACATCTTCCATGATTGGTATGGTGCTTGAAAAAGCTGGGTATGACCCAACTTTGGTTGTAGGTGGATTAGTGAGCAATCTTAATACAAATGTAAAGCTTGGGCTAGGAAATACGATAGTGGTTGAAGCAGACGAATTCGACAGAAGCTTTTTAGCTTTAAATCCAACTATTGCTCTAGTGACAAATCTAGAAATGGAACACACTGACTGCTACGATGACCTAGATGATCTTGAAAATGCATTTTTACAATTTTGTAAATCAGTTCCATTTTATGGGGAAGTAATACTATGTGCTGATTCTCAATCTTTGATGAACATAATGCCTAAGATTAAAAAACCGGTAGTAACATATGGGTTGTCTGATAACGCTGATTATCGCGCAAAAAATATTAATTACAATAAAAATAAATCAGAGTATAATCTATTTCATAAACAAAAGAATCTAGGAATAATAAATATTAATGTACCCGGTAAACATAATGTATTGAACTCTCTAGCTGCAATAGCATTAGGGATAGAAATTGACATACCATTAGAACAGTTGAAAAATGGCATAAATAGTTACAAAGGTGTAAGAAGAAGGTTTGAAGAAAAGAAAAATAATCGTGATGTGTTTGTTGTTGATGATTACGCTCACCATCCTACTGAGGTAGATGCTACAATTAAGGCCGCAAAAAGTGGATGGAATAAAAAAATAGTTTCAGTTTTTCAACCACATCTTTTTAGTAGAACAAAAGACTTTTTTAAAGAATTTGCAAAATCGCTCTTCGATTCAGACGAAATTATTATAACAGATATATACCCTGCCAGAGAAAAACCCATAAAAGGTGTTAGCGCGAAATTGATAATTGATGAACTAAAACTTCTTGGGCATAATAATACTCATTACCTTAATGATCTAGAAAATCTAAATCAACTATTAGATGCGATCATTAAACCTGGTGATATGGTAATTACAATGGGTGCAGGAAATATCTGGAGATATAGCGATAAATATAACGAACATCTAAAAAGTATAGATCGTAGCTAAAAACTAATGATTATATCGAAAATAAAAAAAATTACAAAAGGTATTGTTTTAGAGGATGAACCAATGTCTCAGCACACATCTTATGGTATAGGAGGTAAAGTATTAGCATACATTAGACCATACGATCGATCTGACTTAATACGCATAATAAAATTGATAAATAAACATAAGGCTAAACTTTATTTTGTTGGATCAGGATCTAATCTTCTAGTAAATGATAAAAATATTAGTTCGTTTGTAATAACGCCAGCCAAGGCTCTTAAATCATTAAATATAGATAAAAACCTCATAATTGCTGACTCCGGAGTCATGCTCGGAAAGATTGTAAAAGAGGCGATAACACGTAGATTAACTGGGTTAGAGACTCTTGTAGGCGTACCAGGTACTCTTGGTGGTGCTTTAATAATGAACGCAGGAGCATTTGGTTCAGAAATATCTAATTATTTAGTTTCTGTAGATGTGATCTCTAGTAGTGGTATAATAAAAACATTATATCCAAATGATATAAACTTTAATTATAGATATTCATCTTTTAAGCCAACAGAATTTATATTGTCTGCAACTTTCAAATTAAACACATCTAGCGAGGAAGATATAATAAGTAAAAAACTTATCGCTAGTAAAGGTAGAAAAAATAGCCAGCCACTGAAATTTAGGTCAGCAGGTAGCGTATTTAAAAATCCACATAGCAAGCTTGCCGCTGGTTTTCTAATAGAAAAGGCTGGTTTAAAAGGAACTCGCTGTGGAAATGCAGAAATATCTGAGCATCATGCAAATTTCTTTATTAATCATGGGAATGCAAAAGCAGCAGATATCGCTAGTCTTATAAGATTAAGTAGAAAAACAATTTATGAAAAATTTGGAATAATGCTTGAGCTAGAAATAAAAACAATAGGATTCAATAAATCAGAACTATATCCATATGCCAACTAAACAAAAACATATTAATAAACTAAAAATTGCACTCGTTCGAGTTCTTACAGTATTCTCTATATTTTTTGTATTATGGTTATCATTCTTTTGGGCCGAACAAAAATATACCTTTGATAAACCAACTTTATTAATTAATGGCACATCAATATTAAGTGATACATATTATGCAGATTATTTGATAAGTAGTACAGAAATAGAGAATGCTAAACTAAAACCAAATAAGATCCTAGACGATCTTTATAAACATCCATATATTGAGGCAGCTAGACTAAGCTACAGGTATCCTGATAAAATAATTATTGAGATTAGCGAACGAGTTCCATTTGCCATAGTAAATAATAGTCCAATGATAATGTTGGATAAAAACTGTTTCGTTTTACCAAATATTGAAAATATCAATAATTATAGCATCCCGATATTATCTAGGTACAATACTGATCCTGAACTTTATCCTATCGGGAAACAAGCATTGTCTGTAAAAATAAAAGATACAATTTCTTGGCTCAAAGTACTTAACGAAATGTATCCTGATTTATATCATAATATATCAGAGATTACATTAGAAAATGACGATGAGATTATATTGATCCTAGCCGAATACCCAACAAAAATAATGTTAGGAAATGAGAATACACTTTATAAGATCGAACTATTAAAAAGATTTGAAGAAACATTAAAAAAGAAAAAGGAAATTACTGATTATGCATATCTCGATATGAGATATAATAATCAAGTAATCGTCAAAGAGTAGCAATGCAAAACATTAACGGAATTGATAATAAATTAGTTGCCGGTATAGATATCGGTTCTGAAAATATTTATTGTGCGATAGGTTCTTTGATTCCAGAAAATTCAAGAATTAAATTATTAGGAATTGGAAAATGTTCAGTAAAAGAAAGTTTTAAAAAAGGGTCTATTACAAATAGAAACCAGCTAATCGAACAATTAGAAACAGCAGTGAATGAAGCAGAGATAATGGCAGGTAAAAAAATTAATAGCGCATTTATGTCACTAACCGGAGACCATGTTAGGGGTATAAATACTCAAGGGGCGGTGGCATTAAATAGAAATAATACTAATGGAACTATAGATAATAATTCAATTACTCAAAAAGATATAAATCATGTCTTAGAACTCACGCAAGGGGTCGCCCTCCCTCCAGATAGAGATATTTTACATACTATTCCTCAAGAGTTTATTGTTGATACACTGGAACAAATTGATAATCCAATAGGGTTGTCTGGAAGAAGATTAGAGGGGCACGTTCATCTAGTTACTGCAGCAACAACAGCAATGAAAAATTTAGTTGAATCAGCTGAAGAAGTTGGAATACAAATTAATGGATTAGTATTTAAACCACTTGCTGCTGCTGCTTCAACTCTAACTAAAGATGAAACTAAACTAGGTGTATCTTTAATTGATATAGGCTCAACCACAACAGGAGTTGCTATCTATAATGATGGCGCAATTCGTCACTCAGCAGTCATTCCTATTGGTTCAGCGAGCATCACAAATGATATAGCTGTAATGCTTAGAATTAGCATTGAAGAGGCAGAGGAAATTAAAATTAAGTATGCATCTGCTAAGGCCTCTCTTTCTTCTTCAAAACTAGTTATTGAAATTCCTTTTGATAATATATGTAGTAGCAATAATAAAATATCTGAACATGAGTTGTCTACATATGTTGAAGCAAGGATGGAGGAAATATTCCAGCTAGCTCAAAATGAAATTAATCGATCTGGAATTAATAATTCTCTGACCTATGGTGCGGTGTTAACTGGTGGTGGATCACAACTCAGAAATATAGTTCCTCTTGCAAAAGAATTGTTAGAGATGCCCATACGTTTAGGCAAGCCGATAGTAAATATTCAAGGCAATAAAGATTTCGCTGATAAACCAATTGATTCAGCATTATTAGGATTGTTATTGTGGCCGTATCATTCTAATGAGCATAAACCATTAAATAAAACAATTATATCTTGGATAGAATATTTTAAACAAATAATTAAAGAATTTTTTTAATCCACAAACCAAAGGAGAATAAATATGTTATTCGAATTCGATAGTTTATCAGAACAAAAGGCAAACCTAAAAGTAGTTGGGGTTGGTGGCGCAGGAGGTAATGCTGTCAACCGCATGATTACATCTGGCATGCAAGGGGTAGATTTTATTGCAATAAATACTGATGCTCAAGATCTAGAAAATAATCCGGCTGAGCATAAGATACAGATTGGTAAAAACTTAACAAAGGGACTAGGCGCAGGCGCAAATTCCAATGTTGGGAAAAACGCAGTTGAGGCAGATAGTGAAGTAATATACAATTTGCTAGAAGGCGCTGATATGGCATTTATTACCGGTGGAATGGGTGGCGGTACAGGTACCGGCGCAGCTCCTGTGGTCTCTCAAATATCTAGAGAATTAGGCATTCTAACTGTTGGGATTGTGACAATTCCTTTCAAATTTGAAGGACCGAAAAGATATAACAGAGCTTTAGAAGGAATAGCAGAGATGAAAAAATCCTGTGATACCTTAATTGCTATACCAAATCAAAAACTTTTATCGGTTGTTGATAAGTCTACAACTCTACCCGAAGCTTTTCAAATGGCTGACGGTATATTGCATCAAGCAGCAAAAGGAATATCAGATCTAATTAATGTCCATGGTATGATCAACTTAGATTTTGCTGATGTAGAAACAATTATGAAAAATATGGGTGAAGCGATTATGGGAACTGGTATAGCGCAGGGTGAAGAACGTGCGGCTTTAGCAGCGCAACAAGCTATATCAAGCCCTTTGCTTGATAATGCTTCGATAGCCGGCGCACAAGGAGTTTTAGTAAATATTACTGGTGGAGAAAATATTACGCTTCATGAAATTGACGAAGCTACAAGTATTATACTTGAAGAAGCTGGTGAATCAGCCAATATTATTGTGGGTGCTGTTATCGATCCAAATATGAAAGAAAATATACAGGTAACAGTGATTTCAACTGGCTTTAATACTATGAATATGGAAACAGAAATAAATAAGAAAGTTGAAAAGTCCGTTCCAACAAGAGACTTGCAAGAACTCGAAAATAAACCATTACATGCACAGAAAGAAGAATCCCCAGTTGAATCTAATGAAGACAATCAAAACAGAATGGTATTTGATGATACGCAAGAATCTCCTTCTATATATGAAAAAAGGCTCGAGGTTCCTGCGTTTCTAAGGAAACAACAAGAAGGTTAGATTATTAATGATATATTAAAGAATGATAAAAAATCGGAAAGAGTTTTTGTGTCAGATTAAATCTTTTTCCCTTTTGCCCTTAATTCATTGATAACTTTTCTGATACCTTTTTTATCAATGATGCGCATACCACGTGTTGAAATACGCAGAGTGACATAACGGTTTTCATCGGGCAACCAAAATCGTTTTTTTTGAAGGTTAATATTAAATCTGCGACGAGATTTATTATGTGCGTGGCTAACATTATTGCCAAACATTGGCTTTTTACCCGTCACATCACAGATCCTACTCATTATTTTTCTCTCAATTGAATTTTATGTTTAATTTTTATTTATACTATTATTAATAAAATAACCCAGAAAATTACATTTTCTTTTCAAATAGACAAATGAAAATCGGAAATATCCAAATTGACTTCCCAGTACTATTAGCCCCAATGGCGGGTTTTACTGATTATCCATTTAGAGTGCTTTGCAAAAGAATGGGAGCGGGTTTAGTATATTCGGAATTTGTATCCGCTGATGGTATAATTCGTGAAAACACCCGTACAATTGAAATGATCCAATTTTCAGATGAAGAAAGACCAATTGGAATCCAGATATTCGGTAATGACCCGGAAACAATGAGTGAAGCTGCGTCATTTATTGATAAAAAATTTAGTCCTGACATAATAGATATTAACTATGGTTGCCCAGTACCAAAGGTAACAAAAAAAGGTGGCGGTTCAGCTGCGCTTAGAGATCTATGTCTAATGGATGATATTACTATTGCCGTTATAGAAGCAGTGCCAAATATTCCTGTTACTGTAAAAATGAGAGCAGGCTGGGATAATGATAGTATTGTCATACCTGAAGTTGGAGAACGATTACAAAATATTGGCATAAAAGCAATTACACTTCATCCTAGAACTACAAAACAAAGATATAAGGGCAAAGCAAATTGGGATCTAATAAAATATTTAAAACAAAATATTGCAATACCAGTGATTGGAAACGGTGATATTTATTGTGTTGATGATATAAAAAAAATGTTTGATTACACAGAGTGTGATGCTGTTATGATCGCACGGGCCGCACAGGGAAATCCATGGATTTTTAGAGAAGCAAAAAAATTCTTAAATAATAAAAAATATTCCGATTCATCGTCATTGATTGAGATAGCAGAAGTTTGCAATGATCATTTTAATTTATTAATTAATAACCGTGGACAGTCTATTGGGATGAACCTTATGAGAAAACATTTGTCAAACTATTTAAAAGGTTTTCCGGGAGCGGCGCGTTATCGACAAAAACTTGTGACCGCAGGAACATTTGAAATAATGAAAAATGGGTTAATAGAGTTTGAGAAATTTGCTGCGGGTTCTAATAAATAAATTCATGATTGTATATACAATCTTTTTCTTAAACTAAAATCTTATTTTTTTACATAAATATCTTTAACATGGAAAAATTATGACAGAAAAATTAAATATAATTAATGAACCCATAAAATCTTATCAAGCTGGTACCAAAGAAAGGATTTCTCTTCAAAAGAAATATGATGAGCTATCTGCAAATAAAATAGAAATCCCAATAATTATTAATGGTGAAAGAATTAAAACGGGAGATATTGGCAAATGTGTAATGCCTCATGATCACCAGAAAGTTTTAGCAACCTACCACAAAGCGAGTGATCAAGTGGTGCACCAGGCTATTGAGTCTTCACTTAATGCCTGGGCTAAATGGTCCAAAACTGATCTTAAGTATAGAACTAATTTATTTCGTAAAGCAGGCTCTCTCCTAGCTGGTAAATGGCGGGATACAATAAACGCGGCAACAATGCTTAATCAAAGTAAGAATGCTTTTCAAGCAGAGATTGATTCTGCATGCGAGCTAATAGACTTTTTTAATTTTAATGCAACTTATGCAGAAAATATTCACAAGAAACAAAACTTGATATCTCCAGATGGAATGAAAAATTCACTTGAGTATAGGCCTCTCGAAGGATTTATTTTTGCTATAACTCCATTTAATTTTACATCTATAGCTGGAAACCTTCCTACAGCTCCTGCAGTGATGGGAAATGTCTCTATATGGAAGCCTGCTTCTTCAGCAGTCTTAGCATGTTATTATTTAATGGAGATGCTGCAAGAGGCTGGTCTACCTGATGGAGTGATAAATTTTTTACCTGGATCTGGATCTAGCATTGGTGATCCAATCCTTAATCATCCAAGTTTAGCAGGTGTTCATTTTACAGGATCTACAAATACGTTTAATCATATATGGAAGATTATTGGTACAAACATTAGTCGATATAAGACTTATCCAAGAATTGTTGGTGAAACAGGAGGTAAAGATTATTGTTTAGCTCATAAATCTTGTGATATTAATGTTTTGGTTACTGCTATGGTTAGAGGTGCTTTTGAGTACCAAGGACAAAAATGTTCGGCAATGTCTAGGGCATATATTCCCTCAACAATCTGGTCAGAAGTAAAAGATAAATTTATATTAGAGGTAGAAACTATAAAAATAGGTTCTCCAAGAGATTTTTCTAATTTCATGAATGCTGTGATAGATAAATCTGCTTTTGATACAATTTCAAGTTATATTGATTATGCTAAAGATCATAAAGACGCAGAAATAATATCTGGCGGTCGCTATGATGACTCGAAAGGGTATTTTATTGAGCCTACCACTATACTAACTACAGATCCATATTTCAAAACGATGACAGAAGAAATATTTGGACCTGTCCTAACTATATATCTTTATGATCCTGAAAAATGGAATGAAACAATTCAATTAGTAGAATCCACCTCCGATTATGGATTAACTGGATGTATCATCGCTAATGATAATGAAAAAATAATCCAAGCCACTAAAGAACTCGTTCACTCTGCAGGAAATTTTTACATTAATGATAAACCAACTGGCGCCGTTGTTGGGCAACAGCCTTTTGGTGGAAGCCGAGCTTCTGGAACAAATGATAAGGCTGGGTCAGAGTTAAATCTTTTAAGATGGGTATCTGTTCGAACGATTAAAGAAAATTTTGAACCACCTAAAGATTATCGCTACCCATTTCTTGAAAAAGAATAAATGAAAAATTCCACTGTAATGATCGCTCTTGGTGGAAATAGCTTATCACCTAAAGGTAAGACTGGCTCTATAGAGGACCAATTTAGCTTAACAAGAAAAACCATGGATGGACTGTCCAATTTTATTGATCTTAACTACAATATTTGTATTACACACGGAAATGGACCGCAAGTTGGAAATGAATTACTTAGAATGGATCTAACAAATGAACAGGTCCCTCCTCTCCCGCTTGGTGTTTGTGTCGCAAATACACAGGGACAAATGGGCTATATGATTCAACAAACACTCCAAAATAAACTTAGAGATATGAATATAGATCGCGAGGTCGTAAGTCTAGTTACTCAGGTGATCGTAGATAAAAACGATGAAAGTATCAATAACCCAACAAAATATATTGGCCCAAGATATTCTAAAAATGACATTAGACTATTAAGCAATAAATTCAATTGGAAAATTAAAGAACAAGAACCAGGAATTTGGAGAAGAGTAGTACCCTCTCCTATGCCAGATTATATAATGCATGGTAAATCAATCAAGGCTTTGGTTGATAGAGGCACTATTGTCATTGCATTTGGTGGCGGTGGCATTCCAGTCTACAACGATGATAAACATAAAATAGAAGGCTTAGACGCTGTTATAGATAAAGATTTTTCAGCCGCAAAAATGGGTAGAATTATTAGAGCACAAGAATTATGGATTATTAGTGATATAGAATATCTTTATCGTAATTTCGGAGAAGAAAATCAGACTCCCTATAAAGAAATCAATTTTCAAGATTTAATAAGTTTATATAAAAATAATAGTTTTCAAGAAGGAACCATTAAACCAAAAATTAAAGCTGCAATTCATTTTTTAAAGCATCATGGTGAAAAAGTAGTAATCACATCGATAAATAATATCCAAAATGCATTAAATGATCAATCAGGGACGATAATCAGGAAATAATTATGAAAATACACGAATATCAGGGAAAAGAACTTTTCAAAAAACATCAAATAAAAATTCCTGTTGGTATCCCAGCATTTAGTATAGAAGAAGCACTGAAAGCTTATGACTTGCTGGATTCAGATATTGTTGCAATAAAAGCACAAATCCATGCTGGTGGAAGAGGAAAAGGTGGCGGCGTTAAAATAGCAAAAAATAAAGATGAGGCTGAGAATCATATAAGAAATATTTTAGGAATGAAGCTTGTCACTCACCAAACTGGTCCTAAGGGGAAAAAAGTAGAGAGACTATACATAGAGTCAGGAGTGAATATTAAACAAGAATATTATGCAGCAATCACGCTTGACAGAAATACTGAGATGGATGTTTTTATGGTGTCAACAGAGGGTGGCGTAGAGATTGAAAAAGTAGCCTCTGAAAGTCCAGAAAAAATAATAAAAATATGGGTTGATCCACTTGTGGGCATAAAACAATTTCAACTTAGAAAGTTGGCATTTGGTCTTGGGATAAGTGGAACAGCATTCAAAGAGGCAATTGATACGTTTAGTAAAATGTATGATTGTTACCAAAAGAATGATGCTTCTTTATTAGAAATTAATCCACTAGTGCTAACCACAGATAATCACATCGTTGCCTTAGACTCAAAATTTAATTTTGATAGCAATGGCCTTTTTAGGCAAAGCGATATAAGGGAAATGAGAGACCTTAGTGAGGAAGATGAGATGGAGATTGAAGCAAGTAAATATAGTCTGAACTATATAAAATTAGATGGAAACGTTGGCTGCATGGTTAATGGCGCTGGACTTGCTATGGCTACTATGGATATAATAAAACTTGCTGGTGGTGAGCCAGCTAATTTTTTAGATGTAGGTGGTACAGCTAGTGCAGAAACAGTAAAAAATGGATTTAGAATTATTTTGTCCGATAAAAATGTAAAATCAATATTAATAAATATTTTCGGAGGCATTGTCAGATGTGATCTCGTAGCAAAAGGAGTTGTGCAGGCAGTAAAAGAGTTAGGATTAAATGTCCCAGTCGTAGTCCGATTGCAGGGGACAAACGCTGAAAAAGCAAAAAAACTTCTTGCTGAATCTGATTTGTCAATAATCCCTGCTGATGGAATGAAAGATGCAGCAGAAAAAGCTGTAAAAGTAGCAATAAAAAAAGATTAAAAAATGTCGATTCTTGTCAATAAAAATTCAAAAATTGTAGTTCAAGGGATTACAGGATCTGAGGGTGATATCCATACAAGACAAATGCTTGAGTATGGAACTAACATTGTTGCTGGTGTTACTCCAGGTAAGGGCGGTCAGTCAGTTATCGATGGTAATATTAAAGTATATAATTCTGTTGAAGAATCAGTAAGTGTGGCTGGTGCAAACACAGCAATAATTTTTGTTCCTCCCCCCTTTGCTGCTGAAGCTATTCTCGAATCTAGCTATGCTGGTATAGAACTCATTGTCTGCATTACTGAGGGCGTACCCATACATGATATGGTAAAAGTTAAACAAATCATAAAACAAAATGGTACACGCTTAGTAGGACCTAATTGTCCAGGTATTATTACCGTTGATGAATGCAAACTTGGAATTATGCCTGGGTTTATCTGTAAAAAAGGAAACATAGGAGTTGTCTCAAAATCAGGAACCTTAACATATGAGGCCATTGATCAGCTTGTAAATGCAGGGCTTGGCCAGACAACGGCAATAGGTATTGGTGGAGACCCAATTATTGGTACTAGTATGCGAGAATGTCTGGAACTTTTTGAAAAAGACGCTGAAACTGATGGAATTGTTATCGTTGGAGAAATTGGTGGCCAAATGGAAATAGAAGCAGCCTATTGGGCAAAAGAAAATATGTCCAAACCAATCGCTGGTTTTATTGCTGGACAGACAGCGCCTCCAGGAAAAAGAATGGGCCATGCTGGAGCAATAGTTTCTGGCGGCAATGATACAGCAGAGGAGAAGATAAAAATCTTAACTGAGTGTGGTATATCCGTCTCAGAATCAGTTGCAGATATAGGATCTCTAATGAAATCTTTAATGAACTAACTTATGAATAGGAATGGAAATGAATAATAGAACTTTTGCCATCATTAAGCCAGACGCAGTAAGAAATGGTGACACCGGGAAAATATATGATCGCATTCTAAAAGTGGGCTTTACTATCCTTAGTGCAAAATTACTTCGGATGACCAATGCACAAGCAGAAGGTTTTTATGATGTTCATAGAGATCGTCCCTTTTTTAATGAGCTTACAACCTTTATGTCTTCAGGGGCATGTATGGTCTTAGCTCTAGAAAAGGAGAATGCAGTATCTGAATGGAGAAAAACTATAGGATCAACAAACCCTGAAGATGCAGAATTGGGAACTATTAGGAAAGATTTTGCCACAAATGTACAAGAGAATGCTGTACATGGTTCAGATTCTGATGAAAATGCTGAAAAAGAGATTGGATTTTTCTTTTCAGATAGTGAACTTATAGCCAATCAATGAAATATTCATTAAAATGAAAAAAATAATATATCTGACTATTCTAATTCTATTCTTTTCATGTGGAGGAAAAGGTGTGGAGGGTAATGTAGGACAAATAATATCTATATCTGCTGAAGAGAATTTAGAAGAACCAGATGTAGATTATAATTGGATCATAGTTAACCAACCAGATGGAAGTTTGTTGAGCCCAAAAGATTTAAAATATAATAATAATGGTCAAGAAATGATTTTTATTCCAGACTATCCTGGTGACTATAATTTTGAGGTTTCGATAACAAAATTTGGTGATGAATTATCTAGTCAGTCTTTCTTTTTCTCTATTGCTGACTTAGATGAAACAGATGAAGAAGAAGAAAAAGATGAAACCTCAAAAGAAAAAGAATGGCTTAGTGAAAATTTAGATGAAGAAGATGAAGAAGATGAAGAAGATGAAGAAGATGAAGAAGATGAAGAAGATGAAGAAGATGAAGAAGATG
>ENA-UPTF01000253-UPTF01000253.1-marine-metagenome-genome-assembly--contig:-NODE-253-length-38723-cov-7.888371_pt1 | contig 38723 bp, 45 predicted proteins | sample MGYA00238166_ERZ767019 | MGnify/ENA primary metagenome ERZ767019 (study PRJEB28930, sample SAMN06266391) | marine metagenome | isolation source: Sea water from 250 m depth | place: Atlantic Ocean | study... | reverse complement strand
TTCGCACATTGCAAAGTTTTCTCGCCTGCTGCGCCCCATAGGGCCTGGGTCCTTGTCTCAGTACCCATCTCCGGGCTTCTCCTCTCAGAGCCCGTACCTGTAATTGCCTTGGTGGGCCATTACCTCACCAACAAGCTGATAGGCCGCAGTCCCATCCTATGGCGAAAAATCATTTGAATCATCAACCATTCCAGAATTGATGATCTGTTGGGTATTATGCTCAGTTTCCCGAGATTATCCCCATCCATAGGGTAGGTTGACTACGCGTTACTGAGCAGTATGCCTTGTATTACTACAAAGACTTGCATGGCTTAGTATCAATCCGATAGCAGTCAGGTCCGGCAGGATCAACCGGATTCTGATTCATTGAAGTACTATTAGTTATAATATTGGAAATTGACGGAATGCACTTATCTTCACATCTCAGATTTGAAAATTCAGTCAAATCCTCATTTTGTATGCGTAACTGGAGGCTCGTAAATCATAAAATGGTCCAATACCATACTTCATCACAAGCGCCGCTCTTGCGTTACGTATGCAAGAAGTGAAATTTATTGAATACATATAAACCATTCAAAAAAATTTTAAAAAAAGATATTTAGATCGATCAGTAATATATTAGAAAAAATGATGGATAAAAATGATTGAAAATGATTTAAAAATATATAAAAAAAAGACTATAAAATCATCCAATCTTTTTAAAAAATCTAAAAAATTGCATGTTAATGGTGTACATCATAACATACGATTTTTTGAACCGTATCCATTTGTGACAAAATCTTCAAAAGGGAAATTCCTAACTGATGTGGATTCTAACAAATATGTTGATTATTGGATGGGGCATTGGAGTCTCATCCTTGGACATTCACCAAAAAATATTGTAAACGATGCAAAAAAACAGATCAATAATGGTTGGATGCATGGAACTGTCAGTAAAAATTCAATTGAATTATCAGAAAAAATTTCAAAAGCTGTGCCGGTTGCAGAAAAAATTCGTTATGTAACAACTGGAACAGAAGCAACAATGTATGCTATCAGACTTGCACGAACTGCTACCAAAAGAAAGACTATAGCAAAAATTGATGGTGGTTGGCATGGTTATACTACAGATTTACTCAAAACAGTAAACTGGCCATTTCATAATTCTGAAAGTAGTGGACTTGTTGGTGAAAAATATGTCAAATCATTACCGTATAATAATTTACATGACTCGATCAAAATTTTAAAAGCAGTAAAAAATGATTTAGCAGCAGTTATCATAGAACCAGTTCTTGGTGGTGGTGGTGGTATACCAGCGACAAAAGATTATCTAATTGGAATTGAAGAATTTTGCCATAGAAATGGCTCACTGCTAATTTTAGATGAAATTGTGACTGGTTTTAGATTTAGATATGGATGCATGTATGAAACAATGAAACTTGATCCTGATATAGTTACGTTAGGAAAAATAGTTGGTGGTGGATTACCAATTGGTGTTATTACTGGTAAAAATGAATTAATGAATTATGCAAATACATCAACATTCTCAAAAACAAACCGTGCATACATTGGTGGTGGAACATTTTCTGCGAATCCACTTACAATGATAACTGGAAACTCAACACTTAGTACATTAAAAAATAGAGGTACTAAACTTTACAAAAAATTAAATGGTTTTGGATCTGAAACTAGAAAAATGTTGGATAAAAAATTTGGTGGTGAAGTAATTACAACTGGAATTGGTTCACTCTTCCTAACACATTTTGTAACTAATGGAAATACTGAGATAAAAAATGCAAATGATGTGGCTAAATGTAATATAAAAAAACTATATGATTATCATTTCCATATGATTGCAAATGACAACATTTTCTTTTTACCTGGTAAGCTTGGTGCATTTTCAGATGTACACACAAAATCAGATATTACTAATATTGCAAAATCCACGGATAGATTTCTTACAAAGTTTAAAAAATAATTTAATAATCTATATGGTATATGAAGAATAAAAAAATGAAACCTGATAAAAAAGATAAAGATCATATAGCAATTGATGATCCAACACAATTTCCACATGGAGATATGGAAGAACTTGCAAAAAAAGCAATAAAAAAGTTCAAATCTTTAAGTTGAGAAAGATTTGATATAAGGTGGTTTTATTGATATTTTTTAGTGGGAACCAGAAAACAGAGGATTTACTCTATCAGGCCATGTCATACATGGAAAAAAGGCAGCCAAAGGCAGCAATTCCACTTTTTAAAAAAATAATAAAACAAGATCCAAAAAATACTACTGCACTTTATAATCAGGGATTAGCACTAAATCAGTTAAAAAAATATCAGGATGCAATCACATGTTTTGATCAGGTAACAGAAATTGATCCAAATGATGTGGCTAGTGTAAATAATAAAGGAATATCACTTGCAGAAATGGGTAATACTGATGGTGCATTTGAATGTTACAATAAATCCATTGAAATGGACCCCAAATACGCAGCAGCTCACTACAATAAAGGAGTGCTTCATGATAAATTATTACAGCATGAAGAAGCGATACAAAGTTTAGATAACTCACTAAAATGCGATTCAGGTAATGTGAATACGGCATTTTACAAAGGCGTCGTGCTGGGAAGGATGAAAAAACACGAAGAAGCATTAAACTGCTTTGAGAATATTTATAGAAAACATCCAAAGCATATGGATGCTTTTTTCCATAAAGGGATTGAATTGGCAGAATTAGGAAAACATAAACGGGCGTTAGAGATTTTTGAGAAACTATTACAATTACATAAAGATAATGTTAATGTGATTTATGCAATGGCACGAAGTAATGCTGCAATTTCTAATATCGATAAAGCACTATATCTACTAGAACAAGCAATGAAAAAAGATCGAAAAACCATCAAAAGATGGGCTGCAGAGGATGAATTTTTTGATTCATTATTAGATGAACCAAAATTCAGGAAACTTGTTAAATGATTATAAGATTTTTTTCCTAATACCGTCTATTCGCATAAGCCGTACACTTTTTTTTGGTCCTACCAATCTTGCCTCATAAATTGGTACATATAGTTCAATTATTTCATTAACATTAATTTTTTCTTCTAAACTACGAGTGCCAATTGAAACAGATTTTTTCAATTTAGTTATCAATCTTTGAACTGCTGCATCATATGTAATCTCTGGTTTTTTTACAACATTTTTTGTGTTTTGTAATGTACGCTTTGGATAACTTTCAATTAATCGTGAACTCATTTTGTAAGGCATTTTAATCTCCTTCCCATGATGATCAAATGCAATTTCTTGCTCTTCCTCTAAAAATACATGCTCTTCTAATTCTAAATCAATTTGATTTTTTCTTTTAGCACTAGATTTTATTTTTGTACCTAATTTACCAAAAATAGTTTTGCCACGTTTAATTGGAAATATAGTATCACCTAAAATCACCTCTTTAACATTTGGTTCAACACTAATTGTATGAATAACTTTTCTAAAATAATCAGCAGTATATTTTCCTGATAAAATTAAAAATGCCTCATATGATAGTTTTATAGAATGTACATGTACGTCGGCTTTTTTGGGTTTTTGCAGCATTGCCCTAAAATGTGAAGTTTTTTTATTTTCTACAATCTCTTCCGTCTCATCAAAATCTATTGAAGGACGTAGAACAACTGTCTTAATCTTATACTCATCATGAGTCATATTATCACTATATTGATACTAAGAGTTTTTAATATTATGTTATTCTTATGATTACTCACAACATTTAGTTGATAGAAATTGTAAGTTTTAGATGATTTGAAAAAAACCAACATATTATCATCACCGGTAAAAAAAGTGAAGAAAAATTACTTTACTGGACCTATAAAAATTCAAGAAATTTCTACTATCACAAGGCCAAATGAACATGATATGTATCATGTGAAATTTCTTAAATCATCTAGAACTAAACTCCATTACCATTCTGGCGCACAATTGTTAATTGTTACAAAAGGTACTGGTAGTTTAATTCTATATAAGAAAAAGGATCACACTGGATCAAAATTTCATGTTAAAATAACAAAAACCATTAATTTAAAAAATGGGGATGTAGCTTACATTCCACCAAGAATACTTCACACACATGGCGCAGTAAAAAATGAGAAAGTATTTTCACATATTGCAATAAATTTTTATCCTGCTAAAAATAATGCAATAAAAACAGTGTGGTTTGAATCGGATCTTAAATCAAATCTATTCCATAAAATTCCATAGTCAAAATTGAAATCCTCTAATAATTTCTGTTGCCGGATCATTTAGTTTAATGGTATATGCAGCACTTACTTCATCATTTGATTCTGAAAGTTCTTCGCCAAATTTTGTTTTATCATGACCTCTCTCAAAATCTCCTCCTGATTCTTTGATACATAAAGGAAATTTTTGCATTTTTAGGTTTGATTTTAATAAATATGCAATAAATTTTTTGTAACCATTAGTGTCATTCCAATCAACACCTTTTTCATAACAAACTGCGATCCATATATCAACTGTATTTTGGTAAATTACTTTCTTTCTTATTTCATCTAATGCAAGTATAGACATTTAATCACAAATTTTTAAAAGTCAGCACGCTTCATTTTAGAACCGCAGCGTGGACATGAACCACCTTTGAACTTATGATTACAAGTAAGACAAACATATCTTACACCAGAGCCCTGGCCTTGTCCAAAAAATCCTCCTCCACCAAGTCCAAATCCAGAACCACCTGATGCACCAGAACCTTTCATACGTGACATCATTCTTTTTCGTAAGAGTAATGGAAAAACAATGAAGATTGCTAGGGCTGCACCAAGACCGTATGGGAATGGTAAAATCATTTGTAAACCAATACTTACTGCAAGTGATGCAAACAAAAATATCAGATAATGCTTGTAATTAATCAAACTAAGAAAAATTGGTAAAAAAACCATATAAAGTTTTGTCAGGATCATTAGTTTTCAGTTGCCAATACTTCTAATGGTATTTTATCACCATTACTATCCCAGGCAAATATGTCATCATCATTATATGGTGATTTCACTATTATGGATACCAATCCAAAATAGTTATTCAAATCAGTCAGTGAGGGTTCTGCGGAACCTGCAGGATGTGAATGAACTATTCCAACATAGCTAAGATCCAGTGGAAGCGGATTGTGTGGAAATCCAGCAAAATCAGCGCCTGTTTCAGAAAATGGTGGTATGACTAAACCATCAACAAATACATCTCCATGCTTTGACTTTCCACGTAAAATGAGAATTCCTTCATTAGGGTGATTCATTTTACAGAAAGATATTATCCCATCTCTTGCTTCTTCAGTCAGTGTAACCTTACGTTTATGCTTATTTTTTTTTATCAACATTTTATTCCAATTCTATGATATAATGTACAGCAGAAATATGATTAAGAGTAGATTGTATTGACTTGATGGATTCTGACATTGATTCAGATATTGAATCTCTCTCAAGATCAATCGATTCTAATTCTGACTCGGTATCATTTTTGTTATTTTTATTCTTACTCAAATCCAGTTCCAGTTTCTCCAAATTGGCATAATTAAAAATGGATAATCTATTTTCAGCATCAATTTTAGATTGACTACATTTGTTGATCTTATCAATAAATGTACCAACTAAAGAAATTGTTTGATCAAGTTGGTTTAATGATTTTTCAATGTTTTTGACAGAAATAGATTCTGATTTTACATTTTTGACTACTGCTTCCAATATTTGGATAACTCCATCCTTATTCTCATCAGTTAATACATCGATAGGATTATTGATTAAATTCTCCAATAATTTTTTTTGAGGTTTATCAAGTGATGAAATATAGATGTATTTATTCATTGGTCTAGATATGTTTGCAAACTGTGAATCAATTTGATTTTTTATCTCAAGCTTCTCTGAAAGTAAAGAATTAATTTCTTCTTTAATTTTTAAATATGTTGTATATTCTTTACTATTTTTTAATGTTTCAATTCCATCAATAATATTTTTCTTCATCTCTATCAGTTTCTGTATATTTTTTTTAGCATTTTCTTCACGATTATCTAATACTGTCAACGATTTTTGAAATTGCTCATATTCTGCAATACTTTCAGCAACTTCTTCAACTTTATTTTCTAAATCAATATGATTGGTAACTAGTTCATTAATCTCTTTATTGTCACTTTGCATAACTCGGAGATCATCTTTTAGTCTTTTTGCATATTTTTTTGCAAATATATGAATAACATTAGATTGTCTTCCTAATGAATCACCAACACGTTTTAACATTTTGGTCACAGTTTCGCTAAATATTTTAACATCATCAAATGAATTTATTTCTATCAGATTTTTTGTACATTCTTTTTTGATTATGGATAATACATCACTTTTTCCCCGATCAACTAATCTCCTTAAGTGATGATCTATTTCCTCAGTGTTCAGTGTATCCCCACTCAATTCTTTCATAATTTTTAGAAGTGTTTCACGATTTGAATTGATTTTATTCCTAAATGTTTTCACTTCTGCCATGATTGTTTTATCCCTGACAGAGTGAATCTCTTTCAAAATATCAGTGACGTCTGAAAGTAGGATATACTTTTCCTTTGGTATGACATTAATTTCGTTTTCCTCTAATTTTTTCTTACCCCAGCCAAATACCATGTATTTTACTATAAAATCACAATTTTAAATGTGTTAAACTAGAAAATTTAAAAATTATCATACAATATGGGATTATGCCTAAAAATAATTCTGATAGTATGAGTAATCATAGTGCAAATGTAAAAATATCTGTTCTAATTGATGCTCCATCCAAAAAAATTTGGAAAAAAATTAGTGATGTTATTAATTTAGACTGGCTAGTAGGAATGAAAAAATGTACGTCAAAATCTCATAATAAATCTGGTATAGGTACACACAGGCAATTAGAATTTGAGGATGGTAGCGTGATTAATGAATATATTATTGGTTGGGAAGATGAACATTACTTTTCATATATAGCTGTGGATGGATTACCGTTACGTGGATATCATGCAACTATTTCGTTGACACCATATAGTAAAAAATCCAAGGTTACATGGGAGTCATATTTTAATACTGAAGAAATGACTCAAACACAATTTCATGAATTCTGTTTATTCATAGAATCATTTTACAAAAATTCATTAGATAAACTAAAGAAATTGTTAGAATAGCCTAAAATATTGAATATACTAAATTAATGCATGAGTGATATTCGCTTTATTATAATTGGTATTGTCTTTGTGTTTTCTGGAATTATTATTATGTCAGTTTTTGGTTCCCAATCCAGTGAATTAACAATTCAAGCTGAATTTGATAAATGCTATGAATATTATGAAGATATGCCACCCACAGAAATTGATTGCGATGCTGGTTTTCAGGATAAAATATTCATTTTCGTTCCAGTTGTAATTCTTCTTGCATTGGGAGCACTTTCAATAATAAAAGGAATAAGGGGTACATGGGATCAAGATGTTAAACCAGAAGATATGGTAGGTCCTAACAATTCTTTTGATTCACGTGATGAACCAAAAGACTCTGATGATGATTAATTAAATTTCTTAAAACATAATTTTACTGACATCATCTTTAGAAACACCTTGCCAAACTCCAATCATGCCAGAATCATCAGCTGCCTCTACTTTTGTAATCTTTTGAATTTTTATATGATCAGGATTTGGAGGCATCCATAACATAGCCATATAATCATCAACATCACCAGCCTTTTTTGGATCAGCCATAATGATTTTTTCTTTTGAAAAACCATTAGAAGTTAATAGTTCAATTGATTTTTCAACCAAATCTGCACGACCATGTGTGAAAAGATACACATTTTTTGAATTATCAATATCGGTCATATTCGATTTAATACGGTCCTTTTATTTTAGTATATTCAATATCAAAACCACTTCTCTAAAGTTTGGCTTCTTTTTTCTAATCCTTTCTTTAATCTATTTAACGATGCATTTACTCTATCTTCAGAAAAATCTCTTTCTCTAGAAAGATAACTGAGTATTCCGGTATAATCAATATCATGAAATTCTACATCACCAGGTTCAGATACACTAGTCTGTAAGAAGATTTCTCTAATCTTGTTAAATTGAATAGTATGAAGTTGCTCCTGTATTTGTGGTATATCTTCTAATTTACTATATTCTTTGATTAGTTTGAGTGCAGTTTTTGGACCAATTCTCTCAAAACCATCAGGATTAAAATCAGTGCCGATTAAAATTCCGATGTCAATCAATTGCTCACGTGTAACGCTTAATCCATCCAAAGTTTTCTGGTAATTAATGATTTCAGGTTCTACATCGATGTAGGTGTTACGATTTGGGAGTTTTCTTCTACCAGAATTTGTAAAATTACGAACAAGGTTTCTTGCTCCATACAACAACGAATCATAATCTTGACTTGCCACAGCATGAGCCTTACCTGTTATGTTCAAATGAGCTGCCATTGCTTCTCCATCAGATGGTGCTTGTACATAGGGTATTCCAAAAAGATCAAGTAAATGCTTGGAATCTTGTACCATTCCATCATGCATTGATGTTGTCTGCTGTGCATATTTTCTGGCAGTTTCTATATCTCCTTCAACTTTTGCCTTTTCATATTTTACTGTTGCAGCTTTTTTTAATTTTTTTCTACGCTCAATCTCAGCCATTTTCATAGAGGGTGGTTTCCCATCAAAAACATAAACTGGTTTTATCCCCATCAAAAGAAAATTCACGTTACGATATAACAAACCAGTAAGATGGCTCGTAACTCTACCTTTTCTATCTGTCAGATGCATACCTTCAGGTCCCCTAATGATCGCCAAAAATTGGTAGATTGCATTATATGCATCAATTGCAATTATTTTTGAAGAGAATGATTCAAGTTTAGTTTTTTCCCGTATCAACAGAGTTTTTATGTCTACGCCCATGATCTAACACCTTTTACCTTATTTTTTTATTTAATCTTTCAGAGTATTGACTATATTAGGATCTTTGATAAATTTACTTTGTCGGGATAGCCAAGCCTGGTAAGGCGGACGCCTCGAAATCTTATACAGGATAGCGTCTGTGCATCGCACTCGGGGGTTCAAATCCCTCTCCCGGCGCTATTCAAATCCTTTTTAAAATATGCAAGCATAACAAATACTAGTGAATAGATACAAGGCAATCCAAACATTATCTCTTGAATCTGATGCTACATTTGGTGATGCCAAATATATGTATAGAAAATTGGCCTTAGAACTACATCCAGATAAAAATAAAAAAGAAAGAAATGACGACAAGTTCAAAAAAATCACTGAAGCATATCATTATTTAAAAAAACAAAATAAAATGAATAATTCTAAACTGATGAATGAAAAAACTGCTGATCAGGAAAAATCATCAATGAATACTACAAAACAAGCATATTGGAAAACACATTCTTCAGATACACAACCTACAGAAGACTGGACTAGTCATACAAAGAACTTTGAGATGAATGAAGAGTTTTGGACATTATATGAAAAATCTTTCTGGGAAGATTATGAACAAAATGTATTTCACAAACCAAAAAATAATTTTGAAAAAATGTTTTGGGAAGATCCTGAAAAAAATATGGAACAAATATTCAAAAATAGACTAGAAAATAGGAAAAAATTTGATCATAACCTGAATGTTCAAGTTGACAAGAGTTTATGCATAGCCTGTTGTAGTTGTGAAACGATTGCACCTGATGTATTTGTAATAGATAAGATTTCAGCCATTAATCCTAAATCAAAAGTACATAATCAACATGGTGCCCATAAAGGAAAAATAATGGATGCAGCTAAAACCTGTCCAACAAAGGCTATATTAGTTCATGAAAAAGATTCTAAGAAGAAAATCTATCCATTATAATCAATAACTCTTTAACATCGTATGTAATTGATCAAATTCTTCATCTGAAAGATTTGGTCTGTTTTTGAACATACTGTGAACCGGTCCAGCTAAATCATTTGATTGTCGAGGTATTAGATGAACATGAACATGTGGTATTTCTTGGCCACTTTCTTTGCCATTATGTATAGCTAAAAGAGTAGATCCGGTAATTTTATCAATTTTAGAAACTACTTCATATACAGTACGAAAAAGATCAGCACTGTCATCTTGTGACATATCTTGGATTTTACCATAATGTGTTTTTGGAATTACCAATGTGTGTCCTTTTGTAACTGGAAATGCATCTAAAAAAGCAATAGAATTTTTAGACTCCATAATTAGTCTAGATTTAATTTCTCCATTAACAATTTTACAAAATATACAATCCATACTTCGTTAAAATTTTATAAAATATAAAACAATTGTTAGGGGCTCACAATAGTTGCATATGCAAGTCCTTCACCATATTTTATAGTTACAGTGTCACCGATTTGATATTCACAATTATCAATTGTTTTTGGTATGTTATCAGAAGTATCCACATAACACATACCTCTTTCATTTAACATAATTTCAACTTCCTCATAAACATCAGCGCGTATTAAATTCCAAAATGGGAATACAACAGTTCCAATGATAATAGCTGCACCCAAAAAAGCAAATAAAAAAATCAAACCGTATTTTTTTGAATCATTCATTTCCATAACAGTTCACCATTTGTATTAATTACGAATAATCACCATAAACCGCCTTCTTGAACACCACTACCACTGGTGTCAGGCTTTTTCTCTGGTACGTTACCATGAGCCTTCTTTTTATGACGCGCCAATCGTTCAGGTGTAGGCAATTCTAGATCACACACATCACATTTTGTTTTATTACTATCCTTTTTACCAAATAATCCCATGTTTTGAATAATCAAGAAACATATTATAAAGGATACCAATTTCTTTGGTCGGTATGGAAATTAAAAACATAACAGTTCTAGGATCTGGAATAATGGGTCATGGGATTGCTCAAGTTTCTGCCATGGCTGGATATAATATAGTGCTTAGAGATATTGAACAAAAATTCCTAGATAAGGCAATGGAGAAAATTAAATGGAGTTTAGATAAACTTGTTTCAAAAGAAAGAATTTCCTTAGAAGAAGAATCAGAAATCCTTTCAAGAATAAAGCCAATAGTAGATTTGAAGGATGCTGTACACGATAGTGACTTAGTGATTGAAGCCGTTCCTGAAATAATGGATCTCAAAAAAAAAGTATATGCAGAATTAGATAAGGTCGCTGGTGACCAAGTTATCTTTGCATCAAATACTAGTACATTACCAATTTCAGAAATCGCAAACACTCTCTCTAGACCAGATAAATTTATAGGAATTCATTTCTTCAATCCACCACAATTAATGAAACTTGTTGAAATAATACCTGGTCAAAAAACATCAGATAATATTCTCAATCTTATAATCGATCTAGTGAAATCTGTCAATAAGACACCAGTAATTTGTAGAAAAGATGTTCCAGGATTTATTGTAAATAGACTTTTCATACCACTCGTTCATGAAGCCTGTTATGTAATGGAAAGGCAAAAAATTCAGCAAGTGGAGATTGATTCTGCGGTCAAATTTAACCTTGGATTCCCTATGGGTATTTTTGAATTAGCTGATTATACCGGAATGGATGTTATTCACAAAGCAACCATAGAGATGCATCTAAGGGATAAAAAAGTAATTTTGCCACACACAAAAATTGAACAGTTATTCAATGAAAAAAAACTAGGTCAAAAAAGTGGGGAAGGGTTTTACAAATATTCTGATGATAAATATGAAAGAATTTCACTTTCAGAAGAATTAGGCAAAAAATGTGACCCAACACAAATAATTGCAAACATCCTAAATAATGCAGCATGGCTTGTTACAAACAAAGCTAGTGATGTAAATGAGATTGAAAAAGCTGCCAGCTTGGGATTAAATCTCAAAAAACCATTATTTGAAACTGCAAATGAAATTGGCATGCAAAAAATTGTCAATGAATTAAAAAAATTATCTGAGCAACATGGTGCATTTTATGAACCAGATCCATTACTGTTATCTATGTGTTAATTTGTTCTAAAACATATTTTATGGCTTCATCAGCAGTTTCTACACCAATAATTTGTACATTTTTCCGATGATCAAGAAATTGATCAGCATATTTTGATGCAGTTCCACCAGAATTTTTTAATGCAACAATTGGTTTTTTATACATATATGCTGCACAAATTTCAGAAAGTGTCCCAGAGCCACCACCTATTACAATAACACCATCTGCAGAAAGTGCGTTTAGAAAATCACGCATTAAACCCATTCCAGAGGGAATTACTATATCACAAAATTCATTTGCGAGAGAAAAATCATTTTGAGGTATTATTCCTACAGTTAGCCCGCCAGCGTCATGTGCACCATGAGATGCCGCACGCATTACTCCACCAAGACCACCAGTTATCAAAACTGAATTAGATTTTGCAATATTAGAACCCGTATCATATGCAAGTTTTTCTAATTCTGGTGTACACCCATTATCATTATTTCCGATCACCAAGATCTGGCGCTTTCTTATCATACAGATTGTACTAAACAATCTATGAAATACTTTGTGAAATTTTACAGTAAAGGATATTAAGATTAAATAAAAATATCAATATATGCAAAAACGAACAATGCCAATTTGTTTTTCTAGTAAACAATATCAAAGCATAGTTGAATATGCAAAAAAAAATGGTATGGTAAATGCTAGTCAAGCTATTGAAAAATTACTCAATAATGTTTAATCATAATTAATACTAATTTTGTTTTTTCAAGATGATCGTGCTTGATCGTTAAATGCTGATTGTACTTCATTAACAGATGTTTGATCTTCTAATGTACTTGTATCACCAATTTTTTCACCACGTACAATAGATTTTAGTAATCTTCTCATAATTTTACCACTACGTGTCTTTGGTAGTTTAGTAACAAAATAGAATTGCTGTGGCGTAGCAATTGCACCTATTTCATTACGAACAGTATCTCTTAATTCAATCAATAATTTTTCTTGTGAATTTGTACAATTTTCTTTCAAAACAACAAATGCTATGATTGATTCACCCTTAATTTCATCAGGTATTCCACATACAGCTGCTTCAATTACATCATTGTGTGATACAAGGCTGCTTTCAAGTTCTGCAGTACCTATTCTATGACCTGCAATCTTGAGTATATCATCAGCTCTACCAAGTAACCAAAAATAACCGTCTGAATCTTTTATAGCATAATCACCAGGATAGTACATACCCTCAAACTTTGACCAATAAACATCAGTGTATTTTTTATCATCCTTCCATAAACCAAGTAACATCCCAGGCCATGGATTTCTTATTACCAATGAACCTTTTGTGTTTGGTGGTGTCTCGTTTCCATTTTCATCAACTACTGCTATATCAACACCTGGAATTGGTTTTGTTGCAGAACCAGGTTTTAATGCAATTGATTCCAATCCTGGAAGCGAAGTAATCATCATTCCGCCAGTTTCTGTTTGCCACCACGTATCAATAATAGGACATTTCTTTTTACCAATGACATTAAAGTACCATTTCCAAACTTCTGGGTTAATTGGCTCACCCACTGTACCAAGCAAGCGTAATGTTGATAGATCAAATGAGTCTGGTATGTGATCACCAAACTTCATGAACATTCTCAATGCAGTAGGTGTTGTATAAAATATACTCACGTTATATTTTTGAATTATTTCCCATATCCTAGACGGTGTAGGATAATCAGGTGCCCCTTCATACATAACTTGTGTTGCACCATGTAAAAGAGGGCCATAAGCAACGTAACTATGCCCAGTAACCCAACCAATATCAGCTGTGCAAAAATAAATATCGTCATCTTTGATATCAAATGCCCATTTGTATGTTGAATAAATATGCGTTAGGTATCCACCAATTCCATGTAACACACCTTTAGGTTTTCCAGTTGTACCTGAGGTGTAAAGTATGTAAAGTGGATCATTACTATCTAACTCTTCAGGACTACATACATCTGATACATTTGTCATCAAATCAGTCCAAAACTTATCTTTTTTATTTATTGTAATTTTATTCTTGATTCTTTCTAAAACAATCACATGTTCAACTGAATCTACTATTGCAGCATTTTCGTCTACGATTTCTTTCAGATTGATTATTTTCCCCTTACGATAACCACCATCTGCGGTGATTATAATCTTAGATTGTGAATCTTCAACACGGCCCTTTAATGATATTGCACTAAATCCAGAAAAAACTACTATGTGTATAGCACCTATCCTTGCACATGCAAGCATAGATATTATTAATTCTGGGACCATTGGCAGGTAAATAGTTACTCTATCACCACTTTTTACGCCTAAAGATTTCAACACATTTGAGAATTTTTTGACTTCTGTGAATAATACTGAATATGAAATTATTCTACTGCTGCCATCTTCGCCTTCCCAAAAGATTGCTGTCTTTGAGGATTTATCATTTTGATGTACATCTAATGTATTGAATGATGCATTAATTTTACCACCGACAAACCATTTCGCAAAAGGAGGTTTCCAATCAAGTGTTTGTTCCCATTCTTTAAACCAGGATATTTTTCTAGCCTGTTCAGCCCAAAATGTGATAGCATTGGATTCAGCTTTATTTCTAATGTCATTATCAAAATTTCCTAAATTAATTTCATAAGAATCTGTTTTCAACTACTAACAAATAAAGAAAGTTAGTATCTAAATGTTAAAGATAAATGATTACTGGGATTGCATTCTAGATAACCAATCAGGATCATCATTATTCCCATTATCAGGATTTTCATGAGATGTTGGTGATTCAGTATTATCATTTGATGGATTAGATGTAGGTGATTCAGTTACAGTACCAGTGTTAGAATCAAGATAAGACATAGCAGATTCCTGAATCATTGCTTTTGGTTCTTGTATTGCATCTAAGCATTCTAACGAAAGATCATTAATACGACTTTGTATATTAGTTACTTCAGTCCTTTCATGAGATAAACGTTCAAGAATATTATGTGTGTGTTTTCGGATGGATTCAAATGTTGGTTCTGATAATTCACCACTTTTGAATTGTACTTTAGCATCAAATAAAATAACCTTGATTGATTTTTCTTGCTCTTCTATTTCTTCTAAACGCAATGTAAGTCTTGACTTTATTTTTTCTTCAATCTCATCTAAATTATGTAATTTTGATTTGTATGTTTGATGGACTAATTCTGCATCTGATTTCATTTCATCATTATCTGATACTATATTATTTAATGCCTTCAAACGTTTAAGAGTTAAACTTTTTTCTCGCAAGATTTTTTGAGCATCAAGTCTCCATTTTGGTATATGAATAACAATACCACCTTGTAATACTAATTGATCATATGGAATTTCTTTTAATCCGTCTGAGCCACAATCAACACCCACAGTCTGAATACTTCCATCAATATCAGTCATAGTACCAAGAATTTTGCCAAAGTGTGAACCATACATATCTTTTACATGTTTACCGATTATCGAGGATATGTCATGAGTCATGTATAATGATGTCAGGTGGCATATAACCAAGACAATGTAAAAATGGTTACTCGTTTTTGTAAGAAGAAATTAACTAATTATGCCTGAGTAACTAGATCGTAATTTTAAAATCAGCAATATACAGTGAAATTGATAAATGATTGAGAAAGAAGAACTGAATCAAATCCTGATGTTTGTTGCAAAAAAATGGGTGGACCTCAGCCGAGACCCAGACAATAAAGCTGTGAAAACATTACCAGATAATTTCTGGATGAATTCTACTGGTGGTCCAGCTGGTAATGGTAGATGGATAACAACACTGATGTATACCGAAAATGAAACTGATGCAAATAATTTCAAAGAAGTATTAATCAGGTGGCAAACAAAAGCTCAGCAATCAAAAGCTCAGCAATCAAAATCATCAGATTTAATTCAGATTAATCAAACAAATAAAAATTAGAATACGTAAAGTATACGTAAATGATGATTATGTCATTGCGATCAAAAAATACTACTATTTTTGATCCGATATAATTTATTACAATCACAAGTTTGTATGAATTATTGCAAGAAAAATTTTCAAAAAGTGAAAAAAAGGAACTCCTAAAACATTTTTCAAATATAGATAGATCAGTATTTGCAATAATCACACCAAAGCAAGTTGATCGTGGTGCACTGATGTCACGATATAGTAGAACTGATAAAAATATGAGAAAAGTTTTTCTTGATGAATTTTTAAAAAATCAAAATCGCGGGGAAGAGTTTTACACAAAAGTTCTTTTAGAATATGGAGATGATTCTGTTGCTGAGCTTGGTGGAGCACAAATTGCGATTGAAGGACTATCAAACATTGCAGTAAAAAAAATTGAGGACCGTAGGATTGGATTTTCTTACTTAGAAAAATCATCAAGATATGTATCCTGGGATAAAAAAATTAATGGTGAATACAAATTTTATCATGATCCAACTATAATCAAATCACGTTATGCTGATGATTATCTACAGGCATGCAATTTTGATTTTGAATTATATAAAAAAAACATAGAACCCATGTTAAAATTAATTCGAGAAAACGATCCTGTAGATAATTATAAATTTAAGGATTATAATGGTAACGAAAAAAGTTTTCATAAACTTACCAATACTGATAGTATAAAGTCCGCACAAAGGATTTACAATGCAGCAACAAAGGCAAAAGCACTTGATGCATTAAGAAGTTTATTGCCAGCATCAACTTTGACCAATGTTGGTATCACTGGAAATGGCCGTGCATTTGAGTATCTCTTATCAATATTGCTTAGTTCAAATCTTGCAGAAGAAAGAAATTTGGCTTTGGCTATGAAGGCTCAGCTGGATACAACCATTAAATCGTTTGTTGGACGTGCCAATGATAAATATGGCAAAGTTTTACAAAAATACCTTCACAATATCAGAAAAAACTCAATAAAACTAGGAAAAAAATATGCAAAAGGAAAGCCTGTTCAGGGGAATACTGTTAAACTAGTAGAATCTGATACTGAATCAAGTGCATTAGATAGTGTTATTTCTGCATTAATTTATGAGCAATCTTCCGGTATCCAATTCTTACAAATCAAAAAAAATATTAAAAAAATCAGCAAAAGACAGAAAGCACAAATCATAAATGATTTTGCACAAATCAGAAAAAATAGGAGGCATAGGCCACCGAGAGCATTTGAGATGGCTTACTATACATTTGACTTGGTTACCAATTATGGAATGTTCAGAGATTTTCATAGACATAGAGCATTAACACTTGAAAGACAGTTGCTGTCTACTGACCATGGTTATCACACACCAAATGAAATTATCGAGTTAGGAATTGAAAAAGAATTTGTTGATTGTATGAAAAGAACAAAAAATGTTTTTCAAAAAATTAGGGTGAAAATGCCTGAGCAAGCACAATATATTGTTAATTTTGCATATAATTATCCATATTATATGAAACTGAATTTGAGGGAAGCCACACATTTGATTGAGTTACGAACAGTTCCACAAGGCCATATTGATTATAGAAAGGTTGCACAAAAAATGTATAAATCCATAAATCAAAAACATCCAGCGCTTTCTAAAATTATAAAATTTGTTGATTTAAACCAATATGAGCTAGAACGGTTTGAATCAGAAAAACGTACAGAAGAGAAACGAAAAAAAATATGACATATAAAATAACAAAAACAGATGAAAGTTGGAAAGCACAATTAACGCCTGAACAATTTGAGGTCTGTAGAAAAAAAGGAACTGAACAAGCGTTTACGGGAATTTACTGTGATTGTAAGGATAATGGAACTTACAATTGTTCATGCTGCGGAACAAAACTTTTTTCATCTGATACGAAATTTGATTCTGGTACTGGCTGGCCAAGTTTTTTTGATCCCATCGATAAGAAGAATATCGAGTATATAGAAGATACAAGTTTTGGTATGATTAGAATCGAGGTTAACTGCAAAAATTGTGGTGCTCATTTAGGACATGTATTTAATGATGGACCTCAACCAACTAATCTTAGATATTGTATAAACTCTGTTTCATTAGATTTACATAAGTTAGACTAAATAATCCATAGGAAGGTATGATATTATGAGAATAATACTATGTGGTTTTGGAGTTGTCGGCCAAAGTTTAGCCAAGCTTCTGGAATCGCGTGCAGAAGACTTGTATGCAAGATATGGATTGAAACCTAGAATTATAGGAGTTTTTGATAGCAAGGGTAGTGCAATTGATGTATCCGGTCTTGATATCACTAGGTTGATTGAAACCAAAAAAAAATATGGTTCAGTGAAAAAATATTCCAATACAAAAAATGATGTTTCTGGAATTCAAATGATAAATGAATTGGAGGCTGAAGTCCTTATTGAAACAACTGCAAGTAACTATAAAGATGCAGAACCTGGTATGTCACATATTATTAGCGCCATGAAACATGGAATGCATGTAATTTCAGTAAACAAGGGTCCTCTTGCACTTGCATTTCCTTCATTGATGGAACTGGCTACCTACAATCATGTTATTTTTCGTTTCAGTGGAACAGTTGGTGGTGGTACACCAATTTTAGACTATGCAAAAAATAGTTTGAAGGGTGAACGGATTATTTCATTTGATGGTATACTGAATGGAACAACTAACTACATTCTAACTAATATGACAAATGGAATGTCATTCAAGGATGCATTGAATGATGCCAAAAATAGAGGTTATGTTGAAGCTGATGAATCCTTAGATCTTGATGGGCTTGATGCTGCTGCTAAACTCGTGATTTTAGCAAATTGGATTATGGGCATGAAAGTAACTATGCCTGAAATAAAATGTATAGGTATACGAAAGATTGATAGTGATGATATAAAAAAGGCTGCAGCCAATAATTCTGCAATAAAATTAATTGCATCTTGTGATAATGGATTGATAGTTAAGCCAAAAGAACTACCATTTGATAACCCATTATGTGTTAGTGGAACACTAAATGCAATTTCTTTTACTTCTGAACATTCAGGAACTCAAACTATCATAGGCAGAGGTGCAGGAGGCATTGAGACCGCAAGTTCAATTTTGCGTGATTTAATTGATATACGAAATGAGATTGTGAAGATTTGAAATCCAATCTAATCTCAAAAAGCAAAACTGCTGAAATACTTGATCAGATTAATTTACAATGGAATGTAAAATTATCTAAACAAAAAAATATCAGATTTCACTACATATCAGACAATGAAATCATCATTACGGCCAATGATGTTACTGCCATAATGATTGGGAATAATATTTTACCTTTTTTGAGTGAAACATCCATTTTAAAAAAATTTCCTAATGTGATGGTTGATATGGGAGCAGTTCAATTTGTATGTAAAGGGGCTAATATAATGAGACCTGGTATCAAAGACTTTTCAGATTTTAAGAAAGGAGATATAGTATGTGTAATCGAAGAATCACAACAAAAATTTTTAGCAGTAGGGATTGCGGAAATGTCAAGTGATGAATTAAAAGAAGCTAAAAAAGGTGAAGTGATAAAAAATATGCATTATATTTCTGATAATTTTTGGGAGATTGGAAAAGAACTTAGCTTGTAGCAAGAATTTTTTCTGACACTTCTTTTACACCATTTTTATTGATTATTAGAACGTCAATACCATCACCACTCGCTGAATCTCTTAGACTTGCAGAGCGAACAGCCTTTACAGCAAGATTAACTGCTTCTTCTTCATTCATCTGTTTTTTGTATTGTGGATCCAATACACCTAGTGCCATTTCAGCTCCTGTTCCAACTGCTGCATACTCATCAGGTAATACAGAACCCAGAGGATCCAGAGTGTATATCGTTGGTTTATCAACCAATCCTCCTACAATTACTTGTGTTAATAATGGAAAAAATCTACGTTCATACATCATGTTAGACATCATTTTTGCTACTGTATTTGGTGGAACATCTCGTTTAATTTCCATTTTCCTAATTTTAGCTAGTGCAGCTACTTGTAATGAAAGAATCTGCATATCTGCCACTAACCCAGCACAAGTGGCACCCACCTTATCAGTTATTACAAAAGTTTTTTTCGTTGTTTTACTGACAAGAAAATTCCCATAAGCAATTCTACGCTCACTTGCAAATACTACTCCATCATTATACGTAATACCAACAGCAGTAGCACCTGGCATATACATCGCAGTCATAAATCAAGGAGTTTTAGAGAAGAATAAAAGTCATTACGAGAAGGTTTTTTAAAACCTCATCTAGATTTGGAAAAGTTTTCTAGTATAATACACATACATTTTGTAGCCTTTTTTAATAGATCTATGCGTGTATATTCATTCGGAGAGTGAATACGTGAGAAAACATGCGTAGATCCAATAGCAATAGCAGGAGCGTTCAATATTTTAGTAAATGAATGCATTGGACCAGTTCCGGCACTCGAAACACTCAGTATGTATTTTCCAAATGACTTACTAGCTGCAGATGTCACATCAGTAACAAATGGATGTTTTGGATCAGTCCTTGCAGCTGCTTCGCCGTGATATACTTTAATTTTGATATCTTCAAAACCCTTAGATTTTAGGTGTTTTCTTAATCTAATTTCTTGCTTTTTTGGATCCATATTCGGTACAAGTCTAAAATCAATTTTTACACGTGCCTCTGCTGGAATTACAGTTTTTGCGCCCTCAGCATGATAACCAGAAACAATACCCGCTATGTTACAAGTTGGTTCCGCTACAAGTGATTTTTTTATAGCAAGCCCCTTCTTATTTCCTAAAAATTGCTTGATTCCAAATTCTTTTTTGAATTCAACCTCATTAAATGGAAAAGACTTCAAGATTTTGATATCTTCGTTACTTAATGATTTTACTTCATTATACCAGTTTTTTATCAAAATTTTTCCTGATGAGTCACGAAGTGTTTTCAGTGCGTCTATTAAACGCCAAGCAGGATTTTTAATCAAGACAGCCAAACTTGAATGAGAATCCATATTAGATTCTCGTAACGATAACTCTACATACAGCAAACCCTTCATTCCAAGATCTATTATTGGCCTATCTTTATTATCGACATGACCGAATTCCCAAATTATCCCATCACATGAAAATTTTTTCTTATATTTTTTTAGATACTGTTCTATATGTGCACTACCTGTTTCTTCTTCACCCTCTATAACAAATTTTACGTTACATGGAACATCTCCAGTTTCTTTTAGAAATGATTCAACCGCCTTTATGCGTGTAATCATTTCTCCTTTATCATCAGATGATCCTCTTCCATAGATTTTATTACCAACTATCTTTCCACTAAATGGATCATCATCCCAAAGATCAATTGGTTCTACTGGCTGAACATCATAATGGTTATAAAATAACAAAGTTTTGTGTGGGTTATTCTTTGATTTTATCTCACCATAAACAATAGGTGGATAGTTTTTTGTACTCAAAATTTCAGCTTTTATGCCTGATTTTTTTAACATATTTTTTACAAGGTTTGCACATTTTTTGATTCCCTGGTTTTTAGCTGAAACACTTGGCTGTTGTATTAAAATACAGAGATCATTGACAAATGTATTCATATTTTTGTCAACATGCTGAAGAACTTTTTTTATACTCATTTTATTTTATCAAATGATTTCATGACATTGGGTAAAACATCAAGTAAATCTGTTGCAGTCATATGTGTCCCAAATTTCTTTTGAGTCATTTTCCCTGCAAGTCCGTTAAAGTATGTTGCAGTAACTGCAGATTCAAGTACGTCTCTATTTTGTGCAAGAATTCCAGCTATGATGCCTGAAAGGATATCACCTGTTCCACCAACTGTCATTGCAGGAATATTTTTTGGGTTAAGATATGTGGTAGTACCGTTAGAAATTATATCAGTTGAGCCCTTTAGAATAATTGTAACTGAATGTTTCTTTGCAAATTTTTCAACCATTGCAATACGAGACTTTTTTGATTCTGGTGGAACCTCACCAAACATCCTTTTGAACTCGCCTGGGTGTGGAGTGACAATTACATTTTTTCCGGATAAAAGTGGTAGAATGTAATTTACCAATGCAGAAGCATCAAGTGAAAGTCGAACATCTCTATCAAGTAATGATTTAACCAAAAGCTTCAATGCTTCAGGATCTTGTATTGAAAGACCCATGCCTATAGTAGATGAGTCTAGATCACTAGGAATTTGCCCTAGTAATTTATTCACTGCACCACGAGTTAGTTTCGAGTCAGCTAAGGGAATTACTATAAGATTGGGTGAAACAGCACGAGTGGATTGAACGTTAATTTTTGGGACACATGTGTATACTAGATCAGCACCTGTCCTCAATGCAGCAAGAGATGATAAAGCTGGTGCACCATGATAGATGTAACTGCCACCGAGAACCAATACCTTACCATTGTCTCCCTTCCTAGAGGATGATTTTCGTATAGGTATGAATTTTTTTACCAGTTTTGATGTAATGGTTACAGACAACGCATCTCCTTATTTTTTTGATGAATAAACTTTCTTTTTATTTACAGTTTTTGTCTTAACCAGTTTTGATTTTTTTACTGGTTTTATATCAAAAAATGACTTTCTCGCATAAGCAAGATATGTTGTATGTCCTATTCCACGAAATGAATGTCTTGTTTTTCCCTCACGTGCATCAATATGACGGAGTATCTGTTCAGTACATTCAATATCAGAAAATTCATTTTGGATTAAAACAGATACTAGTTTTTCAAGTTGATTCATTGTAGGGCAAATTGCAATAAAACCACCACTTCCCTTTAACATCTTTCGTGCTTGTGGAACTACGCTCCAGGAATCGCCAAGATCAACTACAACTAGATCAATTTCTGAGTGTGGTAACTTTTTTGCTTTCTTAAAATCAAATTTATTCATTGTAACATATTTTGACATTCCTGCTTTTTTGATATTTTTTTCAGCAATTTGCATAAATTTTGGTTCAACATCATATGTGTACACATGACCTCGTGACTTTACTATTCCAGCTAAAAATGATGTCAGTGAACCACTACCAGTTCCAATCTCAACCACTTTTTGACCGCTAGTAAGACCAGTTCTAGCAACGATGTAACCCAAATCTTTTGGATAAACTATTTGAGTACCGTGCTGTATCTTCATTACAAAATCGTGAATAGTTGGCTCATAAAGATAAACATATTTGTCCTTGTTTGTCACAAGTCTAGAACCGTACTCCTTGCCAATCGCATCACTATGTTTTATCACACCAATATGTGTATGAAGTTGGTCATTTTTTGAAATTTTGACCAGCCATTTTTTTGAATCATTGTAAAAGAACAAAACATAGGTGTTCTGCCTTATTTTTCCCATAAGAATAGTTATGCAATTTGATTATATGTAATAATCGACTGTCAAATTTAGTTAATTGGATTCTTTTTCGTGCCTAAACCTTGAATTTTTTTCATGTAAGTAGATTTAAAATGAACAATAAAGGAAAAATGAATAGAAATGGCTAACACGCAGAGACATTATTGTAAAAAATGTGGATTAAAACGTACCGTAAAGATTAACAGTAGACTTACCAAATGCACATGTGAGCAATTGAAATGACTGAAAACCCTAAAGATGTTGAAGAATATTTTGAAAACTCAAAATGTAAAATATGTGGAGTTGTAGTTCAACCACATTTTCAGGGTAATACCAAAATCCCAATGGAAGAACATTTGGCAGAAAAGCATAATTTTGCTAAACATCAATTCGGTAAAACCTAGTATATTGGACAAGATAAATCCGATTCGTACGTATTATATTGCCACAATTGTGTTGGTTGTTGCGACAATAGCGTTTTTTGTTCTAGATTTTTAGATGCCTAAACCTCATATTATCAAGATACAAACTGAAATTGGAAAACCTAAGTTATTGTGATTATTAATTGCAATAAGGACACTTGGGTTTTCCACTTAAGCATATATTAAAAAAAGTAATAATCTATCTACATACGCTGAGGTGCTATGATACCAAGTAAATCAAGTGCCTTTTCCAAAGTCAACTTGAATGACAGTACGAGACACAACCTGGCATTTATCAGTTCGGGTGTCTCAGCTTTTAAGACTTTAACGTGTTCATAAAATGAGGAAAATGTGACAGCTAAATCATAACAATATCTTGCAATAACTTTTGGGGAATAATTTTTTGCAGCATCATTCACAAAAACATCAAAGAGCGCAATTTGTTTGATAAGATTGATTTCATACTCACTATTCAATTGATCAAACTGTACATCAAATTCAGGTTGTTTACTTGATTTTTCTAATATTCTTCCAGCCCTAACACACGAATATTGAATGTAACTACAAGTATCTCCTTCAAGTTTTAATGACGTATTGATATCGAAGGTAATAATTTTATCAAGATCAGGTTTGATCAATTCATATCTTATAGTTCCAATTGCAACATTATGGGCTATTTTCTTTAAAGATTCATCATCAAGATCATCATTCCTTTCTTTTGATTCAAGAAAAATACGTTTTTCAAGTTTTTGAATCATTTCATCTGCATTAATGTAAAGGCCTTTTCTGCCTGACATCTGCACATCCTTACCATCTGTTTTATTCCCTAGAAGTTTTGCAGTTTCGGAGCTTAGAGTAACTGCCTCATAGCCAAGATGGACATAAGAACTTCCAGGCTTAAATTTCGACATTAGATTGGTTACTATTTTTTGAAGGTTAGTTTGCCTATTATCAATAACTGTTATAACAACATTCGCTGCAAAAGATTTTTTTTCTGATTGTGTTTCTTCAAGTGTTGTCTCCCACAATAACTTATCATCTATTTGTTCATCAGAAAAAACAGTGTAGCTAAATGGATCATTTAAGATACCAAGTTTCCAAGCTGCGTATGGTATATCCTTTGCAACATATGTAGCAACTCCATTACTTCTGACAAGGATTTTATCATCTTCATTCTCTATTGGTAGTACCCAACAACCAGCATTATCACCTTGTTCTTCAAATCGTACAAGGTTTTCAGATTTCATTTGTTCAAATATTTTTTCCCAGAGATTCGAATACAAGATTTGAGATTCAAAATTTAAGCAGTTGTATGATGCGCCAAGTTTCCAAACTGTATCTAATTGATCGATTAAGACTTTTCTAGTTATTGTCTTTCCAAATTTTGCAGTTTTAGACATGGGATCCTCTAATTCCTTTAAAATTTCACGTCGTTTAGATTCCAGTTCTTTATCAGTCTCATATTTTGCAGTTGTTTTTACGTAAACTGTATCACCACAATAATTTGCAAATTTTTCTCCAGATGGAGGTGATTCTGAGAAGCCTCCAAACTTAAAGCCAGTAATTATGTCGGCAACCTGAAGACCAGAATCATCAACATAATTCAAAACCTGTACATCATAGTTTACTTTCGAAAGAATTCTGGAAACTGCATCACCGATTACTACATTCCTTAGATGTCCGATATGTAATGCCTTGTTTGGATTAACTGAAGTATGTTCTACAATCAGCTTAGAATTACTACCTATGTCAACACTGCCATAATTTTTCTGCTGAGATTCTGACAAAATAGATCCATTGAATGAATTGGTATTGAGAAAAAAATTAATGTAGCCACTTTGATGTGCTTCAACCCTATCTAACTGATCATCTGAACTCGTATCATAAGCAGATACAAACTCTTCTGCAATTTGTTGTGGTGTTTTTTTGAGAGTTTTTACCAGTAAAAATGCTATATTGCAAGTAATATCACCAAAACCACTTTTAGATGACTCAACAACAAAATTCACCTTATCATACCCTTTCTCTTCAATAATTTTTGAAATATGCTGTTTTACTTGGTTTAGTATACTAAGAAATGCCATTATCAATCATCTTCAAATGATATCATATCTAACCCTTCAAGGACACCTTCTCCTGATTTTTTGGTTGTAACAATTTTAGCTATTTTTTTTAGGTTTTCAGTAGAATTTGTAACAGCAATGCTATTTTTCACTATTTTGAATAATGGGATATCAGTATCACTATCACCTATGACAACTGCATCATTCAAATCTGCGTCTAATATTTTGAGTGCTTCTAAAAATCCAGAGCCCTTATCAACCCCTTTAGAGTTAATATGAAAAGCATAACCACTATCAGTCAAAACAACATTCAGATTTTCATCGTTTATTATTTTTCGTGCTTTTTCTATGTCAAAGGTTCTCTCTAATACAACCTCTGTCATTCTGGGAAAAACAGGTTTTTCTTTTATTTCACCATCTAATTTTGTCTGAATTGTTGCAAGGGCATGAATACATTCACCCTTATTTCCAAGTAACTTATGTTGAATTTTATCACCGAAGGTAATACAACCACCATTTTCTCCAACAGCCATATGTGTTAACCCACCAAATATTGATAACAAATAACCTTCTACAGAAGATCTACCAGTTACAGGAATTATAAAATGACCTTCTTCCTTCAATGCTCTTAGTTTAGATAATGCACCAAGATGAATTGTACCCATACCATTCAAGGTTATTGTCCCATCAATATCAACTGCAAATATCTTTTTTCTCACTATATTTTCTAGTATATCCATCAATAATAACTGAAACGTTGAATAATGAATTAAAGATAAAAGTGACATAATGGACAAAACTAAAAAATTATTTGACGAGTGGGCCGTTACGGGAAGAGCAGAGGAGATGGAAAAAGGACATGGTGTTACGGTCAACAAGTTTTTAGATAGTATTTCATTTGACAAACCATTCTCATTTTTGGATGTTGGATGTGGGAATGGGTGGGTTGTTAGAAAAATTGCACAATTACCTAACTGTAAAAAGGCAGTTGGAATAGACAAAAGCAAAAAAATGATTAGTGTTGCAATTTCAAAACAAATCTACAAAAAGGAAAAATACACGTGTACTAACCTTGAATCCTGGAACTACGCTGGAAAGTTTGACGTGGTTTTTTCCATGGAATCCTTGTACTATTCAGTACCGATGGAACCAGCACTAGCTAAGGTTTTCAAGATGCTCAAAGCTGACGGTTTCTTTTACTGTGGAACCGACTTTTACAGTGACAATCATCTCACCAAGAGATGGAAAAAAGTTATGAAAGTACCAATGGACTTGCGTTCTAAAACTGAATGGAAAAAGATGTTCAACGAAGCTGGCTTTAAGACAACTACAAAGCAAATCAAAGACACAAAACATAGGGCAAAATGGAAAAGGGAATTTGGTACGCTGTTTGTGATTGGCCAAAAAACTGATTAGTTTCTAGATAGTTTTGTCTTTCTTTTTCTTCTGATGTATACAATGATTCCAACAATTATTGTACCAATGATTGCTAAAACAATGCCAGTGTATGATGTACCCTCAGAGATGGCTTCTATCTCGGAAATAGGAACTGTTGGAAAACTAGTTTCACTTTCAACTACAAGAAATGCTGTACTGTAATTATCTGGTCTCAGTACTTCATCAGATGAGGCAAAAATTTTGATGGTATTTGTTCCTGTATCAAGATCTGATGTTTCTGATTTTGATAGTATTATTTCGGATGAATTGTTATCAACAGGTATTATACCTGATACGGCAATCTCGCCCTTAGGATTTAAAATAAAATAATGTATTTTTGAAGAGTCTGATGTGTCAACATGAATTAATGTTGATTGACCTAAATTTACAACATCTGAAATTTTCACATTGGTAATTTTTGGAAATCTAACCTGTTCAAATTTTTTCCACTTGCCTGATTCGAAAGGATACTCATCAGAATCAAATGAGTTGATAGTAATTGTCCTTGATTCTGGAGAATAGTTATCAAGATAAAATGGACCGTTACTGATAACTGCATGATTATTTTGGTCGATCCAATTTATTGCTGCATCATATCTTCCTTCAAAGTATTCCCAATCATATTCAGAACCTTGTAATGGTGATGGGATATGACCTGATTCCTTCAACTCAATTAGGTGTTGTCGTATTATTTGAGAATCGTTTGGAACTATAAGTGAAAGCCAGTTTACATTTTTACTAACTGCTCCTGAACGTGAAAAAGATACATTCCCATCAAGAACTGCATTTTCCATAGATGTCATAATCTCCCAAGGCATACTACTCCAAGGTGTTGCCCATCCAGCAATTTCAGCTTTATCAAAATGCCAATAATTAACATAAATCTCAATTGTGTTATCATCTAATGGTTTTATTCCCACTAGTGTTTTGGCGTTTTGTATTGCTTGTGCAGAGTATTCAGAATCATATGTTTTGTCATTTTCATGCGGTGCAGAGCCCCATTCTGATAGAAAATATATCGAATACAAAATATCGTTCATATCCATCTTTTGATTATGATGCCAATCACCAAGAATCAAATCAAATGTGATTTTACTTGTTGAGTATTGATCAATTCCCACTTGTTTCCATTTTTGATTATCTATGTCCCAGACAATTGCGTCTTCAGGTACTGATATTTTTTTATCATTACCAAAATTTTCAACCTCCCATCCTGTACGAATTGGAATAATCTTTCCAGTAAATGGATGACTGAAAACTCCTGGGTCATATAGATTCAGCCATACTTGATTACTGTATGTGTCACTAAAACCAGCAATTGGGTTCCATGATCCTTGATAAATTTGTTTAACGCCTATAACCAATGAATTAGTATCAGAATTTGCATTTATTGGTGTAAATCTAGTTGTAATTCCTGCACCTAATGCATTAATTACACCATCAACACTTTCATTTGCAATAAACTGGTCTGTTTTACTAGCCAGAAATATTCTTACAGATTCATTAACTCCTTCTTTTGTTGCCTCTTCTATCAAAGATGTTCTTTCTTGTGCAGATGTGAAATCACCGATATAGATTTTTTGTGTTAGAGTATCAATGTAATCATTTTTGTAATTCCAGTAAGTTGGATCATTATTACCTGGCATATTGGAAAACCATGGAGAATACATTTGCGCAAGCCCAACCGAGTCATATTTTGTAAATCCAGAGCTGCCCCAACCTTCAGTATAAAGATGCCATTTTTGCATAGCAGGGTTTGATCCATATACAACAACGAATGCCTTATTCAGATCACCAAAATCTTTCTTCACTTGAAAACCAATATTTTCTAATTCGTATGATAAAAGCTCACCAATAGATTTCCTGATAGGATCATCACTACGTATAAAAAATGATATCTCAATTTGTTCTCCATCATAGTGCCATGAATCTTGTATTTTTTCAGCACCAACATTTTCAAGTGCATTAGTAATTAGATCATTTGCATAAGATGGATTGTATTCAAAATGAAAGGATTCAATTTCATCAATAATAGAAAGATAATCTGCGGCATATATTCCATAATTAGAAATCATACTCTTACCATGACCACCCAAAAGTTCGTTGACTATTAGATTTCTATCTACCAAATAATTTAATGCGAACCTGACATCAGTGATTGAAAATGGATTAAATTTGTCAGAAATAGATGGATTGACAAGAATACTATATGATCCACCGGTAGATGCAAAAATCTGTATTCCGTCTCGGCTATCCTGACTTTCTATTCTATCTGAGGAAATTCTAGAATAATAGATATCCAAATTGCCGTAACGAACTTCTTCTAATGCCGTATTTTCATCTAAATACTGAATAAATTTAATCTCGTCCACAAAACTTCCCTGCTCAGCAAATACTGCTGGTACTGTGATGATTGCTAGTACAAAAACTAGCCAAAATTTCATGACATTTGTCAGCTATCAACATAATTTAAGGTTCATTAAGCATTAACAAATAATTCACATAGTGATTATTTGGAAAGTAAATTAAGAACTGCACTTTCTGCTATACAAGAAGGTGTTCCAATTGATGAGGTTGCAAATAATGTTCATTGGAAAGATTTTGAGGGATTAGTCGCTGAGATACTTGAATTAAAACACTTTGAAGTGTTGCGTAACTTTAGGATGAAAAAACCAACTATGGAAATTGATGTTGTAGGAAAGCGGCTTGATGTTGTAATGTTAATAGATTGTAAACATTGGAAAAGAATGAGTTATTCTAATCTTAAAATTATTGTTGGTAAACAAATCAAAAGAGCAGAACAATACGTTCAAAACAAAAAAAATCTGATTGTTGTTCCCATAATTGTGACTTTATACAAAGAAGAAACCAGTTTCGTTAATGGTACACCCATTGTACCCATATTCCAATTTTCTTCGTTTATTGACGAGTTTTATGGTAATTTAGAATATATGAATACTATAGAAAAATAGACAGCAAAAATATTCCAACACATCCTATCATGAATCCTTGTGTCATTTTTAATGAATTGTCAAGTGCCATAGAAAGGTGTTCAAAAATTCCTGAGCCCATCACTCTTACTTTCGCTTTATTTTCTAAAATTTCAAACTGACCTGAAGCTATATTTTTTTCCGCTTCCTTCGCAATGGATAAACACCAATCAGATAACTTATCATGTTTGGTGACAATTCCAAGTTGGTAGTAACCATTTCTATTTCTTACTCCCATTGTTGTAAAATGGGTATCAGAGGTGAACATTTCAACCAAGTTATAACCATTATTTTGTAGATGTGCTACAATTTTTTCACGCACCCCATTTTCCATGTTATTAGCGTCAGCCCAACACAAAAAGTATTTTTTCTGATCAAAAGCAAGACACAGCATTCCTATACCACCACCAGCAAGATCACCAGTCTCAATATTCATAGATGTTGAATTTGCATATCCATATCGTAATGGAAAACTTGTTTTTGCAACAAGAATATCTAATGCGTTCTTTGCAGCAGTGATCATATCTTGGGAGTCCTCTTGTGATATCTTTCCTCCCATCGCGTTATGAGAATCAACAACAAGTACACTTTCAAAATTTCTGTTTTTTGCTATCTGTTCAATCTCAGTCTTGATGTAAAGTGGGACATCTTCCATACCATGAGGAGACAAAGATAACAATAGAACCGCAGACTTGTCAAGACGTATTCCAACAACACGTGCCTTGTTCATTTGGGCAGTAACAGGTTCCGTACACATGAGACCTTTTGTTGATACAGAACTTTGTGATAATTCGTCCAAGTAATGTTGCACATCTTGCTGTGAGGGAAGATTAAGTGAATGATCAGATACACTATGCATTACCATTGCTGACGAATTCATAGTTTTGTAGATTTGATTTGGAATATCACTACCGCCTACGGGATTAAAAGGACCTGGATGGATATCGGGTAATATCATTCGAAAATCCTTCTTCTCATCATCTGTATAGAAACGAATTTGAGAAGTAGTAACATTTGATGATTTTGATGTTTCAAGTATTATTGATTCCATATCACGTGGATCATTATGTGAAACGGATTGTAGATATGCCTGTAACAATTTGTGTGTACTTTTTATCACAGGTAATCCAGATCTGTTTGTAAGATAAGACCAAAAACATGCAACAGCTAAAAATACAATTCCAAATGCTAACGATTGTACGTCATAAAGAATTGACCACATATCCATTGGAACCATTACAAAAAACATTGCTAGTGGTTGAATGAAGCATAACACACATGATTTTTTCAAGCTGACCCCTAGAGTTGTTGTCATAATTCCAATTCTAAAACTAGAAAAAATGTACATACCAACGGCAACATAAAACAAGGATAGTTCCTTTGAAACTATAAAGGCGCCAACTATACCACCGACCACTGTGATTAACCATAACACATTACCAAAAAGTGACATGTGTAACGATTTTGAGTATTCTTTATGTTTGGTAAAACGAGAATCAGTGTATTGTGTAACAAGCAATACTGCGATAACAATTGGAATAGTAAATAGGATTTCACCGTACTGAAGATAATTTAGAATTGCTAGTGTTGATATTATAGCTGCAGTGACAACTGAAAATATTAATGAAACATAAAATGATGCGGGGTTGATTAATGTGAATGAATATCGTTTATGGATATTCTGTATGTCGTCTGAATCAGACATGTTATTTTATAACCAAAAATAGTTCAAGTGCCCATGAAACTACAATCAAACTGATTGGGATAGATATTATGATCTTTGGATTGATTCTAACACCCCTAGTTTCATCCTCAAAAAATCTTAATAATCCTGCACTAGATGCCGGTAATGGCGCATTTTTCTTTTTATCTGCCATATCTGATTCAGAAATCTAAAGTTAGCATAAAAACTTTTGTTATTTTTTACTCAGTTTATCAATAACACTGATTAGTGAATCTATTGTTTTGATCAACTCCTGCTGTTTTGCTGGATCTTCTTCCTTTTCAAGCTGTTTTGATAGTTTTTCTAACTTGTTTTGCATTATTTTTAAGGTGGATGTTGATTCGTGCTTAGTAGGAATATTTTCTGTTTCTTGTTTAGGCTCCTTTCCACAATCAATGCATAATGCATTTCCATCTTTGATAACCCTGACACCTTTACAATATGGACATGGTTCTGCAAGTAGAGTGGCACCACTCAGAAGCATTTCTATAGCTTTTTTTGTTAAATCCTTGGTCATAACATTATCAAATCACACTTTGTAAAAAATACTAGGATTGATAAATTACAATTCAAAATATTCAAGAAGGCTTAATAGTGTTAACAAGCTTAATTGTTCTAACTGATGGCAGTAATTTGTAGTACATGTGGACTTCCTGAGGATTTATGTGCATGTGGTGATCTTGACAAAGACAGTAATCATATTATAATACGTCTTGAAACTAGACGTTTTAAAAAAAAGGGAACAATGATTGAAGGTCTTGATCCTAAAATCAATAATCTTGAAAGTGTTGGAAAGGATTTAAAAAAGAAATATGCTTGTGGTGGAACTGCAAAAAATGGTTACATCTTTTTACAAGGTGATCATAGAGATACAATAAAAGATACATTGATCAAACTTGGATTTGCAGCAGAAACGATAGAATTACACTAGAAAAAGTATTAATGGAAAATAAAATCATACAATCATTAGGAATACCATTCACTGCTTTAATTTCAATAATTTTTTTGTTGATGCTTATCTCTTTTCCTATAGGTGCATATGTAATTTTCAACTCAGGAATTAATGATAATATAACCTATGAATATCCTATGGATAATCTAGAATCTATACTAGATGAAATTGGAATCGGATCATCGATGAAATTTGAACTTGGTGATGGTTTTATTATATTATGGTCAATCTATCTGATTTTATTTACAATAGCAATACTTGGACCAAAAAAACATTTCATACAAGTATTACAATCAATAGTTTCTCACGGCAAATACGAAATCAAAGATAACTACATGTTTCCTATAATCAAATGGTTTTCTATTCTAGTACTAGCATCAACAATCATAATATTTGCTCAAGAATTTTTTGGGATCTCTACTGAACAGTTAGGAACATCAAATGATCTAATACAGTTTTTTGATCTAACGTTAGCACCATTGGTTGAGGAATTTCTTTTTAGGGGTATATTGATAGGTATTCCAATTTTTCTATTGTATTCAAATCGATTCTCATTCAAGTTTTTTATTAAATCATTATGGAGACCATGGCAAAATCTTGAAATTGTTGAAAAAAGGAAGGGGTTATTCGTAATAGTTATTGTTGGAATAGTTTTTGGTGCATCACATATTATTTTTAGTGAAGGGTGGAGTGCTGGAAAATTTGCACAGGCATCTATTGGCGGTATTATTATTGGCTGGGTTTATTTCAGATATGGATTTGCACCTGCAATTATAATTCATTGGGCAACAAACTACTTCATTTTCTCATATGGATATCTTGTTGCTGACCTTAATCATTTCACTATACAAAATGCATTTACTCATCCTTTTGTTAGTATGATTGAAATATTATTAATTACGACAGGAATAATTTCAATGGTAATTTTAGTAGTGAATTACATCACAGAGAAAAGATGTATTATGGAAAAGAAATAATGATTAAGCCTTTTGGAGATCAATAATTTGTTTACAAAAGTCTGGCTTCTCATTTTGATTAAGCATCAATGAAAGATCAGATAAATCATCAATATCTAGCATTATTCTTCGAATCAAAGCAATTGATGTGTTTTTTGTTACAGCCTTTGCAGCATCTAATTGATATCGATAACTACCTCTATCATATTGTGTATTCATAACACCCACAGGAGACTGGAGTAGTGCATTGGTACCATTAAATTGCCTAGAAGGCACAATTAATACACCCGTTTCAGATTTAAAAAAACAAAAAATATTATCAATGTCAGAGGGCTTCATTATTGGTATATCTTGTGGAAACATTATAGAGCAATCATATTTTTTATCAATTAGATATTCATTTGCTAAATCCATTGCATCATTAACACCTGTCTCATGATCAAAAATCTGCATTGCATTATACTGTTTACTTAATTTCATAGCCTGTTCATCTTTTGATACCACAAGAATTTTATCAATTGATTTACAGTTTGAAATAGTTCCTAATACTTCATCAAGCATTTTGAGACAAAGATCTTCTTTTTGTATTTGAGGTAAATCCAATCTTGTTTTAGCTTTAGAAAAACTTTTCACTGGTATTATTGCAGATGTTTTCAATCTAATGTATATGATTTAGTAGATAGGATGCAAGTGCATCTTCAGATTTTTTATTAGTCATTTTTATGCTGGTCTCATGAACATGCATGCCTAATGCTTCTATCTTTTTTGTTTGCATACGATCCTTAGTATCTATCACTATGTGTGAACAAATGTCTGCATATAATTTTGCTATACCGTATGCTGAAACTTCAAGCCCCGCAGCTTCCATATATTTGCCAGCAGGTCCGCTGAATGCTTTATCACCAACTATAGGACTAACTGCAACTACTTTTCGTTTATTTTTGATTAATTCTTTACGAACGCCTTTCAGTTGTATCATCGGACCAATACTAGTTAGTGGATTACCTGGTGCAATGATAACAAGTGATGCATCATGAATAGCGTTTAGTGCTTCTGGATTTGGACGAGCCTTATCTGACCCTACATACTCAATTCCTGTAATTGTATCCTTTCCTCTATATTTGACCCAATATTCTTGTAAATGCAGTTCGCCCTTATCGGTTTCAATTCGTGTTTCTATCGAATGATCACTTACTGGAATTATTTTAGTTTCAATTGCAAATTTTTCACACATCCATTTAGTGATATCACTCAAGCTTTTTCCATTTTTCAACATGTTAGTTCGTGTAAGATGTGTTGCAGTATCTCTATCACCTATTCTAAACCATGTTTCCTCTCCAAAAATCTCCATCTGTCGTAAAAATCCAAATGTATCTTTTTTCAGTCCCCAACCTTTATCCTGATCAAGTAAATCAGATAACCCATAAATCATGATGTCAATGTCTGGACAAACATATAATCCGTAAAGCCAGTAGTTATCACCAACATTACTAATTACATTGACATCACTTCGTTGAGAAGCAAGCCCTCTAACAATTTTAACAGAACCAGTACCACCAGCAAGAATAGTTATCATTTTATCAGAACGTTTTCTCAAATACCTTTACCAATATTACTTTTTCAGTGTCAAAATTTGAACGTGTTTTTGTGACAAAGTTTATTACCTTTTATAGAAAAAAAACAAAGTGCGCACAAAATTAGTAATTTTAACAACAATTCTAGCTTCTATATTCATCATTGGAACAATTACACCTGTACTAGGTTCAGCACAACTTACAGTAACGGTTAATCCTGATAGTGATACTGCTGTAGCATCAATGAAATACCAAAGAGCTATTTTTATTGATTATTCAGAAGGTGGTAAACTAGCTGGTGACTTGGCGGGGAAAAATGTATTTGTATCATTTTCTGCTGATTCATCAAGTTCTGGAGTAAAAAACTTGATGGAAAAATTAAATTCGTATATTCTTTCAAAAAATAGTCAAGCACAAATTACAGACTTGAAAGTGCATTATACTGCTACAATGACAGGTAGGGATGGTAGTATGTCGATTGATTATAAAATTGAGTTATTACCAGTGATTGAAAAGTTTGTGATTAAAAGTTACTCACCTGGAAGTCCAGCTATCTTAGATGTTGATTGGAGAGGTTTTGGTGTTAATGGACCTATTGCAATTGGCACAGCAGAATATGGAAATATGGAAATTAATCTACCTATTTCATTTATTCAAAAGTTTGAACCAGAATTAGCTGCAGCGATAGTTGCTGGTGATGCTGATGTTCTAACTAAGACAAGACTAATGAATGCGGATGGAGTCAAAAATCAACCGGTGGGAAACTGGCACTTTTTGTTTGATCCAACTGGAATACAGGCAGATGCATCACAACATGGACTTGCAGAGGAGCTTGCAGGTAAAGTAATTTCTTCATACACCATGGGAGAAAGTAATCTTAGAGAAGGTATGATAAGAGAACAGATCTATGAAGCAACGTTTACGATGGATAAGGTATACACACTAAAAACTTTTGAATCATCTGATAATGCAAATATAGACATCATTGGATTTGCTACTAGAGAAACAAGTGGAACCTCAGAAGTATTTGGTGTTAGTCCAGAACCACCAGAAGGCTATGCTACTACATCAACTGGAGAATTTCCAGCGATGATTCTTTATGGTATGGCTGGCATGGCAGCACTTGGTGGGGTAGCAATGATGATGATGAGTAGGAGAAAACTTGCAAAAGAAAAAGGCCATATGGAGCAGACTGGTATTTCCCCATCACAGCTCACTGGTGTTGCAACAAGTGCAAGTGCTGGTGGATATCAAACAGTTAGAGGTGAAGCTCAAGTAAAGGGACTAGATGATTATGATCAGCATAAAAACTTCTATGAAGAAGATAAACCACAAGTTGAAGAGAAAAAAGAGTCTGACTCATCAAGTACGAAAGGTGCGTTACCAAAAGGTTGGAAACCAGAAAAATAAGTGCGTGCTAGCCGTAACCCTCCTTCTGTTTTAACGACATTTCGCTATGCAGCCTACCTGAACCTAGTACAGGATCTTTGGGTTCGGTTTGGCTTTGCTTCATGTGGGACAGATTTTCATTCCGTCTCTGGGAATCTCAGGCAAAACCATCATCGTGCTCCAGGTGGGATTTTTTCTGTTCTGTTGCCAACCATCTCTGATTATCTATCTCCAGATCACATTTCCTGTATGAAGGGAGGAGTTTCCTCTGCCGTAGCAGATATCGCTCACTAGCTTGCACCTAATTATATGAAAAATACAAGTAATTTGAATATTTCTTAAAACTTTGATTCGAAATAATCTTCATAATATCTCTTGATTTCCTTATTGGATCTAATCGAGTAAAATAATTGAAGAGTTTCAACGTAAATACGATACACGTGTTTATTTTGCTTAAATCTGGTCGCGAGTAAACCCCAAATTGAACGTGTATGAAATTCTGAAAATAAATGATTACGCAAAATTATAACTGTCTTTTTTGATCTATTAGCTAATGACAAGGTTTTTGGGCTAAAAGCTGCATCGGCCTGGTTTCCTGCACCCAAAAATATTATACCATGTTTATCTTGATTAAAATTTGCTAAAAGCTCAGATGATACTAACATGTTATCTGTTTTTGGGTAAACATTTTCAAACTGCACTTTTTTGATATCAAGATCAAACATACACTCATTGATTTTGTTTACAATTTCGATCTCAACTTCTGGAGGTTGTGTTACACCACGAACAATTCTAATTCTACTTTCATATTCCATAGATAAAGAATGTGCAATCTCAAGACTAGAATTTGAATGACGTCCTTTATCATATGAAATTATAAGATTTGAAATATCTTTCTCAAAATTTTTATGTAATTTTACTCCCATAATATCACACGTAGATAATGATAGAATTTTTCTTTTATTTTTTAAAAATGAAAAATCAACTATCAATAAATTGATTGACTGTTCCTCAACTGTAGATAATATTGCTTCGGTTGGATCATGACAAAGTTTAACCATATATCGATGTCGGATAGAATGAGAAATTGATTTTTTAAAATCATCAAACACACCTAATCCTACTTCATCAAATTTATCAGCTATAGATAACGGGGTTTGTTTGGGTACATTGATTATATCTAAAAATGAAATTTCACCATTGTGTTGATTAGCAATTGCTGTAGCAAGTTTTGTTAATCTAGTAGCGGTATTATTATCAAACACTACCAAAATTCTATATTCTTTCCGTTCTTCAGGTGCTTGATTAAATACAAGTGGTGCGTTGTATTCTTTTTCCTTCTTTGATGTATAAAATTTATAAATTAAAAATCCAATTACAATCCAAACAATTGCAATTACCCAACTAAGTGGTTGAGAAAATAATAAGTAAACTGCAAGAATTGAAACAACTGCAAAGCCAATAATTGGAACTGCAGGGAAGAATGGTGTTTTAAAGCCGTATGTAAGACCTTTTTCTTTAGCAAGTCTTCGTATTGTGATACAAGCCACGTTAACTTGTGCAAACAAAAACAAGAACATGACACTAGCTGCAAGTGCAATCATAGTTAGATCAAATAACATTGCAAGTGCCAGCATGACTACAGCAGAACATATTGTGGAAACAAATGGTGTTCGATATTTCTGATGTAGTCTGCTAAACATGGGTGGCAAATCATTATTCCTTCCCATGGCGAAAGAAACACGGCTAGCGGCAAATGTTGTTGCGTTCAGTGCAGCCAATGTTGATACAAATCCCCCCGCCAGTACAATTAGTGCACCAAATGGAAGATAATATTCAGCAGCTTCAATTATTCCGAGCTCTCCATAACCTCCAATAAACTCCCATGCAGGCTGTCCAATTTGCAAAGGATCAAGTCCACCAATAAAGACAAAAGCAAAAAGAACG
>ENA-UPTF01000252-UPTF01000252.1-marine-metagenome-genome-assembly--contig:-NODE-252-length-38755-cov-7.690522_pt1 | contig 38755 bp, 34 predicted proteins | sample MGYA00238166_ERZ767019 | MGnify/ENA primary metagenome ERZ767019 (study PRJEB28930, sample SAMN06266391) | marine metagenome | isolation source: Sea water from 250 m depth | place: Atlantic Ocean | study... | reverse complement strand
CGGTTCCATGTACCATCCGATTCCGTGTAGACGACGACTTCATTCCCGTGCCAAGGCTCGACTGAACCTAAAATCCGCTGGCCATCGCTCACACCACTGCCAACATCGCTTGAGCCGAGTCTCGGCGCTGCTGCAACATGCCCTCTTGAGATCAATTCCTTCTCAAAAGTCATCGCATCCCCGGTCCCACGCGCCCTATAAAGACCGATGCCCTCAAAGCTCGCGACAAGAACTTCATCCCGGCCACCGGTATCCCAGTTAACCTTCCTTACACGGTGGATAACTCCTGGGATATCCGCATCAGCGATGATTCCTCGATTCCAGTTCTCTTGGCCATACCAAAAAACCGAAGCGCTGTCCTGGTCATAAGTGGGAGCGAGACTCCCTGGTCCAATCAGTGGAGCATTCACGAGCTCCAGTTCACCATCTCCGTCTAAGTCCACCCATATGACGTGATGCGACGTTTCAAACCGATCGATTAGCTCTGCATCCCACTCGCCTTCCGGATCCCCTCCACTCCTCGCGATCCAATTGATCCCTTCGCTATTAGCAGCTTGCATGGCGAAGGCACTCTGGATGGCAACTTCCGGGATTCCGTCCCCATCAAGGTCGGCTATAGCCTTATTCACGATCGCCCTTGTGTCACTTACTATCACGTGGGGTTCCCACGAAGGATTTTCGTGCCACACGAGCTCTGGGTTACCCGTCGAGTTGGCCACAACGTCCAGCAGGCCATCACTGTTAAAATCGGCTACCTCAACCGCGTATCCACCCCGATATTCAGCGATATCGTGCGCCCGGAATGTCACAGGGGCGGTCGAGCGCGTCTCTTCAGTGGACGAACACGAACTCGCTAGAAGAGCCACAACCAGTGAAAGCACCAAATTCTTTAGACGCATGGGACGATCCTTGTATTCATGTAGCCGTTATTAAGCAGGATGCCGCGATAGCAGAGTAAGGCAGTCATCCCAACACATACAATTTCAATTTCTCTATCTATTAGTACTTGTCGAACCCCTCAGTTAACTCTATACGAACCCCCGAAGGATCCGTGAAGAAGGCAATAGCAAGCTCGATGCTAGCGATCTCTCTATATGGGACCTGGAACGTGATACCACGGGCCTCAAGCATTTCACAAAACGCTTCAAGGTTCTCTACTTCGAAACCGATGTGATCAATCGCCCTGCCCTGCGTAGGTACACGCTCTCCACGAGAGCCGTTAAAGCTGAGGTTAATGCCAGGCACATCTGCCGTGTTCGGGTGCGTGCCCCGTGCACGCTGGACTGCAGAAAACATATCGATATACCATTCCATCAACTCGATATGTCCACCGGTAAAGAAGTGGACATGGTACGCCTGAGCCTTCACCGGAAGCGTTACATCTTCCTGCAATTCGATCTTGACCCCGTCAGGTGCAATCAGATAGGCATTGTCAAAACCTTCAGCGCCCGTGAATTCCGATTGAACCTCCAAGCCCGCCGCGCGCCATGCTGCGAGCACCTCGGATACGTTGCGTACCTTGAAGCCAAAGTGGTCCATCACACTGCCTTCAGAGGTACCTGTCGGGGGGCGTTCCGTAAGCACTACCAGCATTCCCGGTATCTTCACTGTAGTAAGTGGCCCCTTCTCTACCACAACGCCATCGAAGTGATCAACCCAAAGTTTCTTGTGTACTTCGATGTCAGCGACGTTCAGGTGCACATGAGCAAAGGACACGCCAGCCTCATTGGGTGAGGCCAGTTGAGCTTGAGCTGGCAAAGTAAAAAAGAGCGCCAACGCGCCCGCGATTAGAAACCTCATGTTCGATCCTCCTCAACTACGCTGAAGTCACATCTTTTCCGGTTACCTACCAAAGATTGATATCCTTGATCTAGCCAATCGGCACTGGCACTGCACCGGATGTCAATGGTAGTGCAAGCCACATCGCCTCATGAATCGCGCTCCACATGCACTTGCCGCAGTAAGAGGGGGTCACAATTCTAGCTAGGATAAGATCATTCGCGACCAGCAACGCGGGTGGCCACTTTTTTTGACTGTGCCAACCATTCAAGTCGTCAGGAGACACCTGTGCGCAAGCATATTAGTCGCGAGATACGCCTGAAAAGGCGACCTATCGGGATGCCGGCAGAATCTGATTTCGAATTGGCGGAAGTGGAATTACACGAACCATCAGCAGGAGAGATTTTAGTCCGGAATCTCTACATGTCCGTCGATCCATACATGCGTGGCCGCATGATTGAGAGAAAAAGCTATATAGAGCCCTTTGAAGTTGGTGCGGTACTTTCCGGCGGAGCTGTAGGAGAAGTAATGACCTCAGCACATGACAGGTTTCTGCCTGGAGACCATGTCCTGAGCATGAACGGATGGCGAGAAGCCTACGTTTCTGATGGATCTGAACACCAAAAGATTGACGGAACGATTGCACCACTGTCTAGCTACCTCGGTGCCCTAGGGATGCCAGGTCTCACCGCATATGTAGGGTTGTTGGACATCGGAAAGCCACAGCCCGAACAAACGGTTTTTGTTTCGGGAGCAGCAGGAGCAGTCGGATCACTGGTATGCCAAATTGCCAAATTAAAAGGATGCACTGTCGTGGGGAGCGCGGGCACTCCTGAGAAACGAGAGTGGCTTACCGAAGAGGCAGGAGTAGATGTAGCCCTGAATTACAAGGAGGTTGAAAATCTCCGCCGCACTCTCGTGGAGGCATGCCCTAACGGTATTGATATTTACTTTGATAACGTGGGAGGAGAACACCTAGAAGCGGCCTTGTGGAGAATGAACGACCACGGGTCTGTCATCGCTTGTGGTAGCATCTCTAACTACAACGCGACCGAACCTCCACCCGGACCAAGAAACCTATTTCAGGTTGTCACCAAGAGGTTGCTCTGGAAAGGATTCATCGTCACTGATCACTACGATCGGTTCCCCAATTTCGCTCGCGATATGGGCTCCTGGATCGCAGATGGAAACATCAAGCACCCTGAGACACTGCACGATGGTATCGAAAACGCCCCAAAAGCCTTTATGGGCCTATTCAAGGGTGACAACCTTGGGAAAATGCTTGTCCGCTTAACTCCGGACGATAGCTAGAACGTTCATCGCGTATGCTAGCTTCATTGATCCGGTGGTAACAGATTTTAGCTAGCTGACTCGCAAAGACATATTCGCGATCAACATACCTGACGTTGGAGGAGGCGGTATGAGCGTTCAATCTGCCAGAACGATGACCTTTGTGGTTATAGGATTTGCGATTCTAGCGTCCATTGCCCCAGTGGCATTATTGGCACAAACCGAAAGCAGATCACAATGGGTTCTACCAAGAACGCCAGAGGGGCACCCTGATATACAAGGCAACTGGACGAATGCAACGATCACTCCTGTCCAACGACCGAGCGGAGTAGGACCTGTCCTGACGCCTGAACAGGTTGCTGCGATAGAGGGTGGACGTCAGGAATTCCTTGAGGAAGGCTATGCCGATAGTGACCCGGACCGTGAAGCTCCACCCGTTGGAGGGGTATTCTCTGGGAATTTACTTTTTGACGCAGCTTCTGGTGGTACAGGTGGTTATAACCAGTTCTGGGTCGACGCAGGTGATCGTGTTGCGATCTTTAACGGAGAACACAGGAGTTCGCTGGTAACATCCCCTGAGGATGGTCGCATCCCTGCCCTGACATCCGCAGCACAACGCCGTATCGGGGATACGTTTCTACGTAACCGACAATTCGGAGAGTTTGATAATCCGGAGAACCGGCCTCTACCCGAACGTTGTCTGATGTCCTTCGGCTTTAATGGGGGACCACCGATGCTCCCTAACTATTTCTACAACAACAATTACACCATTGTACAAACCCCCAGCCATATCATGATCATGACTGAGATGGTTCATGATGTGAGGATCATACCGCTCAGTCAGACCAAGCAGGCCCTGCCAGAACACATTCGCCCGTGGATGGGAGACTCGTGGGGCCGCTGGGAAGGTGACACACTAGTCGTTGAAACCACGAACCTTCCTATTGAACAAGTTACCGCGTACTCGTGGCTTGTTCCGACAGGATCAGAAAATTTTAAAGTGATTGAGCGTTTCACAAGAGCAGATGAGTTCACTCTCAATTATGAATTCACAGTAATCGACCCGGATTCCTATGAGAGTGAATGGGGTGGCGAAGTTCCTTTCAAAAGGCTGGACGGGTTGGTTTATGAGTACGCTTGCCACGAGGGTAACTACTCACTCGAAAATGTACTGAGAGGTGCAAGAGCAGAGGAACGTGAGGCGGAAAGAATACGAAACTAGACTCCGAATGTATCCCTACAATCCCCTCTCTCAGAGTTGATCACTAAAAGAATCCCTCGGGACCAGAAAGGCCCCGAGGGATTCTTGTTACTGGGCCCTACGCCTTAGGGTAAAGCCAGAGCTGCCAATCCACTGTTTAGCTGGATAATTATGTATTGTTTGCCTTCATGAACCCAACTGGACAACCCATATCGTGTGGATCCAGGTATCGGAACCGCGCCAACCCGTTCTCCAGTTCTCTTATCTATAGCAAACAGTTTCCACTCATCATCAGCGGTCTGACCAGAAGCGAAAAGCAGGTTTGGTGTTACCACCATCACTGAGTGTCCTGACCGGCCTCGGTTTGCCTGAACTCCTGGGACTCCCTGAAGCAGAGGGTGATTCCGTATCTGATCCTGCTGCGCTTGGCGAGCGTCACCATTAGGGATCATCCAAGCGTGCTCACCCGTATTCATGTCAATCGCTGTGATCCGGCCTACTGGACCTTTCCAGATCGAGAGACCATCAATGTTCTCTCTTCCGGAGCCACCACCTCGACCACCACCCATGGCCCGCGCCCAGTCTGAACGGATTGTCCCTGTCTGGAGCCGCTCATCCATCGGCGACTCAGCTCCAGCCATTAAGTATGCTGTTCCACAAGCCGATTGCGAGGTGACATACATCATGCCCGACATTGGATCTGCCACTGCTGGGCCAGTGATGTTTGCGCCTCCTGCACCCCCAGGACATACCCTTGCTGCGCCTGCTGGGTTACCCACGTGCGTCGGTGGATTAAACAACGGGGCGAACGAGTTGTTCTCCTGGGCAATCTGCAAGGCCATTTGCCTGATCTCAGGCGTGTAATCAATCAGGTGATCTTCGGTGCGACCCTGAAGGTCAAAAGGAGCCGGCTTAGTTGGGAACGGCTGGGTCGGTGAAAGCATTTCACCCGGCACCAGTGATTGAGGAACCTCGACTTCCGGTATCGGCCATATAGGCTCACCAGTCCTTCTATCAAGCGCATATACAAAAGCTTGTTTTGTGGCCTGGAAGAAACCTGGGATTCGTTCTCCATCAACCGTGACGTCCATTAGTACGGGCGCCATGGGTGTGTCGTAATTCCATATATCGTGATGAACAAACTGGTAGTGCCACTCCCGCTCACCAGTCTCGACATCGATAGCAATTACGCTGGTGCTGTAGAGGTTGTCACCTGGATGGAACCCACCGTAGTAATCGATTGTTGGTCCATTTGTGACGATGTATACGAGCCCCAATTCTGGATCAGCAGACATCGGTGCCCAAGAAGAAATGTCACCCGTGTATTGCCAGGCATCATTTGTCCAGGTCTCATGACCAAACTCACCTGGACGCGGGATCACGTGGAACTTCCACTTGAAGTCACCCGTTCCAGCGTCATACGCGAGAATGTCACCAGGCACCATCTCTGTTCTAGTCTGGTTGTATCCCTGTTCGGCTGAGTTCCCTACTACCACAACGTCGTTGACTACAATTGGAGGCGATGAACTCGTGATATATCCGATCTCAAGGGGAATCCCCTGGTAAGGATCATAAGGTTCATCCCAATTCTCCCATGGAGCCCAACCCTCAATAAGATCTTCTACCAGATCCACGCTACCTGAAGTCGGGAAACCATCGATCGGCACGCCTTCACCCCAACCCTCTAACGGCTGGCCGGTCTCGGCGTCCAATGCATGAAGGAAAAATCCCGGAGTGGTGATGAAGATTACACCGCGCCCGTCAACTTCACCGTAAGCAACCCCTTTCCCGTACCCTTTCCGCATTGAGTACTCATAACGGAAGGTATTTGGCTCGGTAAAAGTCCACTTCAGCAAGCCCGTCACCGGGTCAAGCGCGATTACATGGCGACGGTCGTTGGTGACAGTGATCAGCATACCATCGATGTAAGTCGGGGTAGCCGTATTGCCATGGGTGCTAGGACCGAAACTCGCGTTGTCCCAAATCCAGGCAACCTCTAAATCCCCGAAATTCGAAGCCGTGATTTCGTCGCCGTGCGTATAACGAGCATTACCCGCGTCACCACCAAGGTAGGTCCAATTCCCGTTCTCTACCCCGGTCAGCTGCGCGGCGCCGAGCGCCGGCAAAGTCAGCAACGCGATTACGGCGAATGCTAACGCACTCCCCCAATCCGACTGACTCGACCGCGAACCCTTCTCATATCTCATAACATCCTTCCCCAAGCAATGATGCGACATCCGGGGATATACACCCTCCCCCCGAGCCCGCCATCGTGACCGTTTCATCTCAACTCCGCAAGATCAAGCCCGCTCAATCTAGCCCCCAGCTCAGTCCTTCTCCCTTGATACGGACTAGAACAAACAGCCTCCCCTACGTATCGACAATCTAGTACCAAACCAGCCGTTGACTTAACAAGCACCTGATAATATCATCTCGCTACTTGAGAATGAGTTTCAATCTCTTTCAGGAATGAGTTTCAATCTCATAATGATTCCCTTTTGTTCCGCACAAAATCAGACGATGAACCACTGGAAAGCAGCCGTTGGCTGTGGGCTGTTCTGTGCATTAATGCTCAGTTCATCTGGTCTGACTAACCTTCTGATCGCGCAGGAAAGCCCGGCTGAAATACAACGCACCTCAATGCTAATGGGGACTCGGGCAACCGTTCAGGTCTACGCTGAAGATCGTGCTGAAGCCGTGGCAGCCAGTGACGCTGTGTTGCAAGAGATTGCCAGAGTCGAAGCACTGCTCTCGACGTGGATTCCGGACAGTGAGTTAAGCAGAATCAATCGGCTGCCAATAGATATACCCACTACCATGGACCCCGAGGTTGCAGGTTGGCTTGCCGAGCTAAATCAGTTGAGTGCAGAAACCGCGGGGGCCTTCAACCCCGTGGTCGGTGCACTGATTGATGCGTGGGACCTTCGTGGCAATGGGAAAAGGCCAACTCAGAGGGAACTAGAAGATGCTCTCTCAGCCACTGGGGCTGGAGCCTTCCGAATCAACTCAGAAACAAATGAGATTGCGCGCCTCCATCCCAATGCTTGGATAGACGCCGGAGGATTTGGAAAAGGAATCGCTCTTCGCCTCGCAGCTGATACGCTAAAGAGAAGGGGCGCTTCAGGGATGATAGATCTCGGAGGCCAGTTGGTGGTCGTTGGTGAGGCTTCACGGAGAATCGACTTAGCCGACCCACTCGAGCGGAGCAATTCAAGTAACAGTGTCTTGGTACAAAATGCCTCAGTAGCGACCAGTGGACTATCTGAGCGAGCGGTCTTAGTCGATCGGGAGCGATTAGGGCACATACTAGACCCTAGAAATGGGCGGCCCGTCATCGATTGGGGTGTGGTCACAGTCGTAGCAGAAGACCCACTCGTCGCCGATGTTTTATCGACTGCTCTATTTGTGCTTGGCCCCGAAAACGGCAAGCAACTCGCCGAAAGCTTTAAAACGATTGGCGTGCTCTTCCAGGAACGACCTACTCAGAGTCGAACATCCGAAGCGGCTCATCATCGCGAGAGTACCGGTTACCATCACAAGGTTCCTGGGAGAGCATTTGCCATCTACATGAATCACAGCATGCAGGAACTCTTTATCCACCATTCAAGGGATTAGTCTGACTACTATGTCCAACAAGTTTAAGCTTCTGCCATTTCTCGTTCTCGTAGCTGGGTTGTTGACTCAGACACAGCCGATTAGTGCTCAAGCGCAGGACGACTCAACTCGCATCGCGGAACTCGAGACACAAATCGAAGCAATAACCCGTGACCTCGAAGAACTCACACTTGGAACAGCGGTCGTAAATCCGTCAGAGAGAGGAGCTTTTGGTATGGCTCCTGCGGCCGGAAAGGTCTATACGATCAACCAAGGTGTCTCGATTGGGGGGTACGGAGAGGTACTGTACCAAGGATATGCTGGCACCAAAGAAAATGGTGACGCTTCTGGGAAAACTGCAAAACTCGATGCATACCGGGGAATCATTTATGTCGGCTATAAATTCAACGACAAAGTGCTCTTCAATTCAGAGATTGAGATCGAACATGGCTCTACAGGCCTCGCGGGATCCGCTTCGTTAGAGTTTGCATATTTGGATTACAAGCTCACGGATAACTTTGGCCTGCGTGCCGGTCTTCTGCTTGTGCCCGTAGGCATCACAAATGAGGTGCACGAGCCCCCAGTATGGCTTGGGACGATAAGGCCTCGCTCCGAAAACAAGATCATTCCAACTACCTGGCGCGAATCGGGCTTTGGATTTTTTGGGGAAACAGAAACCTTTTCCTACAGAGCCTACCTTGTGAACTCTCTTGATGGGATCGGAGGCGGTAGTGCTGGATCAAAGGGCTTCAGCAGCAGTGGTCTTCGAGGAGGTCGCCAAAAAGGGTCCAAGGCCATCGCTGAGAATTTCTCTGCAGTAGGCCGAGTTGACTACACGGGTACACCGGGACTGATGATCGGAACCTCCCTATATACGGGCGACCAAGGACATAACAGCGATCTTAATGGTCGTGAAGTCAGTATTGGTACAACCATTTGGGAAGGTCATATCAAATACCAAGGCCGAGGATTTGATATTCAGGCACTCACAGCTTTAGCAAGTGTGGATAATGCCGATAAGCTGAATGAAATGAAGGGCCTGACTGGCTCAGGATCTGTCGGGGAGAAAATGTCAGGCTGGTATGCACAGCTCGGTTATGACCTTCTGTTTTCAAGTGCTAGTGAACAAGCACTATTGCCCTACGTGAGGTATGAAGCTGTGAATACCCAGGTCGATGTGCCAAGTGGCTACTCGTCAAGTGGATCCAAGGATTTTAATGTTACGACCATAGGACTAGCGTGGAAGCCTATCGGAAACACTGTCCTTAAGACTGACTACGAGATCCATAGCAACGCATCTTCATCGGGAATTAACCAATTCAATGTGGCCATTGGATGGCTGTTCTGATCGTACCTCTATGATATTCCAGGGCCATCCCTGGAAATCATTGCGGGTTCGATACCAACCGGTTGTAGATACCCCGAAGGCTTTCAGCCTTCGGGGTATCTTAACCTTGTTAATAGCTCTCTTAGTACTACCTGCATTCGTACACATCCAGGGCAGCGCTCAGGTACTAATGACACAGGATGAGGCACTCGCCCTAGCCTTTCCTAACGCCTCAGGATTTGAACGAACAACGGCGTTCCTTGATAGCCAACAGGCTACACAGATCGAGGAGTTAGCAGGAGCGCCACCGGATAGGCTGACTATCACTCACTATATCGCCATGCAAGGCAATAGTAGAATTGGTGTCGCCTACTTTGATGCTCATATTGTTCGAACGCTTAATGAAGTGCTTATGGTTGCAATCGGATCGGAAGGTAGGATTTTGAGGATCGAGGTTGTGGCCTTTGCCGAACCTCCTGAATACAGAGCTCCAGAGAGATGGCTTGACTTGTTTGAGGGCAAATCTTGGGAAGACGACCTCTCACTCAAGGGTGATATTCCGAACCTAACCGGAGCAACGTTGACCACCCGGGCTGCGAAAAGAACAGTAGAACGCATCCTTGCATTGCATCGAGTGCTAGATCCACTAGAAGAGCGAATGCAGTGACCACCTTTCAGCGCCAGTTCGTGTATATATCCACAATTGCAGCATTCATTAGTGGAGTTTTATACATAGGGCTTAGGACCTTCGCAGAACCTGAAGACCCTTGGGCAATCGTAAACCATCCCCTGGAACCTTGGGCACTTAAGGCACACATCCTTACTGCCCCAATAATGCTGTTTGCGGTAGGACTTATTACTGCACAACACATCATACGAAGTCTTAGGTCGAGCCTACCGAACGGGCGCCAAAGTGGCTTGATCATGACGGTCCTCTTCGGACCTCTCGCTCTAACTGGCTACTTACTCCAGACTGTCATATCGCCCTTGGTGACAAGCATCCTTAGCTGGACCCATTTGGGTCTGGGCCTGATCTGCGCTGTTGCCCTAGCTATCCACTGGCGTGTGCTCCAGGGTCGACGGCTGAAACGAAGGCCCGGTGCGCTGCCTGTCCTGCGATTGCCATCAGAAGAGTCAGATCAGGCTGACGATCACCCGCGTTCTCCAGAAGTGACTTAACTCAAACTGCGAAGTGATCCAGGCCCGGAGTCGTCATAAGTTCACCCTGCTTAGTAACAATCACCCCTTCCGTATCATCCAGGCTCTTCATTAGGCGAAAACCCTCAGCAGGGCCAAGCACCATCATGCCCGTTGAAAGAGCATCAGCACCCATAGCGCTAGTGGTAATAACTGTTACAGCGCTTGTTTCCTCAGGAGAATAGCCAGTCCGAGGATCGATGATGTGATGAAAACGCCGGTCTTGTGTGAAGGCCTGCATATAATCACCCGATGTCGCGATGCACTCACCACCCAGACGCACATTAGCCAACAACCCTTGTGGCTCTGCAGGGTCCCGAACACCTACCGACCACGGATTCTCCAGGGAGCCGTTTCCACCGGATGCCATGTCCCCTCCGGCATTAATGAGGACCCGCTCAGCACCGTCATCCACTAGAGTATTTACTGTCTGATCCACGATGTATCCTTTCGCGATCCCATCCAGAGTCACCTTCATTCCCGGACGCTCAAGTGTGATAACATCGCTATCAACTCGAACTCTCCGATAGTCGACGGACTCTAGTATTCGCTCGATCTCATGATCTGCAGGGGGCCGGTTGCCTTCTTCAAAGCGCGATGCATAAAGCCCCAAGAGAGGTGCTACCGTCATATCAAACGCACCATCTGTCATCGATGAGTAGGTCAAGGATCGACCCATGACCTCTACGAGTTCAGTTGGAGGAGTCTCTAAGAATCCTTTGGTGTTCAGTCGGTCCAGCGGTGTATCCCTCCGATGGCGACTCAGAATCCCCTCGAGTCTCTCCATCTGCGCAAACGCGTTCTGCACCATCTCTCGAGCAACCCTGAGCTCTGGAGCAACAATGGTAACGATGACTAGCGTCCCCATCTGTGTCCGAGTTTCACTCACGCGGTGGAGGCCCGCTCGACTGAGAAGCGAACGTACAAGGCCGGTGCCCATCGCAAGCGAGACACCTGCCACCGCAGTAATACGGAGCACCTGACGTCGGCTTACCTTACGCTTGTCCCTATGCTCCATCAGCCACTCCTTCGAGCGATCCTAGCTTCACCTGTATCAACCGGGGTCGGATCTCTTCCATCTCGTGGCGGCATACTCCTGCTTTCTCGATAAGCTGCACTTCACAAACATTGCAGCGCACACATTCCTTAAAATCGATTTCCGGTCCCTCGATCGCTCCGGTTGGGCATTTCTGCTGACATACCAGGCAGTGATCGCACTGCTCGACACGCCGAATTCGTTTTGGTGAAACCACCGAAGCAATCGCCAACGCAGCTCCGAGGGGGCACGCATAACGACAGTAGAAGCGTGGCACGATTGCTGAAGCCAGAATGAAACCTCCGGCTATTACCCATAGCAGGATGCTGGGGCTCCTAAAGAAGACTGTGCCAAACGGCTCAAAATACTCGTAGAAGCTCACGTGACTCCCAGCTAATGCAGGGATCACAATGATTGCAAGCACTAGGTATTTCGCCCGAAGCCCCATCCGGTGAGTACGTATTGAGGGCGTCCTCTTCCAGCTTTCGGGAACAAACCGATCCAGAAAGTCCTGGAGTGCGCCAAACGGGCACAAGAAACCGCAGAATACCCTGCCCCAAATGAGTGTGGTGACCACGGTGAAGACGACCATGAGCAGTAGAGGTAGATCATCCAAAAAGACTGAAGGACCCACCCAGATCGCGCTCGTAATATGAGAAACAGAAAGGAACCCACCATCCACAAATCCAAGGACCAACAGAGTCACGCCGAGCGAAACCCAGCGCAGCAAAGTGATCTTTGTTAAGAATGCAGCCATCCCGAATGCGAGCACGAGTAAAATCAAGGCAACACGATCCCAAGAAGCGTTCGCGATCATGCGCTCCAGGAGCGTTTCCTCTTGGATTAATGTGAAATCGAAACCTTCACCTGGAAGAATTTCTTCTGAGCCTGCGATAGCCGACGAATCCGATACTCCTCCCAGCTCCGCCTCTGCTGTGTCGAATGGAGGGACTCCCTCGACAGTTGTTGAAGGCGGAGCAGTATTCGCCAGTGCTTCTGCTGCTGCCCTCTCTTCCGCTGCCGCTCGCTCAGCGGCCGCTTCCGCCTCTGCTGCTGCGGCTGCAGCTTCCTCGGCCATAATAATCCGCGCTTCCTGGGTCGTGTAATCCAGCCTGTGAGAACCCAGCCTAGGACCGAGGTCGTAGAGAAATGTGAACGGCCTCGTGATGTCGACTGCATCTTCGACCATCATGACCCCGGTGATCGTTGCCTCTCCGTAGGAAACACCCCCAGAGGTCAGACCCAACATCACGATATTATCTGGCGAGATGTCGATCGTGTCTCCACCCTGTTCGATCGCCCAACCCTCTCTAACAAAAAGACGGAGACGCGGGCCATCCACCGTGTAGAGCATGAGATGATCTGCGCCTCCACGCCTTTCGACAGAAGCTAGCGCGCGCTGGTACATCTCTTCACCCAAGAGATACTCTCCAACCCTGTCGCTCCACATGTGTGAGAGAGAGATGCCAGCAGATCCTTCTCCAGGCTCAGTCAACTCAAGCCGCTCAACAACACCTCGACGGCGAAGCTCGAACCACGATAGCCCCACCACATCTTCTACCGTACCCGTTGGTAATTCGACCTCAAACGAGTAGGCATTTGCAACACGACGGGCTGTGTTGCGTATGCCACGGGAAAGTGCTCGGACGCTGATGGAGACCTGAGAGATTCCGTCGACATCTCCACCCACACGAAATGCTTCGCCGACGTACTTCCCTGTGTATTGCTCCTGGAAGCCCGGCCTCCGAAGGAAATCTCCCATACTACGCATGTACGACTCACGGTAATCCGTCACTCTGATACCCGTAATCGTACCATCGAGCTTCATCCCCACTAATGTCTCGATCGTACCGCTATACCCGTACTCCTCGGGAGGCAAATCAGAGGTGAGGAAGACGTATCCGATCAGTTCCTGACCTCGATACGCCTGCTTTACCAGAGGATCCCCCGTAGCTGGGGAAAAGAGATCTGCCTCAGACATTACTTCCCGGAGGAGTGATTCCGACACACCATCGATGTTCTGACCCTTCAGATCATTCGGTGCAGCAAAGGACATCAGAACTGCAGCGAGTAATGTGAGGCGTTGTCGGTGCGTCATCAGCAGGGTCACAAACAAAATATCACTCAAGCACCTTACGATCTGCGGATTCAACCAACAGAAACTGCATCACCCAAGTCATCCCCATCGCTAACAGCCATAGCATCACCACGTGCACCGATGCCGATTGCAACTATTGCCCAGACACCCATGACAGGAGCTGCGATCAGGGCAATAGTACCGAGTGAAAGCCCGATAAACGTACCAAGCCCAGCATAGATCCAACCACTGACCAAATCACCGCCCCGGTATACTGCTGCATCGATAAAGGCCTTGGATTTGTATTTTTCCTCTCGTGATACCACAGTGAACAACACTTCCCGAGCTGGTTTAGTAATACCATAACGGCCCGCGCGATAAATCACCTGAACCACCATTAGAGTCACCAGAGTGGGATAGATTCCAAGGGCAATGAATCCCACCACTGTGGCCACAGGGATTAGTGCTAGAGCCACCCCCACATTTAGCCAACGTAAGATCCGCGCAGTCAGATACACCTCGAAGAGAATCGTTAGGACGTTGACGGTCAGATCGATTTTCGACAGAAAGGCTCTGCGTTCACCTCGATCAGTCATTACTTCGTAGACAATGTCAGACTGTGCGAAGTAAAGAACGGTAGACGCAAATGTCATCAAGGCGATAAAGGCGGCGATGCCCGTGAGATACGGCGAAGCGAAGACTGCTTTCATCCCCGACCATGCTCCACCAGAAAGCGGCCGGCCTGACTCACCTACAGCCTCAACCTCACCGGTTTCAAAGTTTCGGTGCAAAGCCCCGGCAAACCATGAAGCTATCTCAAGAGGCACGCACGAAATCAGAAGGAGAGTGAACACTGGCACCTGTTCTGCCAAAAAGACTCCGACCAGCGGCCCACAAATCCCTCCGAGAGAAACCCCTACAGCGATGAACGCGAAGAGTCTCTTTCCTTGGTCGTTGTCGAAACAGTCGGCTACGAGACCCCAGAACACTGTTACCACAAAAAGTGAGAAGATGCTCGCCCACACATAGAAGACTCGATCAATCCACGGGCGCGCTTCCACCGGGAGGAAAAGGAGGCTCGCCCAAAACCCAATTAGACAAGCAATAAAGAAGCGATTCACGAGAGGTACAAAGACGCCACGTGAATACCTGGACGCTACCCACGAGTATGCTGGAACTGCTACGAAAACCATGACCGCGAACACGGCAGTCCAGAGGACCTGGAGGTTGCCTCGGTCTTCGGCCGCAATCTCATCTCGCACGGCCCTCAGGATGTACCACGCGAACATGATGAAGAAGCCGTAGGCCGCAGCCCAAAGCATTCCCTTGAACTCTTCGTCATCCTTGAAGTCAACGAAGTAGCCGATCAGCCCTTTTAGCACGCGGACCTCCAAGCAGTTAGCAGGCCACAAATCTCGATGGCTAAGCCTCGGTTAGCCCCCTGTTCGAAACAGCGTCGGCTATGGGCTCAAGCGCTGCATCATAGGGTTCCTGTAGCCGCCTCACCAGAAGTTGCGAGCGCGATAGGCGTGATTCAGGACACTGGTCCGGTGCAAGGATGGGCGGAACTACCTAGACTGTCTACTTCAGAATAAAGTAATCTCCGTATTCCTATGATGACGCTAAATCGAATAAGGCAAGGAGCCGCAGCACCATGAATCAAGATTGCCACATTGTCCCTGAAAGATCACTGACAAGATCCGCAGGTATCATGCTGACCCTAGCCTTAGCTTTATTGCCCAGCGCTTTTCTAGCCAACACTCTCGAGGTCCGCGCCCAGGAACCTGGCCAACAGGTAGTCCTTGTAACAGGCTCCACATCCGGGCTGGGCCGTGAGGTTGCACTTCGGCTCGGAGCGATGGGATGGCACGTCATTGTGCACGGACGCAGTCAAGAACGCGGACTAGAGGTCGTGGACGAAATCAACAGTCAGGGTCCCGGCAACGCACGATTCTACAGAGCTGATCTAGCTTCTTTTGATCAAACGAGAGAATTCGGTGAATCGCTCCTGAGGGACTACGAACGTATGGACGTTCTGGTGAACAATGCAGGCTTCGGTTCAGCACCAAATGAGCGCTTGGTGTCCGAAGATGGACACGAATTCCGATTCCAAGTGAACTACCTATCCACTTTCTTGCTCACCCACATGCTCATGCCTCGCCTACGCTCGAGCACACCTTCCCGTATCGTAAATGTCTCTTCGTTGGCTCAAAGCCCAATCGATTTTGATGATGTAATGATCGAAAACAACTTCAGCGGCGGGAGAGCTTACGGCCAAAGCAAGCTCGCCCAGATCATGTTCACCTTCGACCTGGACGAGGAATTAGATGGCACGGATATCATGGTGAACTCTCTTCATCCAGCGACATACATGCCTACTGGGATGGTGCTAAGAGCTGGCGCTCAACCCCGTTCTACTATTGACGAAGGCGCGGATGCGGTGATGCAGTTGGTAGTATCTGACGAAATTGAGGGCGGCCAATTTTTCCGGGGTCTAGTACCGGCACAAGCAAATGCCCAGGCATATGACATGCAGGCCCGAGCTAGTCTTAAGGCACTAAGCCGGGAGCTAACTGGAATCCGCTAAGCTATGACCTGAGGGGCTTCTAACGAGCTTCCCCCAAACGCTTATCAGGTGATAGGCTCACCTACTGGCGGGCATGCCAAGCTGCTAAGACCTCGGCTTCCCGTTCAGCGGAAATGCCCGCCCTTAGATCCGCCTGACGTTCTGGAGACCTGGAGAAATGAAAATCCAAAGTCTCCTGAGCAGTGACCGCTAGCGGTCGGAATGTCAGACCAGCCTCGATCTCTGGTGTCAGATCAAACCGAGCGAAACCTTCAGATCCTGGGGTAGGCGGTCTCCAAACTGGCATGTGTGAATACGGACGAATCCCTATTTGGGTTAGGAATTCAAGGTTGACCCAAGTGAATGTCGTCTCGGCAGTAGTGATTCCCCGGATCCCATAGAGCAATTCAGCCATAGGCCTAGGTGTCCTAGGCCCGACACCATTGAATACTCCGGCCGTACCATCTTCTGCCATGCGGATCATCCATTCTGTAAAGTCTCGTACATCGATGATCTGCACGGGGTCAGTAGGATCACCTGGGGCAAGTACCTCGCCACCACGGTTGATGCGTACTGGCCAGTACGTGAAGCGATCAGTGTCGTCACCTGGGCCGATAATGAGTCCGGGACGAACAATATTGGTACGGCCTACGAAGATTCGTTGCGCTTCGCGCTCTGAGAGTGCCTTAGCGAGCCCATAGGGCAAAGACTCAGAATCCCTACTAATGCCAGCACTTTCGTAGGTGTAGGTCGGCGCATCAGCGGTCATCGGTACGATGCTCGTATCCGAATAGGCCGAGCGTGACGAAACGTAAAAATACAGACCCACTGAATCCTTCAAAAAATCAGCTGCCAGACGCACCCACTCAGGGTTAGATCGGGAATTATCGATAACAACGTCCCATGACCGACCCGCGAGTGCGTCGAGCTGCCCATTGCGGTCCCCGACGAGTCGCTCGACACCAGGAAAGAGGTGCGTGTTCGTTCGACCACGGTTAAAAAGTGTCACGGTGTGCCCGCGATCTAATGCATAGCGCACCTGATGAGGACCAATAAAGCCGGTGCCTCCAAGTATGAGAATGCGAATAGCTCTTCGGGCAGGCGACTCAGGTTTACGAAAGGAACCTGCAACTAGGGATTCCGGGCTGACCCCAAGGCCCAAACCGCCAGTAGCAGCAGCTGTTAGTCTCAGGAAATCTCTTCGATCAGTCGGCATCTAAGCTCTCCAGTTCTCATGCATGGATCTCAGCCTATCGCTGCTACAACCTGCACCTGCTAGTGCCATTTCTACAAGCGCATTCACATCATGGAGTGGTTGGCACATCCACAGCTCTTCTTTTGATTGCCTAAAAGGATAATTGCAGCACATCTTAATCGTTACGGTACTTGCATGTGCCCAACGCAAGCAGTTGGCCATCGACAGGGGCAAGATAAGGCGAAGTAGAAGATGGCCTCGTCAGTTTAGGAGGATGACTATGAGTTATACTCGTCGGAATCACCACGGGCATGCCAAACAGCTCGGAATCTATGCTGCTGGACTCCTTATAATCATGCTGGCGATGCCAGCAAAAGTCTTCGGCCAGTCAGGTACAGATAATGTGACTTTCGCGGCGGATATAGCACCGATCCTCCAGCGTAGCTGCCAGAATTGTCATCGTGCAAATTCAATAGCTCCGATGTCATTGATGACGTATGAAGAAGTGCGGCCTTATGCCCGGCGTATCAAGGAGCGAACGATGCTCCGGGATCGGATGGGAGTGATGCCGCCCTGGTTTATTGAAAAAGATGTCGGTATCCAAGCCTACAAGAATGATATCTCACTGAATGACACAGAGATTGAGATGATAGCCGAGTGGGCAGACAACGGTGCCCCCCTTGGCGATCCGAACGACATGCCAGCCTCTCGCGTATTTGAGGCTGAAGATGAATGGGACATCGGTACTCCAGATTTAATCGTTGACCTGCCTTCGTACACGATGGGAGCAGAAGCTCCCGATTGGTGGGGCATGATCCCGCCCGTATCTAGTGGGTTGGTCGAAGACCGTTACGTATCGGCGATGGAGGTAAAGGAAATCAGCAACGTCGAGGGGGGAGCTGGAGGAAAATTCATTTTCCATCATGCAATCATCACTTCGACAGATGAAAACGGTAGGCCGAATGGCAGTTGGCCAGTACATGAAGTGGGCCGAAATGCAGAGATATTCGACCCTTTAGCTGGTCGGATGCTGAGAGCTGGAACACAGTTCATGATACCGGGCGCACATATGCACGCCAACGGCCAAGAAACGACTGCTCATCTACAGCTCGGCTTCAAGTTCCATCCGAAAGGATATGAACCGGAACGACGGAGTACGCTCCTGAATTTCGGTAACGGTGAAATCGATTTACGGCCTATGGAAGATGGCCAAGAGGTACACATATTCCACACGCTGCAACAGAACATGAAAATCACAACCTTCGAACCACATATGCACGCCGCAGGTGTGAGAATGTGTATGGAAGCGGTTTGGGGTGGACGGACTGAGACCCTAACGTGCGCAGGGTACGACCATAACTGGGTAAAGGTTTACAACTACGCAGAAGATGCCGCGCCTCTTCTACCAAGGGGCACCCTCCTGCATGTGACGGCCTATTTCGATACTACAGAAAACAATAAGAATGTGGTTGACCCCAGGAATTGGGGTGGATTAGGGCACAGATCAATCGACAATATGGCAATTATGTTTGCCCCTGGACTCACGCTCAATGATGAGCAGTTTGCGGCCGAAATTGAAAAACGTCGGCTACGCCTCGGTTTAGCTAAAGGTGAGGGTATGCTCGGATGTCCTCTGTGTGGCTTCGAGGAACTGCCTGGAAATGGCAGAAGATGAAGAAATCCAGCCTTATTTTAGCGCTAGTCGCGTCTGCGGGATTCCCGCTTTCAGCAATCGCTCAATCACCGCGTAGTGGTCAGAACATCGCGCCCGTATACGAAGGATTCGAAACGAACCCAGACGGCTCGTTCAATTTGCTGTTCGGGTATTACAACCGGAACTGGGAAGAGCAGATCGACGTACCCGTTGGTCCCGAGAACTATCTCGAGCCCGGAGGGCCGGACTTAGGACAACCCACCCATTTCTTTCCCAGACGCAACCAATTCGTCTTCCGGATTCACGTTCCAGCTGATTTCGGAGATAAAGAGGTGGTGTGGACCCTCACAACTAATGGCGTAACTGAAAAAGCATATGCAACCCTTCGGCCTGCTTACGCAGTCGATGCCGTCGTCATGAGCGCCAACTTCGGCGCGGGAGGACAAACTGGATTTCGTCCCTCGCTAACCGGAAACCTCCCACCCGTACTTATGGTCGAAAGTGAGAAGACGATGACTGTGGGCATCGGAGAGCCAGTGACCCTAAGTGCGATTGCAACTGACGATGGAAAACCGGGCCGACAATCAATCTCATCACGTTCTATCGGTCAAAGCCATTTCGTGCCTAATTCAGCCACTGGACTGCGGCTTTCGTGGTTCAGGTATAGAGGTCCTGGTGAAGTGACGTTTGACCCCCCTCAGACCAAGGTTTGGGAGGACCGCAGAGATGGCGGGAATTCACCGTGGTCAGCTGGCTGGCAAACCCCACCGATACCTCCAGACAACAGATGGACGGTGCAAACAACGTTCAATGAGCCAGGAACCTACGTATTGAGAGCGCTCGCACACGACGGTGGGCTGATCAACTATGAAGACGTAACTGTGATTGTGCGTTGATAAAACCAGATAGCTCTCAGTAGTTCCAGGCTCTGCTGTTAATTGACTTAACGGACTTCAAAGAACGAGCTATCAGCACTGAATGCGGAGAAAATCCCGAGCGCGCCATGGACGTTCGATGGTGGCTCATTGAGGTCTCGTGAATCCTGCTGGAGCCCCCTATATAGGTCCACGTACTCTTCGTTCACCCGATATAGCTTCAAACGGTGTTGGCCATAGTGAGTCAACGTTACCACCCGCACCACTGAACTATCAGCTGCAGTGGGTTGCTGGATCAGCCTTGAGGCGAAACGTGAGAAAATCGCTGTAGTCGGCAGGATCTGTGGTGCCTCTTCTATATTGTCTATGACGACGAAATGAAGCTGATCACCTGCATTCGTCCACTGGGCTGTGATTCTCGCGTTCAGAAGACTCCCTGGGCCCTGGCCACGCTGCGGAGGAAAAGTTGGAGCAATCAAGCTGTCGGCAGATAAGCCCAACCCGACAGGAGCCATAGGTACAACGGTTTCTGCTGTAGCGGTTCGCCCATTCACTGTCGCTTCGAGGCGGAACACGTCCCCTATCTGGATATCTAGATCGTCACCTGGATAATGGTACCGGCCAGGCTCACCCGACGTGGGCTGAAGATCAAAGCGTTCGGTCCCTCTGAAGATCGTGATCTCTGCATTGGATATCACCGGCGCTACCTCGGTTGAATCGGCATCAACTGGCAGCACACCACTTACCGTCACCCACTCGACTGGCTCATCCGAAAAAATAAATGCTTGAATGACGAATGTGTCCGGGTCGGGAGCCACAAAATCCAAGTCCCCTCCACACGCCATGGACCCCAGAAAACAAACAAACATCGTGAGCACATTTCGCATCATACTTTCTCTCATCGCAGACCTACCCGAAGTCCTATACTGGGGGTGAATCCGAGTGTTTTAACATCCGTGACAATCATCGGGAGTTCGTCCAAGTCGAACTGGCGGTACCAGATGTTGTTCCGCCCATAGGCGTTAAAGAGTGACAAATTCAATTCATAGAAAAACTGATCACTCTCGAAACGCCTCGTAGCTGCCATGTCCAAGCGATGATAAGCAGGTAGCCGCCGGCTATTCTTTTCACCGACGTGGATATACGAAAGCATACGCCCATCCAAAAGTTCTATCGGGTACTGCGCTTCTGGGATCGTATATGGTCTGCCTGACCCGTAAACCCAAGTGCTCGACAACGTCCACGGACCCGCTTGGTAGCTAGCCACAGTTTTGAACTCATGTTGTTGATCATGACTGGCCGGAAAGGGATTTCCGTCGTTGAAACCCTCGAGTTCGTAATCGACATCAGCAAGCGTGTAGCTGATCCATCCAGTCAGACGACCTCGCTTTTTTTGAGCTAGAAACTCAATCCCACGCGCCTCACCCGTTCCACTGAAGAATAGATCGCTTAGCGCCTGGCCGGGCCTACGTCTGGACCTGGTAGAAAACTGAGAAACGCCATTTAGATCCTTTTGGTAGGCTTCAACATCAAAGAGATAATCATCGTCTTCCCAACTCGTCCCTACAATTCGGTGTTCCGCGAACAATGGATCCAGTCGCTCACCGGCAAGAACCCAGAAATCTCGACTCCCCTCAAGCACATCCTCATTCTCAATCCGTTTCACAAACTGGTAGTAGCGACCCCATGCACCTTTTAGCCGGACTTGGTCGGTGATCTTGAAGTGCAAAGAGGTACGTGGCTCCCAGTAAAGTTTCTCTGTTTGGTCATAGGACGAAGCTCGAACTCCAACGGTTACGTCGAACCGGTCAGAGGGCAGCCAACGATGTTGTGCATACCCAGACGTGAGGGCGCCCGTGCCCCCGAGGTCTAATCCGCCACGAACTGAATCTCCCTGAAGCCGCTGGAAGCTGTACGCGACATCGGTGTCAGTAAATTGGAAGCCAAATCCTATGTCGGATGCCTGAAATGGGCGCCAGGTGTTGTCTAACCTGACGGTAAAGTCAGTGACATCATTGTCCTCACGGAAACCCCGCGAGAACCGGGTCGATGCCACGTCGAGTGCGGCTTCACTGAAGTACTCCGAATACGCGACAAGCGCATCGCTCGTGAAACGACTACCCCAGGCACGTGACCAGCGACCACTAGCCCCTCGGTTGCCCCAGTCAGAGACATCCACCCGATCCGGGGTAAGCCTTGTCTGACCATTGGGGGTTGTGATCTCACTACCTAGAGACGACTCGTCCAACTTGTCCTCACCAGCATATACCGAGAGTGCAATGACGTCGGAGTCAGTTGGTGAGTAACTCAGCTTAGAGTTCAGGTCATAAAAAAAGAAATCGGGCTGAATCGCCTGCTGTTGAAAGTTCCCAAACCCACGACCACCGGGACCACCACCTCGTCCTCCCGGGCGAGTCGGCTGGGGTTCCTCTTCTTCCTCACCTTCAAGTGTGTTGAAGATGCTATTGTAGAGCCCAGTCCTGATGACATCGGTATAGGAGCGCCGGGCCGACACGAGCCATGAGCCTTTCCCACCGAGAGGTACCTCTGTAACTGCACGGGCACTCAAGAGATTCACGCCCGCTGACATGTTGAACTCTTCGTTGTCTCCAGCCTTACCGATCATCTCCACCACACTAGACGTGCGGCCACCGTATTGGGCAGGAAATCCACCCTTGAACAAACGGACATCTTTGATTGCATCAGCATTGAATGCGCTGAATACCCCGAAAAAGTGGTCTACATGGTAGACCGTCATGCCATCGAGAAGAACAAGATTCTCATCGGGTGTCCCTCCACGAATGAAGAGCCCCGAACTTGCGTCATTGGTCCCGCTCACTCCCGGAAGAAGTTGCAGGGTTCTGAAGATGTCGGTTTCTCCGAGCGAAGGCAGTGTCGCAAGCTTTCGAGGAGAAAGCTTGATGACACTGATCTCGTCCGTCGGCTGAATGATGTCGGTGCTTGTCTCGACCGTAACACCCTCTAACTCAAAAGCATCCGGCGTCATGAGAACAGACAGAGGAGTTGCTGAATCCCCAGTGATTTCCAATTCAAGAGGCAGGTACCCGAGGTACTCTACCCGCAGAGTGTATTCTCCTATGGGGACGTTCACTAACGTAAAGCGACCAAACTCATCAGTGAGTGTTCTGAAACGCTCTCCCATCAAGAAAACCACCGCATTCGGAAGCGTCTCGTTGTTCAAAGAATCCCGGACGATTCCTGTTACGTCACCCTCCTGAGCCGACAACGTATTTGAGGGAGCATTGAGGCCCAGCCCAAGACACAGAACACCCAACCACATGAGAGTGCGTCTACGATGCTGTGGGCACAGCTTCTGAGCAAAGACCAACCTCAGCCCTCCATAGTTAAACTCTGAATTCTACTACGAGAGTCCCACAGACCATCATTCGTTAATAGCTGGCCAGCGCAGCAATCCTCAATACGGGTATCAAGCCTCTCCAGTCACCTAGGTTGCTGCTACGCCTGAGAGGCATTCCAGGCCTGGAGGACCTCTCTTTCTCGCTCCCGAGTCCAACCGAAACCCCGGTTCTCTCTTTCCTCGGCTGGCCTAGTCTTGTCCCATTCCAACGTGTCGCGTGCTGTCAGAGAAAGTGGTCTAAAAGTCAGACCAGCGTCGACCGCCTTCTCATATGTCACAAACATCAGGGCATCCCCTGGGATCCAAGCTGGAAGGTCTCTCCACGGTGCTACTTCATGACTTTCCAAAAAGTCTTCCGGAACCCAGGTCAGTTCAAACGGGTTTGATGCCACGGTACCAATTTCTTCAAGCATTTCTCCCATCGTGAGCCTGTAATCGGGCCCAACACCGTGGAAGTCTCCGGTAGTACCATTCTCAGCAAGACGCACAATCCACTCAGTTAGATCCCGCTGATCAATGATTTGGTTTGCATGTAGTGGATTTCCAGGTGCGAGCACTTCCCCGCCCTCATCAATTCGCACGGGCCAATACGTGAACCGATCAGTTTGATCTCCCGGACCCACGATGAGGCCGGGGCGGACAACAGTTGTGCTGCCTGGAAAGGCTGCGTGCACAATGTCCTCACTTAATGTCTTCATCAGCCCATAGGATGCATCATCTCCGTCCACCCAGCCCTCTGGTGGTGAGATTCTGGTGAAGCTTTCGTCAACGATCGGCTCCATGACGATGCGATCCTTGTACTCCCAACCGAAGCCTTCGATGTCATACGCGGAAATCGAAGACACGAACAGGTAGTGATCAGTTGCATCTCTCAGGAGTTCTGTACTTTTCTGTACCCACCGATAGTCCTGGGCATTATTGTCCAAAACAACGTCCCAGGTCCTGCCTTCAAGAGCAGTATGGTCATCGTTTCGATCACCAATTAGGTGCTCGACACCCGCTGGCAGTTCAGTGTCGCTGCGACCTCGCGTGAAGATACTGACCTCGTGTCCTCGTTCCAGGGCATAGCGAACCGTATGGGGTCCAATGAATCCTGTTCCACCGAGGATCAGCATACGCTTAGGATTTATACCATCGCTTTCTCCATTCGGCGCGCACGCTGCTGGGCCCACTAGTGCCAAGCCGGCTCCTACTGCACCAGCGGCCCTTAGAAATTCTTTACGGGTTTGAGTCATAACCGTTTCTCCAGAATGTTCAGCTTTATAACCCTAGAATCCTCCCCGGCGCCTGGGCGGTGGGGGAGGTAGCTGGTCAACCGCATCTACCATCCTAGCAATCTCATCTTCATTGGGGATCCTACCCGTTTGGGCTGTGACATTATCGAGCATGTGTTCCGCGTTACTTGTTCCTGGCGTCACCACGGTGACCGCAGGATGAGCTATGGCAAACTTCAGGAAGAACTGGGCCCAAGTCGTCGCGCCGAAGTCGGCAGCCCACTCCGGAACATCTTTACCCTCAACCCGACTCCAGAGCCGGTTACGCCCAAACGGTAGATAGACCATGACAGCAATACCGAGTTCCTGGGCTAATGGAAAAATCATGTCCTCAGCAGCGCGATTATCGATGGCGTAGTCGATTCCGATGAAGTCCAACGGATAATCCCGCATGACCTCAGAGAGATCCGGGTAACGACCTCCGTTGGTTGTAGTGATCCCGATGTAGCGAACGCGACCCTGAGCCTTGTACTCCTGAAGAAGTCCAAGCTGGACCGGCGGGTCCCCAAGATTGTGTACCTGAATCAGGTCGATGACAGGCGTCTGCAGTCGCTCGAATGAACGTTCGAGCTGCGCTCGCGCTGCGGCCGGGTCTGCTCCCCCACCACCCCTTCCAGCTACATTCAGCTTCGTCGCCCAAAAAATACGGTCATCCACTCCCAAATCCTGAGCGATCTGACCAGAGACCTCCTCAGAGGCTCCGTAACCAGGTGCCGTGTCGAGCACAGTCGCTCCATTATCAACCATAGTCCGGAGCACTTCCGTGAGCCGCTCGATGTCCCCACTCCGAGCAGCCGCAGAGAACGTGTTCGCGCCACCGAGACCGATAACAGGAATATGTTCCCCAGTCGACGGTATCGCCCGAGTCACAATATCCTGGCTCTGGAATGCGCTCAGTATACCTGGGTCTAAAGCGAGCGCGGCACCAGTTGCGGCGCTGATTCGAAGCCATTCACGTCGGTTTACCATTGTATTCTCTCGTAACAAGGATTCTCTACTCAAGACAAGCTATCCTGTCACTGTGTTGGAAACGACAGGGGCCGTATGAGGTCGGGACACTTCGATGAAGCTAATTTCTGTCTTTGAAAGTAGATGGACAGGGCGGGTAGGTGGCTAGTACGCCATCCTCGAACCAGTCTCCGCACTTTTCTCCCATATTAAAAGTGCCCTTCTGCCTATACTGACCGTCTTCGTGAAACCACTCATACGGGCCGTGAGGCATGCCATCCTGTAGTGTCGCTCGAAGTTGAATCTTTGCTTCGATACCTTCAAATAACCTGTAGACAGGTCCGCTGTAGGCTCTCAGGGAGCTTGATTCCACAAACACCCCACCAGACTGAATCAACTCGTCTATATTCCGTCCCTCTAATTCCTGAGCGATCCCATCTTTAGGCTGCCAAAGCAGAACAGCAACTAGAGTTAATGCGGCTAAGCATCTCATCAGACAGTTCCTGCTTTTAGGAGTTCAACTGCCACCGCTCTGAGGATACAAGAACTTGAACGTAGCGCTATCTGAGTCGGAAAATGGAGAGGCCATCCTGATGTCATTCCAGGCTTCGAGTTGTTCCCTGAAACGCATAAAGTATGCAACGAAATCTCCACCATATTGGAACGTATACATAATGTCCGAGAAAGCGCCGGTATGGGGTAACCCAAACGCATGGCCTAACTCATGAACACATGTCAGATAAACGACGGTATCCCTGAATAGCGGGTCCAACCTCGCCCTCTGTGCAATATCAAGTCCGAGGCTTTCAGTATCCGGATGTACAAACACGTCCGCGGCCAACCGCCCTTCGACCATCCTTGCCCTCATTTCACCGTACATACCCTCTCCCGCGGCTACCCAATAAACTCGAATCGTTGCCGACTCTTCCGGACCAGGCACCATTTCCAAAGAAGGATTGGTCTGTCGAGCCCACGCCTCGAGTGCCCATTCAGCCAGAACACGGTCTTCTTCTTTGAACCCGGATTCTTCTGAGCCTTCAGAAATGAAGTAGGTCAAAGGCTCTGATACATCCAACCTCCAGACTCCTTGCTGGGAACTCACCGTGACTGGGGCAATCAGCATCGTGCCCGCAATGATTAGTGTGAGATGAGAAAGCTTCATTTGAGACCTAGAGCGCGGGGTGACGCTCGTGGAAGCCTGTAGCCTCCTGATATGCCTTGGCTAACGCAAGCAACGTATTCTCACCGTAGATGGACCCCATGAATGCGATGCCCGTGGGAGTCACCTGCCCTGTAAACCCATTAGGCACCGCCACTACCGGGTGACCCGTCATGCTGGTAAGCGGATTAATCGACCTCCACGGAGCCACCAGTACGTCGATTCCGTCCAGTGCTTGCGCCAATTCTTCCATGAGCAGCATGCGAATGCGGTTGGCTTGCAGGTATTCGACAGCAGGCACGAGCTGCGATACACGCAACTCTCCACGGTGGTTTTGTCTCCGAAGCCCTTGGTCTTGTCCAGATCGTGCGAATTCGGCAAACCCGGCAGCCCGCTCAACATACTCGATGAAATAGGTCAGGTCGTTACGTGGGATCTCTACAGCCTCGAGAGAGAATCCCATCCCCCGCAGTGTACTGAGCGTAGCCTCGGCATTGGCCCTATCCTCTTCACTCTGCCTCGGCTGCTCTTCTTCGAACGCAGACGCAAAGTAGCCTATACGTAGCGCGCTCAGGTCTGCACCTCCATCCCAATTAAACGGCACGCCACGTGGTACTGACATATCCTTGCCGTCAGGACCTACGATCGCGTGTAGCACGACTGCGCAGTCCTCAGCTGTCCGGCACATCGGGCCGATCTTGTCCAAGCTGTAGCCAGCCGCCATCACACCGTAGCGGCTTACGCGTCCAAAAGTAGGACGGAGCCCAACCACACCGCAGCGCACTGCGGGAGAGAGGATGGACCCGCCAGTATCCGTGCCGATAGCAAACCCCACTAGCCCCGCCGCGGTCGCTGACCCTGACCCTGCGGAAGAGCCGCTCGAGCCCTGCTCGGGATCCCAAGGATTGTTCGTACGTCCACCAAACCAGTTATCCCCAAAAGCGAGCTCGCCTGTAGTGAGCTTAGCCACCAGAATAGCGCCCGCTTCATCCAGGCGTTCAACAACGGTAGCGTCCAAATCGAATTCCTGATTCTCGAACGGTGCCGCTCCCCAGGTAGTGGGATATCCGCGTGCAGAAATAATGTCCTTCGCACCCCACGGTATTCCGTGTAACGGACCCCGGTAGCGTCCTTCAGCTATTTCTGTATCGGCCTGTTCAGCCAAGGTCCGGGCACGACTCTCAGTGAGCGTTACCACGCAGTTCAATGTTGGGTTGTAACGGTTCAATCGACTGATATACATCTCTGTCAACTCACTGGGTTGCACCTGGCGGGACTCAATCAGCTGTGCGAGGTCCGTCACCGGCCAAAAAGCTACATCTTCCAGGTCGGCAGGACGTGTGACAGGTAACCGTTCTCCCAAACGCAAAGATCCCTCGACATGGTCGAACTCCATACCGGAGACCATCGGAATGAAGTGCAGTGGCGGCATGACAGAATTTTCTAAGGGTGTCGCCCGAATCTCCTCGAAGCGCTCAAGGCTCTGATTCACCCCATCAACGATCATCTCGAGTTCTTCATCGCTAAAATCAAGGCCTGCCACCTGCGCTGCCGTCCTCGTCATCGCCAGAGTGACTTCCTGTTCTTCGGCTTCCTGCATACATCCCCACAAGAGACCGGGCATGAGCGTGGAGGAAAGCCCGATCCCAGAGAAGTATGAGAGAAAGCTGCGCCGCGATTGCGCGCCATCTTTAGCTACCGGATTTCGCTCCATACCCTAAGTCTGCTTGGAAGTCCTGTAGATCCGCAACTTAACCGGTAGCACACGGTGGATAACTCACTGTCTCACCCTCTTCCAACCACTCACCACACTGCTCTCCATCCCTGAACTCTCCCTTACTGACCAACTGACCGGTCTCGTCATGGTAAAGCTCATAAGGACCGTGCCACTTCCCATTTCTCAAGGTCGCCCAAAGTCCAACCATGCTTGGGTTGCGCATGATGAAGACTGGACCTGTGTATGGTTGCAAAGTTTCCGGAACCAGATAAAGGTCACCCTTCTGAACGAGTTCGTTGAGTTCCATCGGATCCTGAGCCCGCAGGCCCATTTGACCAACCGCCATAAAAGCGAGGACGAATAGTAGGGTTCTCTTCATTACATAATTCTCTAGTCGAAGGGGCCTTGATCGGCTACCCGACCAAGACCCCTTCACTAGTTAGTGATCTATTATTGTGAAAATAAAGGCTAGGCTGTGTCGGACAGTTTGTCGTACACGAATGCAATAGCCGTCCATAGAACAAAGATTACAACCAGACTAATCAAAGCTGGCTCCATCTCTCTGCGACCAATCATCACATAGTTGATATCCACAAGCAGAATCTGCGATATCGCAATCACCCACGCCGTATGCATGGCTTGCCCGGTCTTTTGGACAGCCCAGTCGAAGAATAGAACCGCCATGATCTGGTACAGAGCTGTACTGACTATGAAGTTAGTCACCAACGGCTGGAATGCTGGGTCAGGCATCGCAGGGTTAAAGAAATTCGGGACTGCGACATAAGCGATCGCAAATCCCGTGGCCCACGCACCTATAATCGGCTTGATTCTATCGCCCATCGTTGGATCTCCCTTGGGCAGCGGACCTGAGGTCCACTACTCTCTTGTGGAAAGAACGAACTACTAGGCTAATTCTGACTCTTTACCCTGGAGATCCGCAACCTAAGCGGGTACGCCAGACAAGATCAGAACAGCCCTCTTACAAGGAATATCGGACCTTGCCTTCTACTGGGGCTAACCGATCTCTATGAGGCTACCCTAACGAGCCAGGTCAACAGCTCCCGTTCGATATATTCGGCGACACCGGGTACGAATAGAACGATGAGTACGACGGCAATCATTATTCCACCGATAATCCACTGGTACTTTTTCATCTGAGGCTTCCGGTAACATCTGAGTCTGGTGGGGCCAACTCGAAAAGCCACGTCGTCCCTGCTTCTATCGTAGCAGGTGTCAGTCCGGCCCTATACTTGCGGTTGAATTCTGCAGTTACACCCTCAACTTCGCTGCCAGCCATTATACGCACGAGATGGCGCTCATACCTCTTGCCATCAATACGAACGATAGCCCGACCATCTCGTTCCGCTTGCGCAGGCCACCTTTTCCATAGACGTCCGATAGTGCTGCCCATGTATCCAGAGACGACATACATCTTCCCTTCACTTTCGGCTACCCAGATCAAGCGGGACCGAGGTGGATCGAGGAGCTGGAGCTCGATGGTTCCTATATTGCGTACGAAAGTCCAATCCGGCTCTGTGCCTGTTACCAACTCACCAGCCACAAGGCGCCCACCAGCAAAAACTGTAGATGGTCCGTCAGAATTACGTGTCGAAACGGACAGAGTAGCCATCGCAACAACTGGAATCAGGATAAGTACCCCTATCACCATCAATAATTTTCGAACGATGTTCATAGTTCACATGCCCCCTGTGACCTTTGCGTCTCTAGACAGAACGGCTATGGGATAACTAGACCTGAGCCTTGGGCTAGACCATGAATTTCGCAATGGTTCGCACCTTCTGGGTTGGTGAAGTCAAAATTAATGAAGGCCAAGCACTTCAGCTCCAATTCAGACTCTTCTAGATATTTCATCATAGCGTTGTAATCGGGACCATCGTTCGTTAAGTGCTGATGAATACCATCGTTTGAGTACACCTGTTCTTTTGGTGTACCAGATAAATCTTGCACTGTCTTGATGTTATTGAGACGTAAGATTGCCGTAAGTGTCTGCCATAATGTCAGGCTTGTTTCATCAAGATCACACATAATTGCATCGCGAATTGGCATCATGTAGGAAGCAACTCGAGCATATTCACGTTCATTGTGATCTGTGATCGAGGTAGCTGACTGCCCTAGAGTCCAGCGCTCCTGGATTGGTCGGCCCTGCGGTGGTTGAATCTCTCCGGACTCTGAAAGAACTACGTTCTGACCCAAGCTCACGATGTTCGAATCAACCCGATGGCCACAGTCCGTTGTTTCTAGGTCCGCGGGTGAGTTCGAAGCACAAGCTAGTGTACCGAGAAGCCCTATAAAGAAAACTGAAGTACGAGGAAATTTAGACAAAAGTTAGTGGCTAGTTCTTGTTTAAGTAGAAGGATCATCAAAGAGCTGACGGGTTATTGGAGACTCCATATCAACACACCTCAAAGTGGCCAGCGCTAGGGCCAATAAGATAGCTCTTTCCATGCGGTCATTCTGATTGAGCACCCCATAGGACCGCAACTCAAGTAAGAGGAGACAACCAGATCCTCAGGCTCTATTTATACAAAACTCAAGCAGATGGTCCTGAATGAGCGCCGTGAGGCTGGCGTCATTAGCGCGGTCAGATACATCTTCGCAGTATCTGTTAATTTCAACCGCAATCACTGCTCCTGCTCAGAGTATGGAGATGAAAAGACTGCAATCACGAGGTCTAATCAGCGAAGGCATGAGGACGATTCATAGAATTCTGATTGGATCAATGACTTGCCTGTTTGCGTCAGCTTGTAGCGACAGTTCCAACTCTCTGGAACCCGAGCCACAGGAGCCTGAAGTGACTTCCACCTGGGACGTCATTCAAACCGTTATTCTCGACAAGAACTGTGTTGAATGTCACGTCGCTGGAGCATCCTTCGCTACACAATCAGATCTCGTCCTAACGTCAAATGTCGCGTACAGCCAACTCGTGAACCGTACGCCCAATAATCCAACAGCCAGGGCCGACGGGCTCACGCTGGTGGGCACAGAAGGATTGGCGAGCGCCGGTAAGAGCTTCCTTTGGGAAAAGATTAATGCTCCGAATCAAGCGCACTATTTCGATGACCACCCAGGATATGGAGCACTGATGCCCCTGGGTAAACCACCACTCACGAACGGTGAGCTAGAATTTGTCCTACAATGGATCCTGGCCGGTGCACCATCTTCCGGAAATGTTGTCGACCTAGGCCTCCTGGATGATACAGAACGCTATGAGGCCCCTGAATTTGAGCCGTTACCGGTTCCGACCAGTGGTGTACAGTTTCACCTAGGCCCATGGGATGTAGCGCCAAATTTTGAGAGAGAATTCTTCTATTACGAACCCCTGAACAACGATCAGCCGCTCTTCGTCAACCGCGTGGACATGGCAATGCGGCCAGGCAGCCACCATCTGATCCTGTACGACCTCTCTGATAATATCCCGGAAATCTTGGTCCCGGAGCCTCAGGTTTTTAGAGAGATACGTGATGCCAATGGAAATTATATTCCCAGCACCCTGATGATCACGTCGCACCTAAATTTTGTGACGGGGACGCAGTGGCCACGCATGACCTATCACTACCCTCCCGGTGTGGCTATGCGCATCCCCGCGGATGCCGGGTTTGATATAAATGCGCACTACGTCAACCGCTCAAGTGAAATCATCCAAGGTGAGATCTACGCCAACCTACACACCGTAGACTCTTCACAGGTGGAGCACGTTGCTGAGCGTTTGTTCATGAACAACGTGGATATCAACCTCCCTCCAAATGCGACCACTACCCTAAACAAGACATTCGTGGTTGATAAAAAAGTTCAGATCTTCCAACTCTTTTCACACGCTCATGAGCATATGACGGAGTTTCGGGTGTTCATCGATGGCGGCCCACGTGATGGTGAGTTGGTCTATATCGCCTATGACTGGGAGCACCCACCGATCCTGGAACTGAATCCCACGTTAACCCTGGAAGCCGGTCAGGGTTTGAGGCTTCAGGCCACCTACAATAACGATACGAATAGCACCATAAACTTTGGTTTTCTCAGTTCAGACGAGATGATGATCCTGTTTGGAGCCTACTACGTGGATTAACCGATAAATCCACCGAGTAACACACTACGGTAGCCTCCTTCATGAAAAATGGCGGTTGAGTGATGACGATGAGCCTCAATCCTCACCAGTACCGCCGCCATTCCCCTTCTCCTCATTCTCTATCATCTCGATCGATCGCTCTTTATCAATAAAAGTGCGACCCGACTCCATCCACGCAGGAATTGGTGCACCTCTTAGGTGGTGGTTGATGAACTGCCGTGTGCGGATCTGAAAGTCCTTTTGGTTCTCATACTGACGTAGTCCATGCCCCTCACCTGGGTAAGACAGCAGAATCACATCCTTCTCAAACCAACGCAGCCCGTTATAGAGCTCAACCGAGTGCATCCAGCGTACAGTGGCATCGTCCTCGCCGTGGAGTAGGAGGAGCGGCGTATTCATGTCCGATGCGTGGTGCACCGCCGACTGATCGACGTATAACTCGAAGTCACTATAGAGATCAGTGCCAAGACGTCCTTGGCCATATATGGAGTAATTATGCGCGTTGTTACGCCCACCCCAAAGCGCGTTGAAATCACTCACGAGGTTCGTGGCAGCCGCACCCGCGACGATCGCGGCAAATCTGTCGGAGTGGGTTGCGATGTAGGTAGAACCCTGTCCGCTGTAGGAGTGGCCATGGAGCGCGATCCGATCTGGATCGACATATCCCATCTCAATCACCGCGTCGATTGCGAGCTCGATCGACTCAAGCATGTGCTGGTGTGATGGCCCGATTCGGAAATGGATATCAGGCTGCATCACGAGATATCCATCACTCACATATCCGGCGAAGTTGGGTGAGCCTTGGAACCTGGGTGTCGGATAGCTGTGCAGATTCTGTGAATTCTGCTCATAGTAGTTGATCAGCATCGGTCGACGCTCACCCTCCTGGTAGTCATTGGGGATGGCTAGCGTGCCCTGCTTCCTTATGCCGTCATATGTGTAGTAGTCGAAGAGAATCCGTCGGCCCCAGTTGTACTCAGTCTGCTGGGGGTTCGCGTTAGTAATCTGCCGTCGCGACTCATGGTCTAGGTCAGACAACCATAAGTCTGGAAAGGTCTCGAAGTCCTGTCTTGTGAAGATTGCGACGTCTGCGTCCTCTGCCTTCGTCAGGTTTCCATACCGCGCATCATCAAACACGAGTTCTTCGAGGTCTCCACCATCTAGTCGATAGAATCCTGCTTTCTTCGTCCATTCCCCGTAGGCTGACAGGTACAAGGGCTTTGAAAGGTCGAACTCATCCTCATCAGGATCCGTGTCGATCACGCGGAAGCGGGTTTCGTTCTCCTGGCCGAAGCCCTGAGTGAGATTTTCCGTTGCGTCACTTTCCAGTGAGACACGATATAGATCGTGGCGATGCATTACGATTGCATCCCCGTCCGTAGTCCACCCGGCAATACCATACGACGGTTTCTCGCCGAAGCGATCGAACAGTTCGTTCTCAAAGTTGACCGGTGCATCCGCTGAGAGGTTGCGGTGCTGAAGAGCCTCTAGGTCGTAGCTCCAGATGTCACGGTCTTTCCAATAGAGAAAGTGTTTACCACTAGGGTCGAAACCCAGCGTTCGAAGTTGCTGCTCGAGCATCAGCGTGCGTTCACCAGTTTCGACATCGACGAGGTAGAGGTCTTGGTAATTGGGACGCCAATCTGAGCGGTACTCTCGGTCATCTGCTCCTACGGCTGAGTGCCCATCTTCAGAGATCTGGATGGTTTCCATCGTTTCGTCAGCCAGCTGAACGAAGCGCAGCTCTCCTCCGCCCTCAATGTGGATAGCTCCAGTGTGTGTTCGGTTGCGGTCCGCATTCGCGCGCGACTCCTGGATCGACTGAATCCGCTCATCTCCGACATGCCAAATATCCACGTCCGCTATGAACTCTGGGCAGACCCCGCCAGACACCTCTTCAGGTCCCAGAGGACGCCCATCGTCTGAGACGCGTGTGGCCATTTGCACGATTGTTGGGCCCTCATCCTCATCGTCAGCTTCGCCATCGCCTTCTTCGTCAGTTTCTCCATCCTCCTCCTCACTCGATTCACAAAGTGCTGAGGGTGCCGGGTGCTGCAGGCGAGTCTGCACAAAGAGTCGCGTCGCGTCCGGAGACCACCGCAGCGGGCCCTTTTCGCTCAATACGCGGTCACTGGCCAAACCGTGCCCATTGGCGTCGGCTTCTTCGTCTTCATCGTTGTCCTCAGGCCGCGGATCAAGCACCAGCGGCCCTGCACCTTCAGAAACCGCGGGCCAAAGTAGGACAGCGTTTACGCGCTCAGTCAGTTCATCGTCGTCCTTACCCTTGAGCACCGCTAACGCATCCAGGGCAGGTTCAACCTGTTCATCGGGGTCCCCACCCCAAGTCAGGCGTACGTAAGTCGCCTCACGCTCCGCATCAAGAACGGTCCGAACACGCGTGTTGAGCACGAGCAGGTTTACGCCGTTCGACTCGCCATCTGGCCCGTCGACCGTGTAGGCCAACCGCGCCCCGGACTCATCAGCCCCGTACTCGTCCACATACGCAATCAACTCCTCCATACCCGATTCGAGGTAACGAACGATCAGGTCTGTGCCCTCGTGCTCTGCTTCGGAATCAGTGGAGCGCTTCTTTACCATGAAGGCCTGCCCGGCCTCGGCGAAGGCAAAGGATTGGGCATTGTCCCACTTCCTTGTCTCTCCGGTGTCCAGATCTCGCAACTCCACTACGCGTGCAGGTCTGTCGGCATCGTTCCCGCCTCGCGCATTCCCGCGCCCACCGCCGTCTTCCTGCTCGGGTGGGTTGATATAGTAAGCAACCCAACGAGAGTCCTTTGAGAACTCGGGGTTGCTCCCGCGGACCACAACGGCCGGATCACCACCGTCGATCTCCTTGATGAACAGAGAATCGTCAACCTCACGCCGGCTGTAGGCGTACGTTACCCAACGTCCATCGGGTGAGATTGAGGTTTGCCCGACCGAACGCCACTTCGCGTAGTCGTCGATCGTAAGAACCTTCTTATCTCCTCGCATGGGTGCCTCGTCCTGTGCTAGAAGCCAGCCGGTGCTGGAAGAAGCCGGACCAAAGCTAAGCAGGAGGAGCGTAAGGCCGAGGGCAGCCGTCAGGGGCGTAAAGGCCCGGATTGCACAGATTTTCATGGTGTCTCCAACAGTCCTTCATAGAGGGACAAGGGCAAGCTGCCAGCATGCGCCCAGGGGGAAGAAACGGCAAGGTATACGCGGGCTACAGGGGTGTCCCACTGGGAGTCGCTTTACTGGCGTAGGTAAAGATGCAAGGAATAGGATACAGCTACCATTTACTCATTTACTAGGAGCCGAACATGCAATTCATGCTCACTTGGACCCTCCATCCCGAGACCTTCGAGGAAGCTCTGCAATACTTCAGTCAGCTGACTCCTGAAGATGATCGCGAGCAACTGGGTGAGTCGGTAACTCTGGTGGGACGCTGGAACGACCTCGTCTCAAGAACTGGCGTAGCTATCCTAGAGTCCGATGACGTCTCTGCGGTGAATGACTTTTGTTTGAAATGGACGAACGTCTGTGATATGAAAATCACGCCAGTCATGAATGACGAAAAAGTTCGTGCGCTCGGGAAATCTAGGTCCTGATTGTCATAAGCGTCTCATCCTTAGCTTGGTATGAGATGGGGTATTGGAGGACGGGCCACCTCTATCGAACATTGGCTGTGTGCGAGTAGACTGCCCTCCCCAATTTCAAATCACAGGGAGGAATAAGATGGCCTTAGGCGATCTCATCTTGGACGAAACTGGCCAAGTGACTGGGACCCGAGTCCTTTCAACAGATGCATCTGGTACGAACCTAGAATTATCTCTTCAGCTTACAGGAACGATCCGAGGAGTACCGCAAACCACCATGTGGACCTACACCACCCTCACAAGACCTGACGGGTCGATCTATGGGACTGGGCAAGGAGTCATGACCACTCAGGATGGGGATGTTATTCACCTGATCGGGCACGGATCATCTGGGCCTGCCGAAAGTGATACAGTACGGTTCCGTACTATGCTCCACCCTCACAGCACATCGGAGAAGTATGCCGATCTCAATACGATTGGCTTGGTCGGCGAGTATGAGGTAGCTCCAGATGGAAGCGCGACTAACAAGGCCTGGGAGTGGAAGTAGCAGACACGTAGCACAATCATGAAGTCGAAGGGAGACAGTCATTTATGGCTGTCTCCCTTCGACTTATTAGACGGAAGCACCATCCCGGACCGGATTGCACTGCCACTCTTTTCAAATAAGTGATGTCATCGCATCATCTGCCGCCCCATCGCTGTTATAGGGTCCAGCACTCCATAGCTGCCCATCCGCATGGGACCTCCTTTGAAGAATATCCTCATCCCTACGGAAACAGTTGAAAACGCACTTGTTCCCAGCAGAGTATGTGGTTCAATGCCTCCGCGTTCACTACGAGCCCGGTGATGCTGGAATTCCACAAAAGGGCGAATGCTCCAGGGAGCATCCGTCAACTGATAAGCGTAGGCCACCGTATTGATAAGCCACCGGGTCGCGCCAATGGGGTCGGAGTCGTGGGTGTAGCGAAAGAACCCATCGGTACCGGCTTCTCCGGTTCGGGAATACTCAGGACGGGTAGCGTATTCAACACGTAGGTAAGGCTGATGTCCAGCCCGTTCCCATCGGACTTCGCCAAGGACACTAAAGTGGCCTTCGTACTCTTCTGGCTCACTTCGTGATGCCTCGGCTAGGCCATAAAACGTCCCGTTACCGACCATCCCGGAATGGCGTACTGCAAGGTTCCATAGGCGGGTAGTGTGACCTTCACCGTCATGCGATTCCGCGATCAGTGCGGAAGAGATAGACGCTTCCCATTCGGCCATAGGTCCAAAACCCGAACCCCAGCGTCTGGCTAAGCGAACTGACCATGAGTCACCGAAGCTCTTGATGTTCGAAAGGTCGTAAGGACTTGCTGGCTCAGTACCACCGAAGACTCCTGCTTCTGCACTCCAGCCTCCCTTCAACAACACCGCGTTAACTGTCCAACGTTCAAGGATCTGCGAGAGATGGTGGTTTGTGGGGTACTTCAGTCCCGGTCGAGCCATCGGGTCGTCTGTGCCGTACGGGGCGAATCCCTTGCCAGCCGACAAGGAGAAGTCGGCTCCGCGAATATTCCAACTGTTGAAACTGAGCATGAATTCGTGAAGAAGAGTATGGGGGTGTCGCTTATCGATGAAGCTCTCACCCCATCCACCGTAAGTCAGTTCGCCATCTCTCTGGGTGAGGCCCTCAAAGTTGAGCGTCGTACGCAGCGTCAGCAGACCTCCTTCATGTTCCACATTGGCCATCACCGCTGGCTGTGTCAGATACCAACCCGTCAGGCGGACAGGATCACCGCCCTTTCCACCCCATAGTGGAGCTGTGACTGCAGGAAAAACCTGACCCATGCCCGATAAGGTCCAGTTACCACCGACGGGGATTTGCAGCATCTGGGCATGGGCATGGATAGGATATATGTACAAACTCATAGCCCCCAATAGGGCTGTGAGTACTCGAAGCACATTCATGACGCACTCTCTGTTTGGACTTTGTCTGAAGAAGGCACCCGAAATGGGCGCAGAAACCCTCAGATAAGAGCGCGCGGTGGTGGGTTTTTAATATCTGGTCTAGCTGCCGAAATACTCTGTATGTCGGTCTTTTTGGCTACTAGTAAAGAAGGGGATAATGCTACCCATGCCACTAAAGGTGTTGTGATCCCCGAGGTGCTACACCCTGTAAACACTGGGCAACTAGGGTTCTGCGAATGGGGCGAGTCATCACTCTGATGATGGCCCTCAGCAACTTTATCTGGTTCTTCGGACGAACCACCCTCCATGGTGCAGAAGGGGCCACCTAATTGCCCAAATACGATAAGGACTGAAGTGAGCACCAAAGATATACGCCGCATGCTTAATAATCACATGATCCGACCGCAGCACAATGATCACCACATCGGACAAGCAAAATACTGTTAGTGTGATACTCACAAATCGCAGGATGGACCCTTCTTCCAATTCCGATAGACGATAATGACATAGATGATTGCCCACGCTGCAATGAGATCAGCACGGCCTAAATACAACACTAGTGCAAGGGCACCATATAACAGCAACTGCTGTGGAGGTTTCTGGCCTCAGAGTGACTTCATCTTTTCACTCCATAAGATTTGTTAGGTGTGTCTATTTCAGTATACGGCTGACCACCTACTGATGTTTCAAATTATTGGTAGACATTTTTTGAGGGTCAGGAGTCCCAAGCGATTTGAAACATCAAAAGTCGGACGAGCAAAACAGTGTTTATATATTCTAGTATTGTGGCACTCAAACAAGGCGGTTCAATGCGTTTTCTAACCACTGCATGCATCAGATTCACATTTGTACTGTGCGCCGGGGTCTTAGCGGTGCCTGCA